>Ga0136643_10015463_pt1 | contig 11469 bp, 5 predicted proteins | sample TergutLab28metaG_FD_96883 | JGI IMG/M metagenome (GOLD analysis project Ga0136643, IMG submission 96883) | Labiotermes labralis P1 segment gut microbial communities from Petit-Saut dam, French Guiana - Lab288 P1 (version 3) (version 3) | ecosystem: Host-associated > Arthropoda: Insects >...
ACCATATCAGACCGTCATCTACAGAGTGACATAAACCAGGTGTCGCATTGATGCAATAATTCTCCTGATGATGGGCACATGGCTGCCCGAAACATGTAGAGAATAGAAATAAACATACAAGAACAAACAGTGCGTCAAGGTGATTATTTACAAGGACTTCTGCTGCATGTTTTACTTTGCAAATTTTGCTTGTTAACATTTTTAACCTTCTTCGTTTAGTGAAAAACATACAAAATTTCGGAAGCTGGCTATTATTCCGTTATCAGTTAAATAAGAAAGTTTAAAAAGTACCCTGATGAGTCATTTGTACGAAGTCAGCCGCTGTACCAAACGGCACAAATGAGCTTTATTTAACCTTTTAAAGCCTACCGGTCACGTGATGTACCAACGGGTTTAACATTCAAGTATTTTACGCTCTGTCCACAGTGTTTTTATGTGTTTTGTATTTATCTGAGAACAAACAGCGACTTGTGCCACTTACAGCACAAACTGATTGGTTTTTATAACCGAGATGAAAAGTGTTGACAGCGCGGTACGGACTGGCTCTTTAAATAAAGCAGTCTGCGCTTCGTCTTTAAAGGGTTAATGTGTTTTTATGCTTGTCTGTCTTCATTAGGATAGAAATTCAACTAATCCAATATACTCAGCATGAAAGACATATTATTTTTGTTTTTATCTGATGAAGGAAGTGGAGCCATTTTTCGAAACTTGTCGTGTTTTTATTACAAACATGATGGAAAAAGGCTAAGTCTCATCTGAATAACAAACGTTGGCCAGAAACCTTTAGACTTAAATTTTATATATTTTTCTTTGTCAACCCGAATTTTTAATGATACGAATTTCCACCAAATGTCTCTTCTTTCCCACCCTCTCAGACCGTGCTATTACATTTTGTTTGCTTCCTTTTGCAAGCGAAGCATAATTGCGTTTATTCCTTTTTAATTGGACGTACTTTTGAGAAGATGAAAACCGAAAGGATCATTTGGACAGACAGCATGTAGCATTCAAACGCCCTCAATATTAACTTCCTACCTTTCATCGAGTTGGTGTAGGTTTGCTGAACGATATCTTTCAAGTGTCGACACGTTCGTTTGGTTGACAAATACTGTGGATGTAATAGTCTATTGTCCAGAGTCCACAACGGATTTTACGAAGAATTGCTTACTCTTGTTTCGTTCTATGAAACCATGCATACAGAATGTGATATACATGTCCACTCATGGAAACTGCTAATTACTGAAACTCTGTAAACAGTTGGGAACTATGAGACTTACTATCGCAGTGACTGTAAAACTTTTTGCAACGTCGGCAAAATCATGTACTGATTAAGCTCAATAATAGAAGGACCTAAATTAAGCTCCTGAATGGCTACCAAGAATCAGCCAACCCCCAACCCCCTTCTTTGTCTTGGATCTCCGAACAAACCAAAAGTTTGAACAAGGTAGTGAAATTCGCCCCAAGCTTACAAGACGACCCTACTGTAGTTACGCTTTGAAGGAAAACGGAAATTTCCATAACCAAAGGAGGTAACCACTTGTGCTTAGAGTGCGCGGTGTCGTAGTGTTGCAGGTTACATTATGAGATGCCATTTAAAAGTTTACATACTTTACAATGCATGCAGAAATAATTCCACATTTAGTGTAAGTCGTTGAAGTAACGTCTAAGTATGAACTGGATGGACCCCGTGTTAAGATGAGTGTGGTCTTACCTCGCGTGTTATCTGACGATGCAGTACGTGCAAAACAATTACTGATCGCGATAATTTTACAAGACGTGTGTGCAAAGATGCCATTTGAAGTGTGTGGCCACATATTTTAGGTTGTTAGCTTCAGTATTCAAGGAGTAACACCCCTTTAGTTTTGTGCGTTTGGCGAAATGGTTGTGGTTGGGAGTAGGCGAGCCCAAATAACGTATATTTTATCTTCATTCCGTGAGAAATGTATTGAGGTTATAGTGATGAGACAGATGTGTAGATTTACTAATCTCAACGCTCTCGTCCATCTTGTAGACCCATTGCTTACACCAAAACAGCGGTTTTTAAACATGTGGTATTCACGTGACCTTCAAAGTAACAATGGCACATTTACTTGTTTTCCAAGAATGAAAGTATATTCCACGTGGATAACATGTCAACATGATACCAGACTACATGAAATGAAGCACTCTATGCGCTCGGTCTGGTCTGTCAGTGCCTTTTGTAAATGCCTGAAGTCATTTGCGCGCCCCAGAATTAATTATGAACACGTGTATTTCCGAATTGTGAACGGCAAAGTTCAAAATACAGGCAGACATGTATGTCGTACGTGACGTGTAAATTATTTAAAAAGCAATGCATTTTACGTATCATGCAAGGCATTTTATATACATCTCTCTCCTTGTTCAGAATTTCAGCATGTATTATGGAACAAGAGAAGTTGATGTGTCTCCACATCTATCCATCACTGGTAGAGAAAGTACTCGTTTTACGTCGCAGTAGTGGATCCCTACATTAGTGGTCAGTTTGTGGAAACTTGTGAAGATACTTCACTTCACTGTGGTTTGACTGAAGCAAAGGACAGTGTCACAGTTATGCTAATCAGAGTTTTAGCGCTCTTCCTTGTAAACGTCAGGAACTATTATTGCAGCCGAGAGATGTAGTAGCTAGAAATATTACGGATACAACACCAGACGCATAAGATTTATTCTGTAATATTATTTGTAAAAAGTGGGTCGGGTAGCTCAGTCGGTATAGCGACTGACTACGGGCTGGACGGCCTGGGATCGAATCCCGGTGGGAAGAGATCTTTCGCCCGTCCAGACCGGCCCTGGGGCCCACCCATCCTCCTGTAAAATGGGTACCGGGTCTTTCCCGGGGCTAAAGTGCAGCCGGGTCGTGCTGCTGACCACTCACCTCCCTTCTAGTGCAGCGGTCATGGAAGAGTAGAGCTATACCTCTACCCACCCTCTGGGCAACACCGCGCCTCTAACGGGATCACTTTACCTTTTTTTATTTGTAAGAAGGAAAGTTTTATTCTGACGCAAATCTGAAATTTATTCATATTTGAATCTTATGATATTTGATTGATTTTTCAGTTTATGGAAAAATCTGTAACATAATGATAATTTGGAATTTTGAACTCTTATTTTTATTCATTCTTTTATTAGCTCATTGTTTCGTTCTGACTTTATGTGTCCTTCAAGGATACATTAGAGCCTTTTTTGGGCCGTATTCTCTCTTCTAACCGCCCTAACCTCCTTTCTTTTCACGTTACATTGAATATTTCGCGACAAATATATCAATAGACCTATTCAGACTACAGGTTTATGGTCTGGTGCTATTGTAATAAGTCCTGAATGTTCGTAGAAAACTGTTTCTTCCCTTATTGTTTACATTCGTTTGTTACTGTGTAGTGTTTTAAACAGTGAATTGCTGATACGCGTGTTGTATTGACAAATATTAGCATGATATCCCGACCAAGGTTTTCGAAACAAAATACACTGCCTTCACCTACCAAATAACCGCAAAGTTAAAAATAAGGAATTTTGATAAAGTTTAATGTACTATTGTCAGTTTCACAGAAATTGAGCATCTGAAGATTCAGCAAAGGGAGAAATACCTCGAATCGTGCTGTCCCTCGAACTAAAACATGCATCAGTTTTTTTTTTCCTTTCGCTGCGTGCTCAAGACAGGAATTTTACACACTTTAAGATCTGAGTCACATTATCTGAGTAACATATTCTCCGTGTTTACTAATTTTCGACTGGCTTTCTTTTAGTCGATTTTTTTTGAAAAACATAAATTATAAAGTTAAAAATAAAACACATGTAAGGAATGGTATATTCAGTGAATGGCCAGTTTTCTTTAAATAATTTGGTTTTAAAGTGAAAGCGTAGGAAATTGTATATAGGCAGTAGCTGAACTGTTAAGTGGATATGGATGTGTGAGAGCTGTAGCCTGTCATCGCCCTATTAGTTACAAGTGCCTCCACACCGCGGCGTTGTGACAGCGCTGTTTATGTTCCTACTCGCCAACCGTCTTCATTTATTAAAATATCACTTGAATGAATGGACCTAAACTTTTGTACGTTTTGGGTGATTTATTAAAACCGCATCACCGGTTTCCTTTTAATTATATATCAAGTACTGCTCTTTGGGCATAGCATGAAATGAAACTCTTACTTCACAAGGCCGTCGGAGAATTGATTGCCGGCTGGTCGTTACGGACATCCGGCTGCAATCCCACGGCGATTATGTGAGATTTATGGTGGGCGAAGAGGTAATGGAACAAATTTTTCTCCGTGTACCCATAATTATGGTTTCCTTTGTTAGTTAATATAATATAACATATATTTGATTTAGTAGAAGTAGGTTTCTTCCAGTAAAAAATTGACTTTGTAAGGGTTACAAAGTGAAAGGTGTTTGCCAGTGTTTACTTCGGGATGGTATATACTGTGTTTTTGTGAAATTTAAAGTTTTTGTTTTAATGGCATTTACAATTAAAGTGCTTATCTTGAAATGGCAGTGGGATTTTGAAGATGAATTTCGCATCTAAATATTTCCTTAGAAAAATCAATCTCATACGTAATGGGAAAGGATTTATCCGGGAATTCGGTCTGATTATCTCTCATGAGCACTGGTTGTGGGAAATTTATGTATCATTCAGACAATGAGGGGGTAATTAACTTGCAAGTTTCTCCTCTTCTGGATGTGAAAGAACGTGGTCTTTGGATATTACATGTTGCAATATTTCGTGTTTATTAAATTCCGGGTTTCAAAAGATTTCGCAAAATTTTTTGCGTTGTTGATTTTGGCTTGCTTATTATTTTTTTTTGCACTTTATTGACTGCGAAATAAAGGCGGATTGAATTTTTAGTCATATTTCGCAAGTTTGCGAAATGTGACTATTAGCTTCATCATGTATATCTGTCTGTCCGTGTGTCCGCGTGGAACAACTCGGACTCTATTGGACGAATTTTTATGAAATCTACTATTTGAGTAAACCGTAAAGGTAAAGTGATCCCGTTACAGGCCCGGTGTGGCCCAGAGGGTTGTTAGAGGTATAGCTCTACTATTCCATGACCGCGCCACTAGAAGGGGGTGAGTTAGTATTTGAGTATTTTTTTTAAATCTTCCGAGAATTTGACGTGAATGGCAGATACATTACGTGAAGACCTATCTGCGTTTATGATTTCATGCTGAATTGTTAAAATAAGAAATATTTCAGGCACCGTTGCAGAGATAATCAAATCCCGTTTTGCGTTGAATACACTTATTTCTCGAAAAGTCCTGGCATTTATGAGAAAATGTGAAGAAAAAAAATGAACTGCCAGACGGACCGCACGTGATGTTGCAAAGCTGCGTAGAAAAGATACGTCTTGCTTGCCGGTTACCTAAGACAAGCGCACAGAGAGACGCTCGTAATATTTAACACATAATGCTTATAAGTGACTAATTCCGTTGAATTCGTACAATGTTTAACACATACTGTTCATAAGTGACTAATTCCGTTGAATTCGTATAATGTTTAACACATACTGCTCGTGACTAATTCCGTTGAATTCGTACAATGTTTAACACATACTGTTCATAAGTGACTAATTCCGTTGAATTCGTGTAATGTTTAACACATACTGCTCATAAGTGACTAATTCCGTTGAATTCGTACAATGTTTAACACATACTGCTCATAAGTGACTAATTCCGTTGAATTCGTATAATGTTTAATACATACTGCTCATAAGTGACTAATTCCGTTGAATTCGTATAGTGTTTAACACATACCACTCACAAGTGACTAATTCCGTTGAATTCGTATAATGTATAACACATACTGCTAATAAGTGACTAATTCCGTTGAATTCGTATAATGTTTAACACATATTGCTCATAAGTGACTAAGTCCGTTGAATTCGTATAGTGTTTAACACATACTGCTCATAAGTGACTAATTCCGTTGAATTCGTATAATGTTTAGCACATATTGCTCATAAGTGACTAAGTCCGTTGAATTCGTATAGTGTTTAACACATACTGCTCACAAGTGACTAACTCCGTTGAATTCGTATAATGTTTTACACATACTGCTCACAAGTGACTAATTCCGTTGAATTCGTATAATGTTTAACACATACTGCTCACAAGTGACTAACTCCGTTGAATTCGTATAATGTTTTACACATACTGCTCATAAGTGACTAATTCCGTTGAATTCGTATAATGTTTAACGACAGCACACAAAAACTGAGAATCTACGCATCGACGTATGTGTCGTTACGATCTGTTTAGCCAAATTTTGCATCTTAAGGAGACCACATGTAAACGAAATTTTTTTTTGTTTCAGTGCAAGTTTTGTGTCTGACGCGTGAGAAGCGTTCAAATTAGTTGGAATGTAATTTCGTTCAAATACTGGCACGTGTAATTTGCATTGTTGCCAGCGACATAAATTTTCCGTAAAAGCACTCAAAATTTTCATATATTTGACTGTAACATATAACTTAACAACAATAACAGAAAAAACAACAACAATCACAATGCACTAAGAATGCATTGTTATGTTTCCACTGCAAACCGGTTAGAAGAACGCAACGTAATGTTACGGTATACTTACATTGTTTTTCTTAGCCACTGGCCATTTACGGGGATTTCCCCTTTACGAAGAAGGTCACCCTCTTTGGACAACTTACACCACTTGTGGATGGCAATTTTATTTGGTAGTTTTGTACCAAACTCTGCACGAAGTTCCCTTTCCCACTTTGACCGCAGTTTGAGTTCGTGATACAGGAGCGCGTACGCAGATTTCTGCACTTGAGACGCCATTTTCCAAACTTCCGATGTTAGCGCCTCTAGTGGGAACTTTAAACAACACGGTTTTATAGCTTGGTCATTTTTTACTATTTGAATACGGTAAATATTCATCCCTTTGCTTGTGTGTTCATCAACTAATTACAGTACGGTGTATACTGTAAGTTCTGTAGTTAGCCGTGAAAACCTTCTACCAGTAGAATTTAACAGGTAATAGAGGCCGTCTATTTCAAGCAGAATTCTTATATGTATTTTAGTCGTAAGATCTTACCGTCTCAATCAGATACTGAAAGAGGATGTCTCCGGACCCCTAAGCTGTGAACGAAAGCTACTATGTTAATAGTTAATACCATTGCAGGCATCAAGTATTAATTCGCGATGAATTTGGTTCGGGCTTTCTGTAGGCTGTCAGCTGATCCGAAATAATTTTAGTGGTTTAGTTCAGGCTCTCCAAAAGAACCCTCATTATTACCATCCGACAGACGGCGACTTGCCAAATTTTACTCGTACATATTTGAACACACTTGTGAAAGGTTTTCCACCTCATTCATCCTTGTTGACCTTACATAAGCGATATATTCACTTTATTATATTTATATTTCAGTCAACACAACTATATAATAAAAGCATAGGCTAAAACATGTTTCGACTTAAAAAGTCATCGTCAGGCTAAGCTAAGTGCTACGAAGTTCCTTACAATGTGGCTGTGCGCATTTGGGATCCCAGATGGCTCACAGTGTGTGCTGTGATTCGTACCGTGTTTATAACGTGATATATCTATTACAATATCGTACCTATATTATACCAATATAGGTACAGTAGTGTAATAGATATAAGTCACGTTATGTACATGGTACGAATCACAGCACACATTGTGAGCCACCTGGGATCCCAAAATGTGCACGGCCACATTGTAAAGAACTTCATGGTTCTTAGCTTAGCCTGACGATGATTTTTTAAAGTCGAAACATGTCTTTTTAACATATGCTTCTATTATATAATTCTGTTGAATGAAATATTTATAATAAAGTGAATATATAGAATCAATACACAACGGGATGACTTCGTTCAAATTATGTAGGCGAATTTAAAACAGGGTTAGAAGATGCTTTAATAATATTACTTATATAGTTAGATCCTGATTTTTCCACTGTTGTTTATGAGATAAAGTTGGATGTGACATGTCTATTGAATATTTTCACAGTACCACATTTTGTGCAAATGCGAGAGTGATGAATATTAATGAATTTTGTGTGTGGTGGCAGAAATTATTGTGTTAGAACGCGTTCAACCCCGTTAAAATAGCTGTAATGAGCACATATTAATAAAACCACTGTGGGATTTTAATAATTTATTTCGAAAGTGCCTTGCAATATCGTCGAGATTATAGTTAGAATTTTCGGAAGTTTAAACTTCTCAACCGTTTATTTTATTCGTTCTAACATTACAGTATAAAACAGAAAAAGGTAAAGGTAAAGGTAAAATGATCCCGTTACAGGCCCGGTGTGGCCCAGAGGGTAGGTAGAGGTATAGTTCTACTCTTCCATGACGGCTGCACTAGAAGGTGGTGAGTTGCCAGCAGAGCGCCCTGGCCGCTCTTTACCCCCGGGAAAGACCCGGTACCCATTGTACAGGAGGCTGGGTGGGCCCCAGGGGAGGTCTAGACGGGCGGAAAATCTCGTCCCCACCATGATTCGATCCCGGGCCGTCCACCCCATAGCTCAGCCGCTATACTGACTGACCTACCCGGCCCACATGAAACAAAAATACAAAAGTAAAATCTAAATATTTTTGTTAAATTTATTTTGCAAAACGCTTTAAAAAATGGGCTATAAAAAGTGACTGTAAAGAAGCAGGTAAAGCAGCCAATTTAAAGATTTTAAAGCGGAATTGTGAGATAAATGCATATTCATTATCCAGCTCCGCTGTAATATATAAATCACGTACGCTGCCTTTTCAGGAGCTACACGCGAAACCCAGCTGAGGACAGAAATGTGAATAATTTGGCTAAGTACAGGGTCTAGTGTCGAACTCTTGCGAACATTGTCGATTCCTATATAGAATGAAAACTTATCGACTTTCAGCTTCTGAAGGACTACGTGCTGTGTAATTCTATGGCTTTCCAGAGTTGTTAACAATGCAGAGGGATGACTGTACTGGGACGACGCAACTAACAAGTTGCACGTGGCCCACAACACAACTATGCTTTCTGAATAAATGCTTGGTCTCTACGTTAGACTAGCCCAGAGGCGTGCTACATGGATGAATTAGGGCAACACAATGAGTTCCACTAATTCCTCCCGGTGATATGTGTCCCTTGGCTCTTAATTATTTGAATAAGGGTTTTAGCAAAGAGTAGGTACACTAATGGTAAAAAATTAACAGCTTTCTACCTCTGTGTGTCTACACACGGAGATGGGTAGAATTACTGCTTTGTATTTGTCTTGCCACAGTATTTCGAGACTTGAAGTGCATCCTTGTACAGGCTATGAGGCTCTGTACAGACCGTACGGTCCATAGGGTTAGTAGAGTTATACCTCTACTCTTTCTTGATCAGGGTACTGGAAGGGGTGAGGGTTCAGCGTCACGCTTCGGCCGCTCTTTACCCCTGAGAAAGACCCGGTACCCATTGTACACGAGGCTGGGTGGGCCCCAGGACGGTCTGGACAGGTGCGGAAATTCTAGCCCCCACCGGGATTCAATCCCCGGACCGTCCAGCCCGTAGCCAGTCATTATACCGACTTAGCTCCCCGGCCCACTATTTTGAGACGCAGGCATATTTGAAATGTTATTACCATGGCTGCAATAGTTTTGAGGCAGCATCGGAAACACTAAATCTCAGCATACTGTAATGTCAGCTTTGGGCTCCTCTTCACCTATATGTACAGCGATTTTCGGTAATACACTCGCAATGGCAGGCTGTGACATGTCCACGTTCAGGCTGCCAAATAATTGAACGTTTACTTTTCTTTGGATAATTTTGAGGTGCGTCATCTCCGTTGTGTTGGTTCAATAACAAAGAATTATTGTATATTACACACACAGTCGAACACAACAATATTTCACTTAGTAGTACAGTAGGAATACAACTACATGTTTCGGCCCTATATGTTGGCCCTCTTCAGGTTGTGGTTTAACTTACAGAATAGTAACCTAATTTGAAATATGTACATAAACAACTAACGGTAATTCACTCGTAACAGCCCTAGGTCATGGTACCCACTATTGAAACAACGAGAACTCTTTCCCCTCACCCAACCCCCAATACCCTAAAAGAACACCCCACACATCTTGTATAGCTGCTCTGTAAGTTAAATCACAACCTAAAGATAGTACACATATATGGCCGAAACATGTAGTTGTGTACCTACTGTACTAGTAGGTGAAATGTAGTTGTGTTCGACTGTATGTGTAACACACAATACCGTATATTCTCGAAACTAATCCGCATCCGAATCTAATCCGCACTAGTTTTTGCCGATTTCTTAAAAGAAAAAAAAGTTAGTTCGCGGTTCTAATCCGCAACTTTCCTTCAATTGTCCCTTGCCTACAAGGCAGACTGATTCAGTTATGAGTGACGACGGCGAGACTGATGAATAATAAATTATAAATATTATATAATATTATAAATAAAATAATAAGTTGTTTTATTGTTCTTACGGCACGACCGCGAATCTAATCCGCACGCGATTCTAATCCGCATCTGATTTTTTAGCCCTCTGGAATTGTAAAAAGGGTGCGGATTAGATTCGAGAATATACGGCAATTCTTTGTTATTTCTTTGGATAAACCTATATGCGGCCTACATGTTGTAATTTGTTTCAGTGATTTAAGGTTTTGCATATATCACTAAATTTTTGCACTTCTCAGTAGCCACCAACCATATACAGGGTTATTCAAAATGATGGTCGCGGTTTTAACTACTTGTCATAAACAACACTCTTGAGATAAGAATATATATATATTTTTTTATTTAATAGAACAACACTCCAAGTGTTTGTTACATACCTTAAAGGTGCTCTATATATGCACCCTTTGTGATCCTACAAACATCAACACGATAATCGATAATCACCGCTGACATGCTACAAACAGTTTGGAACGAACTCAATTATCATATTTATGTTTGTAGAATCACAAAAGATACACATATAGAGCACCTGTAAGGTACGTAACAAAAACTTGGAGTGTTGATCTATTAAATAAAAAAATATATATACTGCTATCTCAAGTGCATTATGTATGACAAATTGTTAAAACCCCGACAATCATTTTGAAGAACCCTGTATTTTTACTCTTATCCCGCTAACGTGGAGAATATGGTGAGCTCCTAATAATGCCAGCAGATGGCAGATGGGATTTAACTTGGCGTTTAAAGGGTTAAGTTAAAGTCGCTCCATTGCTCAGTTAAGCGCTGTTCTATGGATACGTATGGAGAGTGGAGGTAGAGATCCACGTGTCTTACGGAATCATGGCTTGGTTGTAGGCGGACGCAAGAAGTTTTTCTGTTATTTCAAGCTTCCAGACCAGGACTTGGGCCGACTGATTCTCCAGTAAGTGGTTAACCTTTTGACGCCTAATGTCAACTATAGTGGTCGTACCGCACCGCTAACCTCTAAAGTTGCATTTTGTATATTTATTCAACAAATATAGGTACCGAATATTTTAAACATGGTATATACTCTCCGT
>Ga0136643_10015464_pt1 | contig 11469 bp, 3 predicted proteins | sample TergutLab28metaG_FD_96883 | JGI IMG/M metagenome (GOLD analysis project Ga0136643, IMG submission 96883) | Labiotermes labralis P1 segment gut microbial communities from Petit-Saut dam, French Guiana - Lab288 P1 (version 3) (version 3) | ecosystem: Host-associated > Arthropoda: Insects >...
GACCCCGTTCCAGACCCACTACTACTCAGAAAATCTGGTAGCGCCGGGAATCGAACCCGGGACCTCTGTATCTGTAGCCAGAAACTCTGACCACTAGACCACAGAGGCGGTCCCCAGAGGGTGAACACAATGAATAATTGACGAAGGGCTCTATCTCATTGGAATATTGTTTTCTGACTATAAGGATTAAATTGGAGGAATTCGAAGTGAACAGTGCGCTACTCTGTTTCAAGTTTACGGGTTCAGGGTCGCCAATATGAGGAGTGATTATGTATGTCAAGCTGTTTTTCAGATTTTCAGAACACCGGAAAGTACGTGTCGACTTTGCCGTACAGTCAAAATTGGAAACGTATTCACATATTAGCTCTGAATTAAGAGACTGTCCATTTGGGTCAACACGAATGGTGACGAAGAACATAAAGTGGAAAGTTTCGCAATCCATCAAAATAATAAGCGTTTTCTAAGAATTAACGATGATAAATATAGTTACTTTTTGTGATGAAGTGTTATATTTATGAACACAATCAAACAGGACGTTTATAGTTTAGGATTTTGGGTATATATATATATATATATATATATATATATATTTTTTTTTTTTTTTAAAAATGCAAAGTGACATAGCTCTTGTTTTATCACAGCTAACACCAGACGTGTTACAAGACACTTAAATTGAGAGCGTGTGTGGAACACATTCAGTTCTTACAATAAACTTTTGTGGTCAAAGACAGCTTGCTGTTTCTCACTAACTTTATAACAATCAAATTGTAAGCTTTCGGGCATATGAAGGCCTGACTTTCTCACAATTTAACAGTTTCGTTACTAGGAATCAAAAAACCAAATCCCTCTCTCTCCATTTTCTGTCAGAATGGCAAGACTACGTAGCTAAAGCGAGTTTTAATTTGAAGTATGAAGAAATATTATTTGTTTTATGTCATCCACTGTGGAAAATTCATCAGTTGTTGCCACTCCGATATGTTTGATACTAAAATCTATTATGTAAATTTAGCGAATTAATGAAGCAGTGACTGAGAATAAAATAAGTATTTGTTCTACATAAACGGCACGTTATTTTATGGAATACACAATATTATATATGCTGTGTCATGTGCAGTATGTTTAGAAAGACGGATATTTTCCGTTTTATTGCAAACCTGACTGCGTCTACGTAAAACATATTTAAAGGGCACAATTCATGAATTTTTAGGTATATTTCCTCTCTTCAATATTTTTTTAGAAAGGATCTAACACTTCGCTCATACGACGAGACACACTTACGTGAAGTATGTCAAAAGGCTGTGATTTAAAATTTGTAATCATTAGCCCAAGGAAGGCTGAAGAGTTTCATGCTTTCAGTTGGTTTTAAATTATAGATACTTCATTAGTATTTTGATGTTTTGCTGACCGTGCATCTCAGTATAATGCTAGTAATTAACTAACTTGATGCACGAAATCTTCTTTTATAATAAGTTTATTAAATCCCTCTACATGTTTCGAGCACATGTGCTCGAAACATGTAGAGGCACGAAATAAAACTTATTATAAAAGAAGATTTGTGCATCAAGTTGGTTAATTACTAGGACTTCATTGATATGTTTATGAAAATAACGATGCTTAAAACTGTAATGCTAGTAATCAATTTAGAAAATATGCCACACCCTGAACAATGCCACATGACGTTCAGAATGTCTGTTCAGCATGTCTCATCCGGTAAGCGATCGAATTCTTGGCTTCGTCCTGAGAAGTATCTACTTCCAGGAGAATGTATTTTTCTCACAAAGACACCGAATGGCCAAAATCATAATACAGTAAGCCTAAGGATGAATTCCACACTTTGGGAGGATTTTAATACATGGATTATTTAGGTACCATTACGACAAATAACTAAGCCAAAATTTTGGAGGGTCATCCTGTGATTTGCAGAGAAAAGAATTAATTTGCATTATGAATTTGACGTCAGGAATCTTATGTGAAAACTATATTGAAAGTACACCGACAGATCGTAATACCATCCACCTTACAATACTGCCATTTAATTCGAAGAAATTTCGGCAGTTTTTTTTAGGATGCAATTATTCGGAAGAGATTTTCTGCTCTCTACCAATGTTACTATGCGTTACAAATGCTACTTCGTGTATTGTACACTCCGGAATTTTTTATATGGTGTCTTTATGGTAAAGGTATATAAACCTGTCTTCGATCTGCGATATAACAAGCAGAGATGTCAAAGACGTCAAACTTACGTTAACCAAATGTAGTGTACAGTGAAATATAATAAGACAGGGCGATATTTATTTGACTAAGGTACATGAAATACTCACCCTCATTGCAGCTCAATTTTCATAATGCAGCCACTCCTAGTGAACTCCTCCAATGAAAATTCATTTGCATCCCTCAAGGGATACATTTACATCTCTCCTTGTAACAACGAGTTGGTTACACCAGCTGTAAAATGAAGCAGTTTGTTTCAAATTACGCACAGTTCTACAGTGGTGTTGTTCGTCTAATATCAGTACAGCGACAGGATGATTGTAACACCTATCTTGTGTGAGGTCTTATGTCTTTTGAAGGAAACAACGAATAATAAAGTGGCATAATATGTATAAAGAAGAAGTATAATTAATTTTGTGATATGAGCAGATATGCCTGGAATTTCCACAACATAATTAGTGTGTAGTTTGTGAGACGGAACAAGAATACACACCCCAAAATATTGGAGTACGTTGGATTCAAAAACAGTACGACGGCGTGCTACTTTTACTTTTCATGTGATAGTATTGTCAAAAATTGATGCGACATGTACCACAAAATATACCTTAATGTTTGTGTTCTAAAATAATACATTGTTTTTTTCAAAACCCTTCGTGGTACGCCTCTTTTCCAACATCTTCGGAATAGCAGATCACTATAGCATTACATAAGTTTAAGATAAAGATGCTGGTGCTAAACACTGGGTAGTGAAGAAACCTTTCGTAACAGTGTTGTAGTACTGAGTGTCGTTTAAATTGTCAGAAACGCCAACGTTATGAAAATAGTCAATATAAGTTTTCTATTTCCAAAGTTGCACAATTCATTTATATTTTCCTCCCCATAATTATTCAAATTTTTGTCTTCTGTTGCTGCCTATTATTTCTTCTTACAAATAAAACCGTGAAACATTATTGTTTTATTCTTTAATTTCGTTAACTGCTGTAATTTATAAAAAAATATCCTTTTAAAGCTTACTAGTTTCGTGCACCAACAGGTTCAACACTGAAGAATTATACATTCTGACCACGATGTTTTAATATGTTTTGTATTTATCTCAGAACAAACGGCGACTTCTGCCCCATATAACATAAACTGATTGGTTTTTATAACCGACATGAAAAGTGTTTACTGCGCGGTACGGACTGGGTCTTTAAATAAAGCGGTCTGCGCTTCATCTTTAAAGGGTTACGTGTATTAAGCATTATGGAACACTAATATAGTAGATACAGCATTATGATCAGAAGAAGCTTTAAACACAGGAACTAATCTATGAATATACCTAAACGAAAACACAGACACACACACAAGTAACAAACAATGCGTTACAAACGGCCATACAGACAGAAATCCGAACTGTTTTGCAATATGTGGAGTTAAAGGTATATATATATATATATATATATATATATATGTGTTAGAATAGAACATAGTCTTAAGTAAATTCTGTTTACAGAAATATATAATTACGAGTAATGGTGTATGAATTTTCTGCCCTGAGTGTACAGAGAAGAAAATCTTCTGGTCCGATATGTCATGTTGCTGCGTCAGTAACAGGAGTCAACGCTGCAGAAAATGTGACCTAGTAGTCAATATTTAAATTCAACTCAGTGACAAGAAAAAAGCTTGGGCATAGAATTACAATTTATTGACTTTAGAATATATATTATTTGATCAATTATATTACGGAATTTCAAAAAATTTTACAGATTAAGCGTGACTTTTTCTCTTGCTATTTGCGTTTGTGTGGAATATGGAAGAAAAAACGGCGATTTTTTTTTACGCGTGTTCGCAAAGTTGCGAAAAGCGAGAGCTTCGTCATGTCTGTCCGTCCGCATGGAACAACTCTGCTCCCACTGGAATTATTTTCATGAAATTTGATTTTGGGGATTTTTTTTTCGAATGTATGTCGAGAAAATTCAAGTTTCATTTTAATTTTACAAGAACAACGGACACATTCCATGAATACCTAAGAACGTTTATGATAATATCTCTCTGAATACTTCTTAGAATAAAAAATGTTTGAGACAAATTTGTGGAGAAAATTCAAACACACTGCTTAGGTTAAGTTCATTTTTCTTTTAATTTGTCCACATGTGAAGTAATGTGGGAAAAAATTTGATAGAGCCAGACGGGCCACAGACGTCAATAAAATACGGCGAAAGCGCATTGGACGCTGTATATCTAAGGATAAGGACACAGAGTAACGCGAACGCACTTCCGTGTAACGTTATACGTACAATTCCTGTCCTTTTAAACTAGAATTTGCGTTCAAACACACATATTTGTAGTTCCGAATACAGTTTTCAAACTGGCTGGAGAATGCGGGAGATTGGAAGGTTTAAAAATCTGTTAATTCTCACGAGGTTCAGAAATTTCGCATTCCTTCTTCATAAACATTAAATTAATCCACTATATTGTACTTTTAATTAGAGGCCTGAATGAGGTATTTTGTCAAGTGATAATTGTTTTAACTGTACATGTGTGTCATAGTGTTGGATGTGTTACCTAGCTTACACTGAGTTTGCTGTTGTCCCTTGTGCGTGAATGAATCTAACTCACATGCCAGTAGTGTGTATCTATTCCGCAGAGCGTCAACGAAGTTGGACAGGCTCTATCGGAATTCCGAGCGGCCATTCGACTGGAGCAGCGCTGCGCAGAAAAACCTCCATGCAGGATCAAAGAGTTTCTGTCCCTACAAACCTTACGCATTTGTCTACTTCTGTAGTTTAAGTGACCATGTGTGCTAACATGCCCGGTATTTATATTCTAATCTCTAAACGAACTTATAATTATATTTCAAGTAATACATCCTGCAACTACTGGATTACTAACACAATAAACCCGTTGAATTCTGGTCACTTTTCTTATACAGGTTAGGAAAAATTTCGTATAGTATAACTGTTATTGCGTTTTTATAAGCCGTTCACTGCTGTGTGAGTGTGATCCTGCAGATAGTGTGTGGTGTGACATAAACTTGCGACAGAACTGTATTACAGGCACAGAAACTGTCGAACTGCAGTGTAGCACAGTTATTAGGACACAGGAACAACGCAAGCACTACGTATCACCAGATATCTATTTTTGACACGTGAAAATGCGATTTAAAAAGTCTAATTTTATTTCCCTAGTTTTGCAGTCAAGAAATTCCCCATATTTTATGGAACCTGAAGTTCCAGCAGCCTGTTACTTTATGAAACCTGAAGTTCCAGCAGCCTACTACTTTATGGAACCTGAAGTTCCAGCAGCCTGTTACTTTATGAAACCTGAAGTTCCAGCAGCCTACTACTTTATGGAACCTGAAGTTCCAGCAGCCTCTTAATTTATGGAACCTGAAGCTCCATCAGCCAGTTATTTTATGGAACCTGAAGTTCCAGCAGCCTGCTACTTTATGGAAACTCAAGTTCCAGCAGCCTGCTACTTTATGGAACCTGAAGTTCCAGTAGCCTGCTACTAATTACTGACTGCAGTTCTAATAAGATCGATTATTATTAGGCCTATGTTCCTTCTTTATCTAAACCCTCAGGCCATCTCTGCCGTTCAATTTTCAGACTCAAATTCTGTATGTATTGCAGGCTCCTCCGGAGCTTGCTATATATTTCTGGTCTTCTTGATTGAATTAAGCCGTATAGTGCATTGTGCAGTACAAAAAATATGAAGGCCCCCTCTACACAATATTCTCCATTATTTAGCTGCTGCTCAGCACCCCATTTCATTAAATACATGCTGCTTCAGTGTTACCAGCGTCACAACAAAAGCTGCTGCTCTGCGTGGCCACATACCTGTGGCAAAGGGAAATCAAACAGGCCTGTACTGTGGTCCAGCTTGCAGTTTTTCTGTATTTCTGAAACGGCCTCTTCTGCCTGTCGCCTGAAATACTGCAGTAAAGGTAAGTTATCCCTGTTTAAACCTTACATTGTTTTGGGCGAACAGAATTACTGCTACGATTTCCCTTAACGTCAGTACGACAGGGACGTCAGCAGACAGCTTCACGCCCCTTTACCCCCAAAGCAAGATCCGTTAGTACCCACTGAATTGGAGGGCGAGCCTCTCAGCCCGTCTAGGCGCTTGGTAGAAACAGAAGATCTCCTGTTTCCGCCGAGAATCGAACGGTGACCTTTCAGTTTTGCAGTCCGTAGGCTACTCACTATACCGACTGAGCTATTCCGATTCCAAACTACAGTTATGGACACTCATAAAAGATTTTTCGCTCTATTTATGGTTCTTTCTCTTTTCACCTCTCCAAATCTCGTGTTTCATTAGTAATGCTACATACAGAGATGGGTTTAACCTGTCAGCTGAGGTGCGGATACTGTGTTGAGGCGACTATTACAGCCCCGTTCACAGGACCTCTGTCTGACCATGCACGGCCTGCCGCTTGTGCATCCTTCAGTTGCAGCGTGTGATAAACAAGACGCTATCAGCCGTTCACTTCCGACTCTGCTTTATCCCCTGCTTGGAGACAGTTCTTGACCTAAGGTCTCTGCAGATCGTGTTTGTTCCACGGACCGGTTTGTGTTACACCAAGCCAAGTAACGAGAAATCATTCCTTACTAATTTAAACGTTGAGAAAGGAGCTGTTTAATTACTGCATCACTCTTTGTGGAAGTCTGATATGAGTGCATGTAACACACCATACAATAACAACTTATTTAATAAACCAAACTGGAGTATATACAACGTACTCTTTGTTCACAAATACCTTAGGATACACCAAACTCTTGTTCATTCCTGAATAAACGTACGCACTTCTTACACACTCCGTACTTCAAAATCGTGAACATATATAGTAGTAAAAGATATGTAGTCTAGTGGCGGCTGCACGGCACTGACCAGCTCAACTGTTCCTATTGGATGGTTCGAAAGATACGACCAGAATAGTTGATGAAGGACCCGTCTCAGGTATAGGTCATAGGGCTCAAAGGGGGAAGGGATAAACAGGTTTAACATGAAACACGTAATCTCGTACCCAGTCCAAGTGTCCGGGTTTGAGGCTCACCAAAGCACACTACTTCATTAATATTTAAAAATTATTCGCTTGTAGGTCTGCATGTCCGCATGTTTCACATTTGTTTTGCATTAAGGCAATACGTTTTCCGGTAATACGGCACAGTTCGAACATTGGGTATAATAGTAACAAAATTTACTTTAACGAATACGTTAGAATTGAATTAAATTCGGGGGATTCCTTGCTTCACTGCATTTCACAGTCGATCTTTCCGCGATTCACTCTCTTTTTCTTCCTTTTCTTCTTTCTTTTTTCTTTGTTCTGTTCTTTAGGCCTTGTTCCAGGTACACGCGCTGTGTCAATCAAGCCACTTTCCGTACTGTTTTCCATCTCTCATCCATTCTGTCCCTAGGACTTCGAGTTTTTACCTTGTCTGTGTTGCAGACGGATTTCTGCTATCCGATGGAGGGAAACCCCCGTTAAAATGAAGATACAATCTTCAAGAGTCGCCACAACTTGCTGCCTTAGACCAATCCTTCAATAACGAGATATGAAAGTGCAGACAGATAGGCCCACACTTCCCTTACGCGTATTGTGTTATAATTTTTCAGTCTGAATAAGTACACTTTTTCACATTTTTTTTATAAGATCGTTGCTTCATGAAAATGCATTTTGAAACATCAGTGTTAAACTTTTCTTCCAATCTTAATACATAGAAACCATAACATTTCGATGGTTTTGTGTTTACCACAGTGGGATAAGTGACGATACAATTCTTATACGAGTTTAGGTTATGTTGATTAGTTACGAACTAGCAAACATTTACCCATATACACGGCATCACATATCAGAAGTCTTGACTGTTATCATTTTGGTTCATGAATATAGCCAAGGAGTTTCAGAAGACGACCACGTCCGTATAAAGGAACAGATCCCGATAAACATGCATGACGGATGTATACGGCTACATTGTTTTGCAGGAAATTCTAATTGCATTTTTCCTTTTTAGGGTCAAGTTTAAGTAAATAAAACGTAAAAGGTAATTTTCACCCTAGAACAGGGCATGAATGTCCAGACGGGGGTAGAGGCACATTTGTATTTAAGCAAATGCCTTATTGAAATTTCATGTATGCCTTTGCTATATTTTATCAAGTTTTATTATTATAGGTATATGTATGTATGTAAAACCTTATTGCGATAAATGTTACTTATGTCCATCTAGTGCCAATTTGAAGAATTAGTAGAGCCGTACCTCTGTTCCCTTTATGCGCCTTCCTGATGTGGACAGAGACATCTTTACCTTGTATGATACATGCTATCTTCACTGCAGCGAACTCACTGTCGGCCCCTAACTTTTGAGTTCCAGAAAGAATTTTTGATTTGAATATGGCATGCGGGAAAAAATAATCCAGTTTCATTTAAACACAGTGGTCAATATTAATTATGTGTCTGTGTGTAACTCCTTATTTTGACGACGCTCAGAGTGGCAGGACGATCACAACAGCAACTGAACGGAGACTTGTTATCAGAGAAGGATCCTATATTTTTGTCCGCTATAATCTGTTGCAATGTTCCTTGAAGAAATTTCATTACAGAATTCAGGAAGTTGTCTCTTCAGGAAATTGGCTTTTTTTCTCTGGTGGATGCGGAATCTAATTCCATCGTTGATTTTATTGTGACTTTTGGGGTCTTTTCAATCTCTGCAGGTGAATAACGAAGTTATGCGTCAAATGCTCACAGGATCTATCGAACTCGTGCTATGGTTCACCATGAAAAGGTAGTTCTATAGATAATTTCCTTTCGGTAGCTTTTAAAGAAATTCAACTGTCGACAAAAATACTGGTCTTGGACTGACGATAACAGAGGTTAACGTACTGGTGTCTTGTAGCGTAAATAGCAGGGGGATCGACATATGTTCATGCATATTTATTGTATTTACTTCTGTCTATGATATGAAGTAGTCGGTATAGCGACCTGCAAAGCGTCGGACAGTCCGGGGATCGAATCCCGATGGAGGCTAGATTTTTCGCACCCTTTCGGACTGGCTCTGACCTCCCACCCAACCTCCTATACAGTGGGTAACGTGTTATTCCCGGGAGTACAACAGCTGGGGTCTGGCGTTAGTCACCCACCATATCTAGTGCCGAGGGTAAAGAAAGAGAACAGTTATACCTCTACTCCCCTTCTGGGCCACCATGGTCCGTTCTAGGGCGAACTTTACTTTTATCTTTACCTTCACCTTCACCTTCAACTTAATCTTTACCTTTACCTAAATCTTCACCGTCACCTTCACCTTCACCTTTATCTGCACCTTCAATTCAACTTCACCTTTATCTTCACCTTCATTTTTACCTTCATCTTCACCTTCACCTTCACCTTCACCTTCACATTCACATTCACCTTCTCCTTTACCTTTTACCTGTGATATGAAGAATAAAAATGTAACTGAGCAGAAAATTTCATTATGCAGTTAGCTGAATATATACAACTACAATATACAGTGTTACTATCTATCGACTATTCGGAGTGATGAAAGGGGAGGGTGGTGCGTGGATAATCCGACGCGTGTAGTGTATTCAGCCACGAAGAAAATTAAAATTTATTTACATATTATAAACACAGTAAACACAAAGTTTACGAGTAATGCTTATTTATTGCGTAAACAGCCCCTGATTTTTGTTTGTACTGAGCATTTTGTTCGATCACTTGGAGCTAACTGAAGTTATTTACCACCTTCGTGATTGATAATTAGCAAATTACGACTGGTAGTGGATAATTCGCAAAAGGGATGAGCAGTTTACGGACAATCGAGATTACCAATAGTTTTAAGATATAGAATAGACGGGTTGGAATATATCGGACTGTCGTAACGATATTTTAAAGAACTTAATGCTTATGAAGACTTTAAACATACAATCGAACTAGATTGGAGTGTATATACTTGTCTAACACAACTATATGATGGTAGAGAAATGTATATAATTTATTACATGTAGAACAACTACATGTTTCGGTACTTGACATTGGCCATCTTCAGGTTGAGAAATAAAAAAACTTAGCGACTATACTTGACTTAAGTGGGTTGTATATATTGGGGAGGTAAGAGGTGAAGTGGGTACGAGATCTCGTATGTGTTGTGTAGGATGGGCGGTGTGGGTGCGTAGGGGTTCTGTTGGTTTTTCTATTCTAGGTTAATATAGTTGAATCCATGGTATTATCTTATGTTTGTAGAGATTATATGTACATGTACACTTAGCTTATAAATACACAGTGTGCGACTTTATATAAATGTGGTTTCTATAGTTATAGTGGGTTGTTTGATCTAAGACTATACACAAACAACCGGCTTACAAAATTTGATCTACCTTTCTCTCGGTAGATGTAAAAATGTTACGATGTTGAAAACTCTTTATAGGTTATCGCGTTGTTACGTCACAGCGTTACGTGTGTCTATTAAACTTTAGACGCATAATGTCAATTATAGTGGTCGTACCGCACCGCTAACCTCTAAAGTTGCATTTTATATATTTATTCAACAAATATATGTACTGAATATTTTAAACGTGGTATATACTATCAGTTTTTTTCTCTTCAAAATGCAGTTTGTTTCATAATTCTAACGTATTTGGTTCCTGTATTATTCACATTTTATATACAGGTGTGCTAAAATCAAAAAAATAATTCCGGCGCCGGAAGGTTAAAGGAGAAATATAAGGGTTTTTTAGGAAATTAAATATCAACTACACAACATTTAGTATAAATTCTCTTGCATTCATTAAGAAGGAGTCATCAGCGGATTTTAAAAATAGACATATTACTTTTATCAGTACCGGCTCTTACAAAAACACAGACGGTACTTGGTCAGTAGGTTGTGCTTAATAACTGTAATAATGAAATTCAAAATCGGGACAGTGGATATGACCTCCAGACTTCGCCATGAAGTGTCAACTTCATGGCGATATTTGCTGTACAACCGTATTTACGCAACTCTTTCCCATGATCTTAACAATTGACTAACTTAATGCACAAATTCTTGTTTTTTAATAAGTTTATTATATTCCTCTACATGTTTCGAGCACTGTTGTGCTCATCATCAGGAGGTCAAATTGTACGATACAGCATCTGGCATCGTCACACTGTAGTTGGCCGTCCGTAACGCACCGGACGTCCACTTACAGGGTGTGAAGAGTCCAGATGCTGTAGAAGAACAATACAATTTGACCTCATGATGATGAGAACAACAGTGCTCGAAATATGTAGAGGAATATAATAAA
>Ga0136643_10015467_pt1 | contig 11466 bp, 4 predicted proteins | sample TergutLab28metaG_FD_96883 | JGI IMG/M metagenome (GOLD analysis project Ga0136643, IMG submission 96883) | Labiotermes labralis P1 segment gut microbial communities from Petit-Saut dam, French Guiana - Lab288 P1 (version 3) (version 3) | ecosystem: Host-associated > Arthropoda: Insects >...
CATGTTTCAGACGGTTTTTCCGTCCATCATCAGGAGCTCAAAACTGCACATACAGCGTCAGGTATTTGTCAGACCGTTACTGCTACTTGCTGCTAGCCTGGCTAGCAGTATTGGTCTGACGCTATATGTACAGTTTTGAGCTCCTGATGATGGACGGATAAACCGTCTGAAACATGTAGAGCGTCTTACAGAAATAAATAAATTTGAGAAACGTTGCATCTTATTGGTTGCACTCTGAGAAAAAAAAACCATGGCTTCTTTAAATTTAGAGGCGTGTCGGTCCGTCCTTCCGAAAAAAGTGCCCATTTTTTCTTCTCAAACTTCCTCCAGCTAACATATAAACAAAGACATTTTAAGCGCATTCACAGGCACTTACTTCCAGTTCAGAATGCCTAAATTGGATTTTCTTTCGCACAAGAATATAAACTTACGCCTCAGCTCTCATCTAATATTATTCAGATAAAACAAACAACATTTAACGCGGACTTTAACAACGGAACAGCTGCAACACAACGCATCACCAGACTTTGCCATATTCTACATTCCATTACTGTATTTCCTGCCTTATAAGACGGATTTTTTTTCCTGGAAAAAAACCTCAGACCACCCCGCGTCTTAACTGCTGATTATGAACTCTTACTTAGTTGTTGGCTATTAAATCCGCAAAATACCTCTTTAATTATAGGATGCGTCTTTGTCACTTGAAGCGTCTTATGAGGGGCGTTATACCGTACAGTGATATCTGTGACGTTATATGCGATCTGAAGCAGGGGCTTCGTTGATATCTATAAATAAAAAATTTGCAAAATTTTTCCTCTACAACAGACCTGTGTAACGTAATTATTATTAGTACTATTTATTACTTTCGTTATTATTACTTACTGCAATTGGGTTTTCACCCGGTGGCAGTAGTCCTTACACTAGTGCAGACAAAACAAATAAGAATAAATAAGAATAACTGTGAAACGAAAAGCAGTTCGTTCTAATTTAAATAAAAATCTTTAGTTTTTAATGCTTATTTCCTGAAATATTTGTACAGCTTTTTTTGAGGTTTATCTAGAGGCACTACCAGTAACTCGAATACCTGCCGCGGATTTACAGGATGGTAGGACGACAATAAACGGAAAACGACGCGGAAACAGGAGGCCGTGGCCTGACTGACTTGCATCTGTTTGGACTCACTGAGTAAAACCACAGGCATAGTAAAGGTCAAGGTTCGAAACGTGCGAGTAAGAAACGTGAGGAAGAGGGTCACTGCTTCAGCCATTTTGTTGATTCCGATGTTTTGTTAAGTCTGTGTGAAGTTATGTATTTGATTATCTGTGACCACAGAAGAGGGAGCTGTGCCCCAGACAGAATTAGAATAGTGGACATTCGTCTAGAACACGTTCAACAGCCATGGCTGAAATTGTTTCCGTGACTTTATTACGCTAGCCCTCAACTGTAAAATTGTAGTCGTAGAGTACAAAACAAGTTTCGGAATAAGAAAACATTTGTTAACACACACAAGTATTTAGTAACAATCAAGAACATGCAGACACATCATATATCACTCACTATCCGTGCACTTTTTTTTCTGCATTAACCTTTTGGCGCCGGAATTATTATTTTTATTTTAGCACACCCTGTATATAAAATGTGAAAAATACAGGAACCAAATACGTTAGAATTATGAAACAAACTGCATTTTGAAGAGAGAGAAAAAAACGGAGAGTATACACCATGTTTAAAATATTCGGTACCTATATTTGTTGAATAAATATATAAAATTCAACTTTGGAAGTTAGCGGTGCGGTACGTCAACTATAGTTGACGTTAGGCGTCTAAAGGTTAATGAACATCTATTCTTTTATAATTCACATTTAAAACACACAAATACCCATAGAGGTTTCCGCATGGATTTTTATTCCTAATAATTTGGGTTCACTGGACACCTCTGTTCCCCCTCGAAAATTAGTCTGGCCAATACACAGTGTGTGTGACTGCGTCCAGTCTAATGGCGAATAGCCGGAGATAAAAAAAAAACCGTAAAATTATTTCTTCAAATACCCCGCATATCCCAGAACAGAAATACAAACTGAAATACATATTTTTATATATGTAGAATACAGGGGCAGATATAGGGCTATAGCTGATATATATATATACCTTTCCCTTCGATACGGTGCTTCTGATAAAATTACAAAAATTGATTTATTATAAATAAGAGAAAATAATTGTCTGAGGTCCTAGCAAATTAACAATAATAAATTCCTTAAGAACTTTCTAATATAATGTTAAAAAAATATATAAATCAACAAAAAAATTGATTCTTAATCGAGTGTATCGTACTGGTAATACAAAGGTTATTGTTGTGTGTTATAACAGCACAACGTTCCGTACTTACAGCCCTCCGTTAACGTGTGCCAAGCACGCTGCACGTTCTGGCTCCTTCCCACAAACAGTGACACTGATAACAATTAAACAGAAGGCAGAAAATAGCCGATAACACTAGAGTAGTTATAGATATCTTGTTACTGTTCACCGTGTGTGTACAGGACGGATATCGCGACTTGCTTCCGATACTAGCGCCACACGGGAAATGGTCGGCGGAACGATATCTTGACTCAAAGAGTCGCGCGCCATGCGAACAACCGCAGCGCACGCGGGAAGTTACTGACAAACCCCAAGTTACCATGGCAACAGGTAACTCTGTTCTTGTTCATGATGTCGATCAAGCGAGAGATTCCTCTTTACACTCTTCTTCCAGCCTGTTCGACCATCGCAACAGGTGAGTTTCGGTTCAGAATTTCCATCGCTAGCGTGCCAATCAAATTACCCGATACTGCCATATGAGAAAATTAGTCCAAAAGGACTTCTAACAGCATTTACTGTCTTAATGACATGCAGGAAAAACCATGTGCCAAAGATATGGTGTCAGAGATAGCGGCATGTAAATCATAAGACCACAATTTTACAAAAACCTGAGATCCTACTCTATATTCTAGGCGCCGCTGTGGTGACACGAAGCAATTTCAGTACCGAGGACCAACACATGTTATGAGCCAACCCACAAAATCTAGTCGTCTTAGCAAGATGGTGCTTGGGATTTGTGCAAACCTAATGATAAATGTATAAAAAGGGCTTTGTTGAAAATACACTACTATTGTCTTTATTTGAAATTTGGGGGTATGAGGAGGGAAGCAGAAAACAGAAAGTCACCTATGAATTCAGAAAGAGAATCATATGCATGTACCCATGAATGTGGCACAAACGTAAAGTTGGTGTGAAATTTTCTGAACAGCACAAAGTTAAATACGTTCGGGGAAAACGCAGGAAATTGCCATAGGAAGAAGAAACAATGGAGAAACCCTATGGATACTTGCAGATGGTGTACCACATACACGTAAATACGAGAAGAAGGGGAAGAAGCGAACGGCAAAAATGACTGAGGAAGACAAAGAAGATTTATTGTAGATACGTGGCAATAGGTTGCAGGTTATAGAAAACATGCAGATCAGAACACGTAGTGTAAGGAATATGTACTGCAGGAAATCTGATTTTGCCAGTCCTCGGAAATTTACATTTGGTAATTAACGTAAATTTGTCCCGGCCTACACCACGAAGACACAGGGGGGAGAAGGGGTATGGTTCCTCCTTTTCTTAACCTCGACAGCAAACAGAGGCGAGTGGTCACATTCAAAGACGGCAGCTTTTTACCTGCGAAAGAACCCCTTCGGATTCGGCCTGGACCCTCTACCTTCCGGAACTCGAACCACATATCTTCGGACCCGTAGCCACGTCAGTGTACCGACTACTATATTGCATTTCCCCCAGAATGATGGCTATAGGGAGGAAAATTCTGCCTCCATCTTCATGGTGGCAATCTGGTTTCGGTGCGTGCTGCAGTAACTGGGAAGAAGTAACATGTTTAGTGTGTAGACATTTTTGCGATAATTCTGAGCAGTCACTGTTGTAGCGGTTTGAATAACAGCCGGTACATCTATAGACACATCTGGCGCAATCTTCGCACTCCGGTGGTTCTATCGTGCAGACGTAACCACTGGTTAAGGGTCAGGGGTTCACACACTGTCACCAGTCAAAGGCTTATAACATGAGCAGCGTCACACAGCCGCAGACGTCAGCGACAGAGAGAGAGAGAGAGAGACAGAGAGACAGACAGACAGACAGATAAACACAGCGGCTCCTCGGAAGCTACAAGATTTTCATAAATTCTGTCCGTGAAACCCAAAACCATTCTCACTAAAACTGTCGCTAAATTTGCAGAGTACTTTAACCCATTTTTGTGTACATTTATCAACATCTCAGGCAATACGATGATATTCTGTTTCTATGGAGCAGCGCTTCGTTTAGCTTCCTTTTGTCACCAAACCACAAAGCCTTTCCTGCCGCAATAAAAGTTGTGCTTCCTACTCAGCCATTAAACACACACACACACACACACACATATATATATGTTTTAATGGACAGTGGGTTGTAAGGCGTGAAAGTAAGAACTTCACAGCCCAGACTGTCATGAATGTGACGCCGTAGAGTCTGGAAGAAATTTACTGAATCTCCAGGAAAATGCAGTTATCTTCACGGCGCAAAAATCGGCTACTGTGAAGAATCAAGTAACATCCTCATTGTTGCACTGTGCATTTCGTAGAATAACTTTAATTATTAACCAACAATGCACTATATAAAATTTCACATTAAAACAATTAAAATCGCCCCGACATGTTTTGATCCTAAGATCATCCTCAGGGAGGAATGTTTTTAAAATGACTTTAACAAGGAACAACGTACATCCCTGAGGATGATCTTAGGATCGAAACATGTCAGAGTGATTTTAAGTTTAATTGTTGCACCGTGCATTTGACTTAAATTTACTTTTTATTTCACCAACATATGCACTTATAAATCGATCAATATTAATGTTAACACATTAAAACATTAAAAGATAAAAAAATTATAATATTAAAACTCCGACATGTTTCGGTTTTTTTTCATAAAACCATCATCAGGGAGTAAGTTCGTACCTAATAAAGTTGCTTTTAGTCTATAGTTGTTTATGAAGTATGTTGGCAGCATGTCTGGAAATAATTCATAACCTATTAGTTATCGTCAAGAGATGTTATTTACAAACTGAAAATATTGTCAAATGTTATATATAATTATTCGTTCCTAATTAGGCTTATTGGATAATTTAGGGTAGTTTCTTACCATATTGTACGTGTGATGGGGTTTGGGTTCTTTGTTGCTTGATCTTCCTTCCAGTTTTAATATCATAATGTTTTATCTTTTCATGTTTTAATGTGTTAACATTAATATTGATCGATTTACAAGTGCATATGTTGGTGAAATAAAAAGTGATTTTAAGTGTTTTAATGTGAAATTTTATATAGTGCATTTGTTGGTTGATAATTAAAGTGATTCAAATAACATGTTCCTTAAAGATGACGCTAAATTTCTACGACGCTAAGCGACGTTACAGCCGGTCCCAGTGGCCGCACGGTCTAAGGCCGCTCGCCTGCTGAGACTGTGGGTCCGAATCCCTGCTGGGAGAATGGATGCGTTTCTGTTGTGTGCTGTCAGGTAGAGGTCTCTGCGAAGGGGTGATCACTCGTCCAGAGGAGTCCTACTGACTGTGGTGCGTCGTTGTGTGTGATCTAGAAACCTCATGAAAGAGGATCTCATAGCCCGCGTCGGTTCTCAGCGCCACAGGGGGGAAAACGACGTTAAAAACCTTGAGAGATATTACTGCTCTGAAACGTCCTAACAGAGATAAACAAGAAGGTATAATGTGTAGAATTTAGGATATTAATGTCGGCAGGGAATCTTCCGGCTTGCCACACCGTAGCCTAAAGATCTGTACGTAGATTTTATGGTTTCTGCAGATCGAGCTGCTTCCATCATCAAGGCCGGCCCCTAACATGCATCCCACATGTTTCTATACAACTCAGTGCCAGATAGCTACACTGCACCCTGGCCATGTGGCGCACATGAGGCGTTCTGCTTACTGATGTCACAGTAGGGATACGAGGTGGTCCTTCTTTGTTCTGGTGTCCCTCCAACACGACTAGAAACTTCACGTTAACTGCGACTAGCACATTCAATACGTCACGATTATTTTTGCCGTACCAAGTTTTTAAAAACCAAGTTAAACTGAATAATATTAGAAGGCCCAGTCCGTACCGCGCAGTAAACACTCTCCGTCTCAGTTATACAAACCAGTCAGTTAATGCTGTATAGGGAAATAACCGCTGCTTGTTCTCAGATCCACACAAAACACATAAATACAGTGTGTGGGCAGAACGTGGAATTACATTTAAAGACCCAGTCCGTACCGCGCAGTAAACACTCTCCGTCTCAGTTATACAAACTAGTCAGTCAATGTTGTATAGGGAAATAATCGCTGTTTGTTCTCAGATCCACACAAAACACATAAATTCAGTGTGTGGGCAGAACGTAGGTAAAGTGATCCCGTTACATGCCCGGTGTGGCCCAGAGGGTGGGTAGAGGTATAGCTCTACTCTTCCATGGCCGCGGCACTAGATGAGGGTTAGAGGTCAGCAGCACGCCCAGGCCGCACTTTACCCCCAGGAAAGACCCGGTACCCATTTTACAGGAGGCTGCGTGGGCCCCAGGGCCGGTCTGGACGGGCGGAAAATGTCGTCCCCACCGGGATTCGATCCTGGACCTTCCAGCCTGTAGACAGTCACTATACCGACTGAGCTACCCGGTCAACGGGCAGAACGTAGATTTTATTAAATTTAAACACCCGTGTATATAAAGCAAACTGCAGTCCTTGAAAGGTTAAACAGTACGAGTGCGTGACGGTGGAATCTTAACACAAGGCCGTAAGTTCAACGTTTGAACATAGATCATAAAACTTTGCGTATTTTCCGTAACACCGCCCATAAGAAAGGAAAGCTACGACAACCGTCGCGGTCATACAGGTCCTTCGAACTGTCCAAAATATTCCTTAACGTTGTACTTTGCCGCTAACGTGCCACTTCTAACCGCCAGCCGGTAACTGTTCAGTCGGTATAATTACTACAATACTTGTGGACAACACAGAATTCTTGGCTCTGTTCCCGACAGGTGAGATTTTTCCCTTCTCCTAACGGTTTAGACCCACTTGGGGGCCTACTCGGCCTCCTATTAAATAGACACTGGAGGTAACGCGTTAGGGGTGTGAAGCTAACAAGCCACCTCCATCTACTACCAAGGTTAAGAATGGGTAGCGCTCTACCTCTACCCCCTACGCCTTTATAATGTGCACAGAGGCAAATTTATTTGGAACAGCTTCAAGGCATTTAGACGGTATATGTACTGTCATGTTCAACCTTAAATTTTCTACCGTTTTTTCCCCTACACAGTTTATTTGTTTCTTACACGTGACTCTTACAATTATCAACTATATTCCTGTATATGACATCCGCTGATTTGTCTTTCTAAACAAAGCACACTGTTTTGACGTTTTGCTGACCGTGCTGCATCTCAGTATTTAACCAACTTGATGCACAAAATTTTCGTTTTACAGTAAGTTTTATTTCATGCCTCTACATGTTTCGAGCACACCATCACACCTATAGGTGTGATGATACCAGAGGCTGTGTAATGCAATTTTGACCTCCTGATGATGAACACATGTGCTCGAAACATGTAGAGGCAAGAAATAAAACTTATTGTGAAACAAATTTTGTGCATCAAGTTGGTCAAATACCGAGATAAATTAAAAAAAAAAGCACACTGTGTTCTCTGTGGGGTAAGAATTGAGCCTCTATATAGAAAGTACATTAATTTTAGCCTTCATGCGGGCACTAGGACAGGCTCTTCCCCCAGTACTTTGCCTTTCGCCTCTAATTACCTCTCCATTAGTACGCCATACTCGTCTTCATCTCTATGTTATTTTTAACAGAAGGACAAGCGGGCGAAGCTTAGAGACCTTGAACAAAACCAGTGTTGTATTGAATGACGGGAAGAATTATACAGATAAGTACCCTCACGTATTTTATACTGCTAAACTTGAAATTCCTATTGGCCTCCGACCTGATCCTACAGCTGCAGAATATAAATGTGCCGTGAGCAATAAATTCACGAATTATTACAGGGAAAGAGCGTAACAGCCTTCGGATAGCAGATGAATATTCAATTGAATGACGTGATTGAGTTCCCATCCTACTCTCTATTCAATGTGCCCTTTCAAGGTCTTTTAATTTCGCGTTAAAAACCAATCAGGTTAAAACAACCAATAAAAACAAACGGACGGAGCAAAAGGCGGGTCGTTTGTGAAGAGTCAGTTGATATAACATTGAACAAACAAAGTGGCTTGTTTTAACTTTGGTTTAAATTGTCATTTGTTTTGTTTATTTTGGAATATTGAGACAGCTAACATATGACAAACGCACACAGACTATTATTCGCCATAATAGCCTTTCATGATTAACTGCTGTATGCATGTGGACAATAAGCGATCTAATGACAATGTGACAAATAGCAGACGGTTAATGTGAGAATGGGAAAAGACAAAGAAAATGAAGGGGGTGTTGGAGTATTGCAAATAATAAGAAGGCATATTGCAGAAAAAAAAATTAGCAAGGATGTCAAACAAAAAATTATGGCATAGAAAGAAAATAATTTTTAAAATGTTTGTGAGCTTGCACCAGTAAATTATCAGGACGTTGACGACGGATTGGGATATGGAAGTAGGTACTGAATTTTACATTACCTGAACCGTGCATCGTGATAACACAGACGTGAGAAAGATCAACAAGATGCACGCTTTTACTTAATAATTTATTTCACTAATTTATTTATTAATACGCAAAACAAAATAAGTGAGGAAATAAGGAAAAGAATACAAGCTGGAAATAGATGTTGTTATGTACATAAAAAAAATATTATCAAGCAAAATTCTAAACTATAACAGTAAAATTCAAATACACAAAACAATAATACGACCCACTGTAACATTTGGGAGTGAAACCTTGGTGCTTACCACGTCAGATGACAATCAATTAAAGATTTTTGAAAGAAAAATATTAAGAAAGATCTATGGGCCAACGCAAAATCCAGATGGAACATGAGGAATTAAAACAAATGATGAGTTGAGACAGAGGATGAAACAAGAGGATATGATAAAATTTATAAAATCACAAAGCTTTGAGATGGGTAGCCCATGTAATGAGAATGGAGAACACGAGAACTACTAGAAAAATAACGGAATGGAAGCCATATAAAAGAAGACCAGTAGGGAGACCCAGGTTAGGACGGATGGACCAGGTGGAAGAAGATCTAAGGAGGATGAAAATTACTGGCTGGAGGGTGAAGATTGAGGGTAGACAAGTGTGGAATAGAATTGTCGAACAGACCAAGACCCACCCAGGGTTGTAGAGTCAATAGAAGAAGAAGAAGAAGAAGAAGAAGAAGAAGAAGAATTTATCCTCGACATGTTTCGAACACGTAATTGTTCATCATCAGAAGGAGTTCTGTACAGCAGCTTGCGGTATTTCACCACGCGTCTTAAGAGAATTCTAGTCGCTGATACGATACGAATGATGTGTGAAATGAATTGTTAAGAAAAGTGTGCATCTTGTTGGTGTCTTTGTGACGTAAGATACTGAATGCTGTACTAAAAGCGAACGAAATGGGATAGCGTGTTTGAAAGTTGCAGTTTGGGGGAAAAGGGGAGGGGCTTAAAAGGGGCACAGAAATATTTTTACAGAAAAAAGAAATTGGAGAATGATGGTCGTGAGTAAGAATGGCTACATATTGATGAAGGAATACTATAGAAAACAACAACAAGTTAAAGACGTGAAATGCAAGTCATACGGTCTTAATACAGGAAAACATAAGGCTAAAATAAACAAAAGAATGTGGATACATGCATCCTGTTTAACGGCGAACAATTCCACGGAGAGTATAGCAAGAGATGTAACTGATAAACACCGGACCACATAAACGTATATCACGCCATACTGCAAGGGGCCAGTTGCCCAAATGTACAGCCTGAAAGGTATTCTACCCTTCCTTTCAATATCGACCACGTTTCCTCCTTCTAAAATTTAAAGCCCCTGTTCTTGGGGCACGTGGCGATTAAAGACGACTGGGAGAGAAAAGAGAAAAATTCCACGAATTGTAAACGCCTGCTTGACATGCAGCTCAGCCGGTAGATTCAGGCTCCGGCTAGAGTGACACTGGTACCTGTTACATTGAAAAAGTACAGTCGACATGAACACCAAGTACTGGTTGAAATAGGGTGATATTGGTGAGGCTGAGGAAGAGTGTGTAAATGGGGTAACACCTGATGGAAATAACAAGATGTCGTCTTCTGCGGATGATGAGTATGAAAAGGCGCAGTTTCAGACGGCTAGAGCAACATGATAATATTAAAAACAAACGTGGGGGAGAATTCGAAATAGAGCAAATACCAGGCTTTAAAAAAACATGAAAACAACAATTGAAGGTCAAGAAACATAAAAACAGAGAAACTATTAAAGTTGGACAAATTGAAAGTGATGAAGATTCATAAATACTCTGCACCAAACGTTAGTTTTTCAAGACGAAATTGGATGATTTCACATAATCATAGGCAAAAAGGTAAAGTGCATCCTTGTACAGGCACTAAGGCTCTGTACAGGCCGTACGTACCATACGGGAATAGAGGTATAGCTCTACTCTTTCTTGACCACGGCACTAGAAGGGGTGAGGGGTCAGCGTCACGCCCCGGCCGCACTTTACCCCCGGGAAAGACCCGGTACCCATTGTATAGGAGGCTGGATGGACCCCAGGGGCGGTCTGGACATGTGCGGAAAATCTCGCCCCCACCGGGATTCGATCCCCGGACCGTCCAGCCCGTAGCCAGTCGCTATACCGACTGAGCTATCCGACCCGGAACATAATCATAGGAAATTCAATAAACCAATGGCTTCAGACTTTGTAGATATACACATAAGAGAAGAGTACAGGGCGTATGAGACAGGAGCATCAGCAGAGTAGAGAAACAGAAATTTCTTATGAAACATTTTGGCATAACCAGATGCTGTAAATTATCTAGCCTATCTCAGAAAATTCAAAATTCTTCTGCCTATCCATTTCCGTAACCCACTATCTTGTTCTAAATAAATTCTAACTCTGACATTAATAATTTAATCCTGTACAGAACCACTTGGATCCCAGCAGGCACTTGTATATAAGTGCTGTTTATGTTTATTAAAATTGTTTAACACAGCAATGCATCTTCTACAGGGTTATTCGAAATGATTGTCGGGATTGTAACAACTTGTCATACACAGTTCACTTGAGATAGCAGTATGTAGTTGCACCGACGGATCTAGATGTTTATGTTCCTCCTCTTCCCTCAAGTATCCCGGAACTGAAGGTACGAATCAGAACCGCCACTGAAACCATCGCCGCTGACATGCTACAGACAGTTTGGAACGAACTCGATTATCGTGTTGATGTTTGTAGAATCACAAA
>Ga0136643_10015472_pt1 | contig 11462 bp, 6 predicted proteins | sample TergutLab28metaG_FD_96883 | JGI IMG/M metagenome (GOLD analysis project Ga0136643, IMG submission 96883) | Labiotermes labralis P1 segment gut microbial communities from Petit-Saut dam, French Guiana - Lab288 P1 (version 3) (version 3) | ecosystem: Host-associated > Arthropoda: Insects >...
GAGGTGGAGCGGATCCTGGACGCACTGGCGGTGGAGAAGCGCTCGGAGCGGCTGGTGGAGGAGCTGGACCGCAGCTCGTCGGGGTTCGGCGAGCGGCACCCCAGGCTCCAGATGATCCGGCGCAGGCTCAGCGGCAGTGCCGTGGTCCAGCGGACGTCGGCACCGGTGCGTGCGGCCTTCCGCGGCCTCGACGACGAGGACTGAATCCGATCCGCCGGGCGCGTGGCCGGATTCCGCCGGCCGGCCGCGCGGCGACCGGCGCCGTGGCCCGGCCGGGCGCCAACTGCTGTGCGGCGCATGTGAATCCGTGCCGTCACAGCCATAGACGCCGCCGTAGCACGTCTGTAACACTGCGCCAACACGCGCGCAAATTCTGAGCAGATCGACGACGGATCTGCATGGAAGAGGCGCAACTTACCCAGTTGAATGCGCACGTTTCGGATTGTCGAGTGAAGCGCCACCAGAGATCGCCTCAGATCACCTGGTCCTCCTGACCCCACGACATCGAGGGACGCTATGAGACCGAAGCGCTCCATCCCGCGCCTGATAGCGGGGGTGATCGCGACCAGCCTGCTGTTCCTCGGCGGGCAGGTCCTCCCCGCGTCCGCCGCGGGAGGCCCGAAAGCGGACACCGACCGAGCGGCGTCGGCCAGCTCCGCCGACTCCGGGCACTCCGCCTCCCGGCTGGACGACGGCGACCAGAACTCCTACTGGCAGAGCAAGAGCGGCGCGCTGCCGCAGTGGGCCCAGATCGACCTGGGCGAGACCACCCGCATCGACCAGGTCCACCTCAAGGTGCCGGCCTCCTGGAAGGCCCGCACCGAGACCCTCGCGCTGCAGACCAGCGCCGACGGCAAGGGCTTCGACACCCTGGTTCCCTCGAAGGCGTACACGTTCGAGCCCGCCGCCGGGAACACCGTGACCGTCTCCTTCCCGGCCACCCTCGCCCGCTACGTCCGGGCCCAGGTCACCGGGAACTCGGCCGCGTCGACCGCGCAGCTGTCCGAGCTGACGGTGCACGCGGCCGCCGCCTCGACCGTCAACCTGGCCGCCGGCAAGCCGACCGCCGAGTCCGGCCACGCCGACGTCTACCCGTCGGGCAACGCGGTGGACGGCGACGCCGGCACCTACTGGGAGAGCACCGACAACGCGTTCCCGCAGTGGCTGCGGGTCGACCTGGGCAGCGCCGTCGCGGTCAACCAGGTGGTGCTGAAGCTCCCGCCGTCCTCGGCCTGGGCGACCCGCACCCAGACCCTGGCCGTCCAGGGCAGCACCGACGGGTCGACGTTCAGCGACCTCGTCGCGTCGGCCGGGTACACCTTCAACCCGGACACCGGCAACACCGTCACCATCAACTTCAACCAGGCGACCACCCGGTACGTCCGGCTGTACTTCACGGCCAACACCGGCTGGCCGGCCGGCCAGATCTCCGAGTTCGAGGTGTACGGGCCCACCACCGGCGACACCCAGGCGCCCACCGCGCCGGCCAACCTGGCCTACTCGCAGCCCGGTTCCGGCCAGGTCAAGCTGACCTGGTCCGCGGCCACCGACAACGTCGGCGTCACCGGCTACGACATCTACGCCAACGGCACCCTGCGCACCTCGGTGGCCGGCAACGTGCTGACGTACACCGACAGCCAGCCCGACAGCGCGACCGTGACGTACTACGTCAAGGCCAAGGACGCGGCCGGCAACCAGTCCCCGGCGAGCAACAGCGTGACGCGCACCGGGTCGTCGGGTGACACCCAGGCGCCCACCGCGCCGGCCAACCTGGCCTACTCGCAGCCCGGTTCGGGCCAGATCAAGCTGACCTGGTCCGCCGCCAGCGACAACGTCGGCGTCACCGCCTACGAGGTGTTCGCCAACGGCACCCAGGTCGGCACCACCGCCGGCAACGTGCTGACGTACACCGACAGCCAGCCCGACAGCGCGACCGTGTCCTACTACGTCCGGGCCAAGGACGCGGCCGGCAACGAGTCGGCCAACAGCAACACCGTGACCCGCACCGGCAGCACGCCCACCGGCACCAACCTGGCGCTGGGCAAGCCGATCACCGCCACCTCCACCGTGCAGAACTTCGTGGCCGCCAACGCCGACGACGGCGATCTGACCACGTACTGGGAGGGCACCGGCACCAGCTCGCTGACCGTCCAGCTGGGGTCCAACGTGGACACCAGCTCGGTGGTCGTCAAGCTCAACCCCGACGCGGCGTGGAGCGCGCGCACCCAGACCATCGAGGTCCAGGGGCGCGAGCAGAGCGCGTCCGGCTTCACCCAGCTGGTGGCGCCCAAGAGCTACTCCTTCGACCCGGCCACCGGCAACTCGGTGACCATCCCGGTCACCGCGCGGGTCGCGGACGTGCGGCTGGTCTTCTCCGCCAACTCCGGTGCCGGCGGCGGCCAGGCCGCCGAGCTGCAGGTGATCGGCGTGCCGGGGCCCAACCCCGACCTGACCGTCAGCAGCCTGACCACCACCCCCGCGGCGCCGGTGGAGACCGACCCGATCACCGTCAACGCCACCGTGAAGAACATCGGCACCAGCGCCTCCGGCGCGACCGACGTCACCTTCTACCTGGGCACCACCAAGGTCGGCACCGCCAGTGTCGGCGCCCTGGCGGCAGGTGCGAGCACCACGGTCTCGGCGAGCATCGGCGCCAAGGACGCGGCCACCTACCAGCTCACCGCCAAGGTCGACGAGTCCAACGCGGTGATCGAGCAGAACGAGAACAACAACACCACCACCACGTCCCTGGTGGTCAAGCCCGTCGACACCTCCGACCTGGTCGCCTCCCCGGTGGCCTGGTCGCCGGGCAACCCGTCCGCCGGGCAGAACGTCACCTTCACGGTCGCGCTGAAGAACCAGGGCACGGTCGCGTCGGCCGCCGGCGCGCACGGCATCACCCTGTCCGTCCTGGACGCCACCTCCGGCAGCGTCGTCAAGACGTTCACCGGCTCCTACAGCGGCACCATCGCACCGGGGGCCACCACCGCCCCGGTCACCCTGGGCAGCTGGACCGCGGCCAACGGCAAGTACACCGTCAAGACGGTGATCGCCGTGGACGGCAACGAGGTGGCCACCAAGCAGGCCAACAACACCACCAGCCAGCCGTTCTTCGTGGGCCGCGGCGCCAACATGCCGTACGACACCTACGAGGCGGAGGACGGGGTGCTCGGCGGCGGGGCCACCGTGCTCGGGCCCAACCGCACCATCGGCGACCCCGCCGGTGAGGCGTCCGGCCGCAAGGCGGTGCACCTGGCCGCCAACGGGGACAAGGTCTCCTTCACCACCCGGTCCAGCACCAACACCCTGGTCGTCCGCTTCAACATCCCGGACGGCCCGGACACCACGCTGGACGTCTACGTCGACGGCACCTTCCTCAAGGCGATCCCGCTCACGGCCCGGTACGCGTGGCTGTACGGAGCCGAGGCCAGCCCGAGCAACTCGCCCGGATCCGGCGCACCCCGGCACATCTACGACGAGGCCAACCTGCTGCTGGGCACGACCGTCGCGGCCGGCCACACCCTCACCCTGCAGAAGGACTCCGCCAACTCGGCCGCCTACTACAACATCGACTACATCAACCTGGAGCAGGTCACCGCGGTCCCGAACCCGGACCCGACCAAGTACGTCGTGCCGGCCGGCTTCACCCAGCAGGACGTGCAGAACGCCCTGGACGCCGCGCGTCAGGACACCACCAAGCTCGGCGTCTACCTGCCCGCCGGCGACTACCAGACGGCGAACAAGTTCACCGTCTACCTCCGCCCGATCAAGGTGATCGGCGCCGGCCCGTGGTTCACCCGGTTCGTCACCCCGCAGGGCCAGGAGAACACCGACGCCGGGTTCAGCGTCCAGTCCACCGCCAACGGCTCCACGTTCAGCGGGTTCGGCTTCTTCGGGAACTACACCAGCCGGATCGACGGTCCCGGCAAGGTCTTCGACCTCAACGGGATCGCGAACCTGACGGTCGACAACCTGTGGATCGAGCACACCATCTGCGCGGTGTGGGCGACCAACGTCGACAACTCCACCTTCACCAACATGCGGATCCGCGACACCTTCGCGGACGGCATCAACCTCACCAACGGCAGCACCGGCAACCTGATCAGCAACGACGAGGCCAGGAGCACCGGCGACGACAGCTTCGCGCTGTTCCCGGCCATCGACAACCACAACGAGCAGGAGACCGGCAACACCTTCCAGAACCTGACCGTGCAGACCACCTGGCGCGCCGCCGGGCTCGCGGTCTACGGCGGTGGCGGCAACACGTTCAGCAACCTGTACATCGCCGACACCCTCACCTACCCGGGCATCACCATCGGCTCGCTGCAGTTCGGCGGCATCCCGGCGCTCGGGTTCGAGTCCTCGCCCCAGACGACCTTCGACAACATCTCGCTGGTCAGGGACGGCGGCCACTTCTGGGGGGCGCAGACCTTCCCGGCGCTGTGGATCTTCTCCGCCGAGTTCACGCTCCAGGGCCTGCGGATCAGCAACGTCGACATCACCGGTCCGACCTACTCCGGGATCATGTTCCAGACCAAGTGGAACGGCTCCACCTCGCTCAACCCGATCCAGGACACGGTCTTCACCAACATCAGCGTCAGCGGCGCCCACAAGAGCGGCGACGACTACGACGCCAAGTCCGGATTCGGTCTGTGGGCCAACCCGCAGCCGGAGTCCGGCCAGGGACCGGCGGTCGGTTCCGTGACCTTCAACGGACTGCAGGAGAGTGACAACGCGGTCGACATCCAGAACACCACGTCGACCTTCACCATCACCGTGAAGTAGGCGTGATCGGCCCGCCGCGCGGGCGGGTATCGGTGTGGGTGATCCGTCGATCACCCACACCGAGTCATGTCTGGAGCCCTGATGAACACCGCGGAACTGCTCGCCGACGCCTTCGACCGGATCCGGCAGGACGTGCACGGCGCCGTCGACTCGCTGACCGTCGCCGAACTGGCCGAGCAGATCGAGCCGGGCGCGAACACCGTCGCCTGGCTGGTCTGGCACCTCACCCGGGTGCAGGACGACCATGTGGCCGACGTCGCCGGCCGGGAGCAGGTGTGGACCGCCGGCGGCTGGCACCAGCGCCTCGGGCTGCCGTTCCGCCCCCCGGCCACCGGCTACGGCCACCGCCCCCGCCAGGTCGCCCAGGTCACCGTGGACGACCCGGGCCTGCTCACCGGCTACTACGACGCGGTGCACGCGGCCACGTTGGAGTACCTGAGCGGGCTGCGCGACGCCGACCTGGACCGGATCGTCGACGAGCGCTGGGACCCGCCGGTGACCCTGGGCGTCCGGCTGGTCAGCGTGGTCAACGACGACACCCAGCACGCCGGGCAGGCCGCCTTCGTCCGCGGAGTCCTGCTGCGCCGCCGCTGAACGCGCCCCTCGCACGCCTGTGCGCCACCGTGCCCGCCTGCCGCCGGGATGCGCCCGGTGCTAGAGTTACTTAGCCTAAGTTAAGTAATGACCGCATCGGGTGGGGAGCACCGGCCACATGGCTACTGAAGAAGACGCGGCGACACGAATACAGCGGAAGACACCGCGTTTCTCCACGGACCACCCCGGCTACAAGTGGGTGGCGCTGTCCAACACCACGCTCGGCATGCTGATCGCCACGATCAACTCCTCGATCGTGCTGATCTCGCTGCCGGCGATCTTCAACGGCATCGGACTCGACCCCCTCCAGCCCGGCAACGTCAGCTACCTGCTCTGGATGCTGATGGGCTACATGCTGGTCACCGCGGTGCTCGTGGTGACCCTCGGCCGCCTCGGCGACATCCTCGGCCGGGTCAAGATCTACAACCTGGGCTTCCTGATCTTCACCGTCACCTCGGTGATCCTGTCCGTCGACCCGATGCACGGCGGTGGCGGCGCGCTCTGGCTGATCGGCTGGCGCGTCGCCCAGGCCGTCGGCGGGTCCATGCTGATGGCCAACTCCGCCGCGATCATCACCGACGCCTTCCCGGCCCGGCAGCGCGGCATGGCGCTCGGCGTCAACATGGTCGCCGGCATCGCCGGCTCCTTCATCGGCCTGGTCCTCGGCGGCCTGCTCGCCGAGTGGAACTGGCGCTCCATCTTCTGGGTGAACGTGCCCATCGGCCTGATCGGCACCATCTGGGCGTACCGGTCCCTGCACGACACCGGCGTGCGCCGCCCGGCCAAGATGGACTGGTGGGGCAACATCACCTTCGCCGTCGGCCTGACCGCCCTGCTGGCCGGCATCACCTACGGCATCCAGCCCTACGGCGGCCACACCATGGGATGGACCAACCCCTGGGTGCTCGCCGGGCTCATCGGCGGCGTCGCCATGCTCGTCGGCTTCTGCCTGATCGAGGCGCGGGTCGCCGAACCCATGTTCCCGCTCAAGCTGTTCCGCAACGCCGCGTTCGCCGGCGGCAACGCCGCCACCCTGCTCGGCTCGATCGCCCGCGGCGGCCTGCAGTTCATGCTGATCATCTGGCTCCAGGGCATCTGGCTGCCGCTGCACGGCTACAACTACGCCGACACCCCGCTGTGGGCCGGCATCTACCTGCTGCCGCTGACCGTCGGCTTCCTCGCCGCCGGCCCGATCGCCGGCGCCCTGTCCGACCGCTACGGCGCCCGGTTGTTCGCGGCCGCCGGCTTCGTGGTGATGGCCGGGTCCTTCGCCGGACTGCTGCTGATCCCGACGAACTTCAGCTACTGGGTGTTCGCCCTGGTGGTCTTCCTCAACGGCCTCGGCGGCGGTCTGTTCGCCGCGCCCAACACCTCCATCATCATGGCGAGCGTGCCGGCGGAGTCCCGCGGTGCCGCGTCCGGCATGCGCGCCACCTTCCAGAACGCCGGCATGGTGCTGTCCATCGGCGTGTTCTTCTCGCTGATGGTGGCCGGCCTCGCCGGATCGCTGCCCGGCACCCTCAGCTCCGGCCTCACCGATCAGGGCGTGCCGGTCCACAACGCCCAACAGATTGCGCAGCTGCCGCCGGTCGGCACGCTGTTCGCGGCCTTCCTCGGCTACAACCCGATCCAGCAGCTGCTCGGCCCCGACCTGCTGGGCCAGTTGCCGACCGCCAACGCGCACCGGCTCATCGGGCGGGAGTTCTTCCCGCACCTGATCTCCGGGCCTTTCCACGACGGACTGGTCGTGGTGTTCACCCTCGCGATCGTGATGTCCTTGGTCGCGGCCGCGGCCTCGCTGATCCGCAGCCGCACGTCCAGTACCGTGCGGGACTGACACCGACGGACGAGGAGGCGCCCCGCCATGAACCACTCCGACGGGCGCGGGGCGCCCGCCGAGCAGCCCGCGCCACCGTCCTCCGCGGCGGTGGGCAGGCTGCGGCTGGTCGTGGCACGGCTCTACCGCCAGATGGCGCAGGCATCCGGCGACGACCTCAACCTCACCTACGCCCAGCTCTCGGCGCTCGCCCGGGTACAGGAGTTCGGGCCGCTGCGGCTGGGTGAACTGGCCGCGCGCGAGCAGGTCGCGGCGCCGACGCTGACCCGCACCCTGCGGCCGCTGGCCGCGGCCGGCCTGCTCACCAAGGAGGCCGACCCGTCCGACGGCCGGTCCCTGCTGGTCAGCGTCACCCCCGACGGCACCGAGCTGCTGGGCCGGATCCGCCGCGAGCGCTCCGAGCTGCTGGCCCGCCGGATGGCCGGGCTCACCGCCGAGCAGACCGAGACGCTGATGGCCGCGCTGCCGGTGCTGGAGCTGCTGCTCACCGAGCCGCGACCGCCGGCGCACGAGGGGACCTGAGCCGGTCCGACGGGCCGTGGGCTCAGCTCGCGGCCCTCTCGCGGCCCGGGCCCGGTTCCAGCGGCGGGGACGGGAACCCGCAGTTGGTGAGGCACTCCGGACGTGCGCTCTGCGGCTGGTCCTCCTCCTGCTCCAGCGCCCCGGTCGGCACCAGCAGGTAGGCCATGAGCGCGGCCAGCAGGCACAGGACCGCGCAGATCACCATGGACTTGCCGAACGCCGCGTTCAGCTGGTGCGCGTTCTGGTACGCGGTCCCGGACAGGCCCACCGCCAGCGGCAGCGCGGCCACGATCAGCAACTGCGCGACCCGGGCCGCCGCGTTGTTCACTCCGCTGGCGACCCCCGCGTGGTCCACGTCCACCGACGCCAGCACGGTCGCGGTCAGCGGCGCCACGAACAAGCTCATCCCCAGGCCCTGCACCACCACCGCGGGCAGCACGTCGAGCGGGTACGAGGAGGAGCCGGGGGAGATCCGGGTCAGCAGCAGTATGCCGCCCGCGGCGACCAGCGGGCCCACGGTCAGCGGCAGCCGCGGCCCGATCCTCTGCGCCAGCGCGCCGGCCGGCGCCGACAGCAGCAGCATCAGCACCGTCACCGGCAGCGTCGCCAGACCCGCGCGCACCGCGCTGTACCCGGCGGCCACCTGCAGCTGGGTCGGCAGCAGGAAGAACACCCCGCCGATCGCCGCGTACAGGCACAGCGTCACGATGTTCATCGACGTGAACAGCCGGGAGGAGAACACCGACAGCGGCAGCATCGGGTTGGGCCGGCGCCGCTCGGTCCGCACGAACGTGACACCGCAGCCCAGCCCGACCGCCGCCGCCACCACCACGGACGGCCACGCGGCGTGCCCGGAGGCGGCGATCAGCGCGTAGGTGATCCCCGCCAGCGACAGCGCGGCCAGCGCGGCCCCGGGCACGTCGAACCGGCCCGAGGCGGTCCGGTCCCGGCTCTCCGGCACGTGGCGCAGCGCGATGGCGACGACCACCACGGCGACCGGCAGGTTGATGTAGAAGATCCACCGCCAGCCAGGCCCGTCGACCAGGTACCCGCCGAGGAACGGCCCGATCGCGCCCGCCACACCGCCCAGCCCCGACCACGCGCCGACCGCCTTCGCCCGGTCCTCCTGGCGGAACGTCGACTGCACCAGCGCCAGCGACCCGGGGGTGAGCAGGGCGCCGCCGACGCCCTGCAGCGCGCGGGCGGCGATCAGCAGACCCGGGTCCCGCGCCGCGCCGCATGCAGCGGACGCCACCGCGAACCACACCACGCCGATGACGAACACCCGGCGCCGCCCGTACCGGTCGCCCAGGCTGCCGCCCAGCAGGATCAGGCCCGCCAGGGTGAGGAGGTAGCCGTTCACCGTCCACTGCAACGCGGCGAGTGACGCGCCGAGGTCCCGGCCCAGCCGCGGCAGCGCGATGTTGACGGCCGTGCCGTCGAGCAGCGCCATCCCGGAGCCCAGGACCGAGCAGGCCAGCACCCACCGGCCGGTCGCGGACGCCAGTGGCACACCCTCCGGCTCCGGCGGCCCGGGGGCAGTGGTGGTCATCGCAAGGCCTCCCCTGAGGGCGGTGCGCCGTGCCGCGCACCGGCGAAGCGCCCTCACCCTATCGCCGCCGGGCCGCCGCCACCCGCCGGAGTCCGCGCGGCCGTGCCGACCTGCGGCGGGTGAGCAGCGCGCTCCGTTCCGGGCGCCCGGGCGGCTCCGTCCGGCTTCGCGTCACCCGCCCGCCTGTTGACGGCCCGCCGCCCGCGGCACGCGCGGCGCGGGCAGGGAGAATGGCCCCAGCGACACAGCAGCCCCAGCACCAGCGAAGGAGACGCGGATGCCGCACGAGCGTGCCGGAACACCGGCCGGGCCCGAGGACCTGGTGGACGTATCCCGCCTGGTGACCGCCTACTACGCTCTGCACCCCGATCCCGGCGACCCCGCGCAGGCGGTCGCCTTCGGCACCTCAGGGCACCGCGGCTCCTCGCTGGCCACGGCGTTCAACGAGGACCACATCGCCGCCACCAGCCAGGCCATCTGCGAGTACCGGGCCCGGCGGGGGACCACCGGCCCGCTGTTCCTCGGTGTCGACACCCACGCCCTGTCCGAGCCCGCCCGGGTCACCGCGCTCGAGGTGTTCGCCGCCAACGGCGTGACGGTCCTGATCGACGAACAGGACGGCTTCACCCCCACGCCCGCCGTCTCGCACGCGATCCTGACCCACAACCGCGGGCGCACCGAGCGGCTCGCGGACGGCGTGGTCGTCACGCCCTCGCACAACCCGCCCACCGACGGCGGCTTCAAGTACAACCCGCCCACCGGCGGCCCGGCCGGCTCGGAAGCCACCGGCTGGATCCAGGACCGCGCCAACGTCCTCGTCGCCGAGGGGCTGAAGGGCGTCCGCCGCATCCCGTACCAGCGGGCGCTGGCCGCCGAGACCACCGGGCGGTACGACTTTCTCGGGACCTACGTCGGCGACCTGCCGTCGGTGCTCGACCTCGACGCGGTGCGGCGCGCCGGCGTGTCCATCGGCGCCGACCCGCTCGGCGGCGCCTCGGTGGACTACTGGGGCCGCATCGCCGAGGCCCACGGCCTGGACCTCACCGTGGTGAACCCACACACCGACCCCACCTGGCGGTTCATGACCCTGGACTGGGACGGCAAGATCCGCATGGACTGCTCGTCGCCGTACGCGATGGCGTCGCTGATCGCCCGCAAGGACGAGTACCGCATCGCCACCGGCAACGACGCCGACGCCGACCGGCACGGCATCGTCACCCCCGACGGCGGCCTGATGAACCCCAACCACTATCTGGCGGTGGCCATTTCCTACCTCGCGCGGCACCGCCCGCAGTGGGGGCCGGAGTTGGTCGTCGGCAAGACCCTGGTGTCCTCGACGATGATCGACAAGGTGATCGCAGGACTCGGCCGTCCGCTCACCGAAGTGCCGGTCGGCTTCAAGTGGTTCGTCGACGGGCTGCTCGGCGGCACGCTGGCCTTCGGCGGCGAGGAGTCCGCGGGCGCGTCCTTCCTGCGGCGCGACGGCAGCGTGTGGACCACCGACAAGGACGGCATCCTGCTGGCACTGCTGGCCGCCGAGATCACCGCGGTCACCGGCCGCACCCCGTCCGAGCACTACGCCGACCTGACCGCCGAGTTCGGCGCGCCCGCCTACGCCCGCATCGACGCGCCGGCCGATCGCGAGCAGAAGGCCGTGCTCGCCAAGCTGTCCCCGGACCAGGTGCCGGCCCGCGAGCTGGCCGGGGAGCAGGTCACCGCGATCCTCACCGAGGCGCCGGGCAACGGCGCGCCGATCGGCGGGATCAAGGTGTGCACCGACAACTCCTGGTTCGCCGCGCGGCCTTCGGGAACGGAGGACGTCTACAAGGTCTACGCCGAGTCCTTCCTCGGCACCGACCACCTCACCCGGGTCCAGGAGGAGGCCAAGGCGATCGTGGCCGGCGCCCTCGGCGGCAGCTGACCGCGTCGCGGGGCCGGACGCCGCCGGGGCGCCCCGGGGAGACCGCCGTACCCGCCGCACCCAACGCCGTTGAGGCGCCGGGTGCGGCGGGCAGGCGCGGTCAGGCCAGCTGCGCGGACTGCAGGCCCGCGTACGCCCCGCCGCGGCGCAGCAGTTCGGCGTGCGAGCCGACCTCCATGATCCGGCCCTCGTCCATGACCACGATCCGGTCGGCGTTCCTGATCGTGGACAGCCGGTGCGCGACGACGATC
>Ga0136643_10015474_pt1 | contig 11461 bp, 6 predicted proteins | sample TergutLab28metaG_FD_96883 | JGI IMG/M metagenome (GOLD analysis project Ga0136643, IMG submission 96883) | Labiotermes labralis P1 segment gut microbial communities from Petit-Saut dam, French Guiana - Lab288 P1 (version 3) (version 3) | ecosystem: Host-associated > Arthropoda: Insects >...
ATATGCAGTAATATACGGCCTTGCGCTTTGAAGATGGGCATAATGGTGCCTGAAACATGTTGAGCTAATGGTTGATTACTAAATCACAATTGTTGCATCAAGTTGGTCTCACAAATCATTTCAAGTACTCAGTACTTTCCACTTTTGCCAATACGCGATTAAGCGTTGATAAAAAGGCAGTTACTTAATGCGTGTTAAGTCCAGCAATACGTGATGTAGCAAAGCATTTCACAAGTATGCTACAGCGAGAAGGTCCGTTGTTTAGATAACTGAAGTACTTCAGCCTGGGCGTGATTCTATTTTAGAGACATTCTAATAGATCACTATCCAAATGGAGAGACTCAGCGGTGGGGGATCTCCACGCTACAGTTCGATTCGAGCGTGTGGGATGTATTACACTTAGTTTGTATATCATTTGGGAAAACGATAAGATTTATTGTGTGAAGTATCGGATCATTTCAAAGCTTGTACCATCACATGACAACATAATTGTTGCGCATAAATGTCCACATTTCAAGGGGGTTTCGAACTTGTAACCCCACGGCCACCCTTCCAGTTGGACAATAGAAAATTGCTCTGGAATTCTTTAAGAGATGCTCTCTCAATTAGAAATTGTTATTTATAGAGGGGAATTACAATGCAGTTATATATGGTGCGTCGGGAAATCAGTGCGTCGGCTCCCTCTGCGACGAGATTCATTGACTTATCTAGGATTTAGTTTTGACACTAGGACTTTTTAGATATTGTATAACAGTTTTGCACATCAGCTACGCCGCTGACATAAATCTTAACTTCTTCTTTAAAGCTCCGTCTTAATTATGACTACATTTTATCAGAGAAAGAGTCTTCTCCGTGTCTCAAGATGCTTCTAGGGAAGATGGATTCCACAACTTCTCCTCCTTTCCCCTTTCCTTCACCATCCCATCTAAATGTGGCCCTGAAGAGGACTAGTACGAACACATTATTTCGAAAGTACTGTATCCCAGAATCCACCAACCGCAATGAATTCAAGCAAATTGGCTTCATTTGCTGACCATATTTGTACAGACACGTTCAGCGTGACACTAACAAGTAGTAGGTTGGTATGTCAGGGTCAATCATTGCAAGTGAAATGGCCGGTCCAGGTCCAGAATCGCACAGTCAGTGATAATGAGACGGTGGCAATGGTAAACCACACAATGTGACAGCTCGCAGAACGACGGGACCGACAGAAAATAGTCGCGAAAGGAACGGCTTTGTATAGAAGTCGTCTCATGCGATTATCGAAATGTCCTCAGGACTGTAGGTCTCTTGTTGGAGCCGGTTACACGCATGACACAAACCATCCAAATACAGCAATTATCCAGGGTTAAATACTGCAATTACGTAAAAACCTTCGCACATCTTTTTAAACCAAAAGACGATTACATACGGATGAAAAGGTCAGTCAAGTCTCAGTAATAAATAGCCTGCCAACGCATTTAGCGTGCAGGTTACTGTAGGCAGGTCCCTTATTCACACACTTGTTTCACAGAATATCAAGCGAAACGTCAGACAACAGGAGGTCCGCGAGTTGAGTACAATTCACTTCGTAGAACACAGTTTATGTATAAATATTCACAACCACAACCACGTGTGACTGTGAATATTTATAGGTATTGTGTTTGCTATACTAACGGAGTGTTTCGTATATAAAAAAGAAGATAGCTTCTTTTCCTCTTTTTCTTAATATTACTTTCAATGTCACTACTGCTACATTAAAATTATTGTTCTTGATTTCATACTTTCGCCGTGTTCTGAATGTTGTATTCTTTCTTTTGGGCGATTCCCCGCCGTCTGAATGTTATGTGCCGACGTTTCAGAACACTATGTCAGTTCCATATTCATAGGTGGTGTAAGGGCTTACACCACCTATGAAGATGGAACAGTGTGTTCCGAAAAGTCGGCATATAAAATTCAGACGCCAGAATACCAACCAAACGAAAGAACATAACAAAATTATTGTTGTTGTAATAAATATTTACAATGACCGAATAAAAATGTTTGTCATTCTTGGTTAATAAAATTGAGATAATTTCAGTGACGGTCTGCGGTACCAGAGAGACTAAGAGTACCGTTACTGTTTCTGCACGACGCAAGTCCGTACAAATGTCACGCGGCCAATAGGGGTAGATGCCCGCAGTGGCAAGCTTTTCACATAAAATTTCACGAAATTTGGCCCTTGGTTGAATCAGGGTTCGGGCAGAAGTAGACTGGGGTCCCAAACATGGCAGACTAGCGGGGCAAGCGCCCGGGCGCTAAAGAAACCTTCGTGCTAACAGTACAAGTACGGTACTGACACTAGCAAGATGACCTGAGGACACCACACCTGCCTGCCCACTCTCACACACCTCTTCGTATGACGTCACGCTGGCACAAGGCAACCAACTTATGACGTCACGGTCTAGTATGCGCGCAAGAGCGGCCTTCCTCTGTTAAGTGTCTGGGTTTGGACATAATTTTGTGTCAGTTATTGACAGACTTGGTTGGCCTCGAGGATTATAGGTTCTCACGGCTGTAACTATGAAGACAGCTGTTTTCTATATGTGACGCCATGTATTCTGCCCAAATGGTCCTGTCGTCTGCATCATCAGGGTGGTTCCTGATGACAGACGCGTCGGCACACTTCTACCAGTCTACAAGGTGTCACATCCTAGATTCTCATTGTTCGGTATTAATTTTTCATAACTCTGATTTGAGACTTGGTTATTAAAACCATGCTCAGGGCATTATGAATTTTAAATAATGAACCAGACTTTGTAGTGTTCTATCTGAACCCTTTAAAGCACAGGGCGCTGAAGGATGGATCTATCTAGATCTGGTACAGTGCAATAATGTGAAATGCCAACTTGATGAAACGAAGTAATTTTATTGATGTATTCTTAGCTCTACATGTTTCGGGCGCATACGCCCATCATCAGGAGCATTAGATGTTGCGTTGCAGCATGTGGTTTTCTGCGCCGAGTTTGTGGATGGGTGGTGGTCGTGAGAGCCGCTGCGTAGGTCGTGTGTACGGTGCGGATGGTGCCATACACACGAGCTTGTGAGATATATTAAACGAACAACAGCAGTCTTATGAACACATGCGAAGGTTACCGAATTGTTTCAGTCAAAATAATTTATCGAACCTTTTTCCCATTGAAATTACTAGCCTATGTGCATATATAGTACAGGCATCCAGTCACATTGTGTTAGCTGCTAGACACCCATACATGCATGATAAAATACTGGATGCTGCGTGTACAGAAATAACCTCCTGAAGACGAACAATTATTTGTTCGAAATGTGTAGAGGATAGTTTAATTGGAATAAATTAATGAGAAAAAGTGTGTGTTCTCGTTGGTTATTCTCACGTATAAGTACAGGCGTTTTTAAAGCGGTAGATAGATTCCTAATATAACACGTATACACAAAATTTCGTATAATTGGAACATCCACTCTTAGATCCTCTTAGACTGCCCTTAAACAAGCAAAATCAATCTAAATGTATTAGTATGTATATTTTTGTATTGTAAAGTATTCTTATGAGAAAATAATAATACAACAAATACACCACTGTGCACTATACAAAACAAATGAAGTAAACTTTAATAAAAATTGTCTCACGACCAATGTCTGGAGTTGTGGACGATGAAGGCTCTTCTCATTTTCTTTTATAGAATAAGGCTATCGGTAAATGCTTTTCTTTACGTTTTAAATCACTGTACATTTCTTCAAATGGACGAAAATCCTCTGGGAGTGCCCGATTAAATTTTTCATAGCCGACCGCGTATACACGAATGCGCGTAAAATACCGCACGCAAGACGCAAGTTTACTGTATATTCAATTAACCTTTTAAGTCTACTGGTTACGTGATGCACAACAGGTTTAACAATCAACAAATGTACGCCCAGCCCAAACTGTATTTGCTTTGTGTTTATCTGAGAACAAACAGCGACTTCTGCCCCATACAACTTAAAATGATTGGTTTTTATAGCCGAGATGAAAAGTGTGTACTGCGCGGTACGGTACGTACTGGGTCTTTAAATAAAGCAGTCTGCGCTTCGTCTTTAAACGGTTAATTAATACAGCACACAACTGAACGTACTGCCATAACATAAAATTTATACTTTGTCCTTTTACTAACCATTACAAATGTAGCAAAACAGGCGGAATTGTTAAGAAATAGACACATTATTTGAAAGACAGTAAAGAATAACCAGTGCAACTGAAGAAAATCATGAAATCAGCCGGCCAAACTTCTTCACATTCTCTTGGCCGTCCTTGCTTATCAGTTTTCGAGCAAGACTACAGCGCCGGTCACGCCTGGTGTTTGTAGCGATGTTCGAGATGCAGCCCGGACACTACTCCAGCCTAACCGCACCTAACCTCCAACCTACAGCAAACCAAGAACGAAACGACCAATGTGGTAATCAACATCATAGTCGCGAGCTGCTGATGATGGGCATAGTGGTGCTCGAAATATGTTGAGCCTTTAAGAAGTACAATAAAATAATAAGTGGCATCTAGTTGGTTTTTTATTCTTCAGTTACCAGTTTACCAGTTGAAAACACTTTAATTTTAATCGACACTGTTCTGGCAACCTCAAATCTCGCATTTCCTCAATGTTCATTCATGTCTGTAAATGTAACTTTTTTTCTGTTGTATTTCATGGAATTTAGCTGAAAATTTAACATTTCTTCCTTTCCGACGATAAATCACAAGCAAACTATCAGGCTGGACTAATGACAAAAAGGTACCAAACACTGAAGTTGTTCAGCTCAGTGGCAGTGTATGTAGCACGGCTCTTAACCTGGGTATAAGGTGAGGTAAATTCAGTCAAAAACACAACCATGAATATATGGCTAAATGATTGTGTTTATTAGTAATAGAAAACTACATGTTTCGGCCTATAGCGGCCATCATCAGGTTTTGACAACTTTCGTGCTATAAGAGTTATATACAAGGTTATTCAAAATGATTTTCGGGATAAAATTGTCCAGCGGCGTTTCCGCACCAAATTCGGGAAACAACCGTCATCTGACAATTCCGTTCGAAGGTGGTATGTACAGTTTCAAGAGACAGGGTGCGTGCGTATCCCGGAAATGAAGGTACGAATCAGAGCCGCCACTGAAACCATCACCGCTGACATGCTACAAACAGTTTGGAACGAACTCGATTGTCATGTTGATGTTTGTAGAATCATAAAGGGTGCACATGTAGAGCACCTGTAAGGTATGTAACAAAAACTTGGAGTGTTGTTCTATTAAATAAAAAATACATATAATCCTATCTCAAGTGTATTGTGTATGACAAGTTGTTAAACCCCCGACAATAATTTTGAATAACCCTGTATAATATGCATAAACCGCGTGTCGAAATTGAGATCTCAGCATCGAAAGTTGTCCATACCTGATGATGGCCGCTATAGGCCGAAACATGTAGTTTTCTATTGCTAATAAACACCATCATTTAGCCATATACTCATAGTTGTGTTTTTGACTGAATTTACCTCACCTTATAGTTTAAACTCACAACGGGGATGGCACACTTCAAAATCTTAACCTGGTTTATAAAAACACAAACAGGTCTGTGAAGGTGCTGTAAATGAGACTGTCTGAAAAGGAAAAGTTCTCTTCCTTTCGGTTTCCGTTACAGGCATGTTTCACTGTTATAACGAGTGACAGGCGTGTTTAACCCTTGAGTAAAACAAAAGGCTACGTTTATGCAGTAGCTAATGGTGGTTCTTCTTCTTCTTCTTTGGTCATTTTAAATGGTAAAAAGATGGGTAATGTGAGAAGATACGTGAGAGGACGGATATGGTTTCTCTTCCGTTTCGGCTTTATACCACCTTTTGAAACTACAAAGATTATGTCGAAAGACACGTGAAAGAAAATGAAAAATGAATAAGTAAGAAGCTGAGGAAGAGACTCTTGTGTGTAAAACGGCTGGAATTTCAGAAGCCGAACACAACCACAGAAAATATCAGTTGTCCAAGAAAATCCGTGTTAAGGAAATATCCTCTGCTGGAATATAATCAAACAATCATGCAAATAAAAATTACACGCATTACAATTGAAAACTATCAGTGTGAGTTGCTTGGTAAGAGGGACGACATGTACTAGTAAGATTATGAAATATAAATAGGGCGAGAATATGGAAAGAACCGTACGTGAGGTATTTCTGAAGTTATTATCCTGGACCTTTCTTACTAAGAGTGAGTACAGGTGAAGCTGACCACGTAACCTGCCAGGAAGGCCCAGAAGGGTAGTAAAGGTGCAGCTCAATTCTTTCTTTAACTTGGGCATTAGATCGGAGTGGGTGGTTAACGCCATGCCCCCGGCCACTCTACCCCAGGAATGATCCGAACAGGAGGATGGGTGAGCCACAGGGCACTAAGAGTGAGTAAAATGATAGAAGTCATATTCAGAACGCGACGCAGTGTTAAAACAACATCTGTCGAGGTTAGGACGTGCTTGGTCTGAGGTGCAACAAGAAATACACACAAAGTTAATATATGAAAATATGTTGCGAAGCAACTATATATATATCAGCTGCTGAAAGAGTGCTCCGTGGAACTAGTTTAGAATCACACATCAAACGGATCTAGTCAAACGTTAGTACGATGTTAGTTTTTGTGTTCCGGTGTTCCAAATGATGTCCAATGCTATCTTATTTTACGGCGTGGTGTTATTTCACTAATGAAACGTTACATTTGGAGCCCAGGGTGCTGAAACTTGGACACCTCGGGAAAGAGACCAGAAATACCTTGAAGGTTTTGAAATGTGGTGTTAGAGACGGACGGAGAAAATCAATTCGATCCATTTTGAGAAAAATGAAGAAGGATTACACAGAGTCGAGAAAGAGAGGAACAACGTACATATAATACCACGAAGGAAGGCTAATTGGATTGGTCACATCTAGCGTAGGAACTGCCTTCTAAAATGTGTTACTGAATGAAAGATAGCAGGCACTAAAAGACGAGGAAGCAGCCATAAGCAGCTTCTGGATGATGTGAGGGAAAACAGAAAAATACTGGAACTTGAAAGAGGAAGCACAAAATTGCAGTCGTTGGAAAACTCGCTTTGGGAGAGGTTGCAGACCTGTAGCAAGAGAGACTGCGAAATGAATTATCACACTCATTTCTGTTTTTGAGTCCGACATTACATGAAATATACTCTTCTCCATTAATTTATTCCACAGTAAATCAAAGATCTGTTACGAGTAGAAAGCTGAAACATTATACTTCCTTCGTTGATAATATGTGAACATTTCACGACTTACGTGTAAGGTATATCCAGAGTAGATGGCAGGGGAGATTAAGCACATGGAAATGTTTCATATATTGTCCTGTTGAACCCAAAAAATCTGGTCGTTCTAGCAATAATATATGCAAATAGGGTGGCTGTGATAGTTTTGAAAGCATTTGTTCATGTTTAGACTCCCAGAACATATCTATACATAACGCCTGTACAAAATACAGACCTGCAATGTTAAAGCTCTGCACTCTTTGTAACACAGAAAAGGGTAAGTACAGAAATTTCTGATCATTCCTTCAAAAACTGCAATCCCTATTTTATTTTCCAAATCACTGAAGATACAGCAGAAAAAGAAGTAACTGAAACACAGCTTAGAAGATAATATTAGAATGGATGTTAAAGAAACAAACATTACTATCAAGACTGAATTGAATTGGCTCGGTATAGATAGCGGAAGTGCGGTTTGGTGTCAGCAATGCAAAACCTTCCAGTCCTAATAGGAGAAACATACGAAATAAGTAAATGAATTTGCAGAAAGTTATTTTGATTATGTCCCCAAGACATAATGAGAAAATCAAAGAGACAGGAGCTAAGCTGTGCTGTGGACCACTGTTACTCGCACTTCCATCGGCTCCATGCTCGCCTTATTAGGCAACGTGAGGAGTGTGTGTGTGTTTGTGTGTGTGTAGACGACATCCCAGAAAAAGTAAAGTGCATTGCACATACAGTGCGTTTCATTTTCTCGCTACGGGTTGGTAACTTTGAACTGTAATCTGCAATGCACCACCATAGAACTGCGTGTGTTACAACGGAGTGTTGCTTCTCACAGCTCCATAGTGCATGTCTTCAAATAAACTAAAAACTATCAACGCAGGCACGTATATACGTTTCCAAAATAAGATGTCTGCTGTCCCCCCTCCTCATTTTAATCAAAATTGGAAGGCATCGACACTTCGGCAGCTCTCCCTAATAATAAGTTTCTAGAACATCTATTCTGCTGTTGCTCTTCTCCAGTTATTAAATGAGGCCAGACAGATAGACATGGAGACACAGTGAAGCAAATAGGCTAACTTTTCTCCATCACTTACTTGCGAACGCGCGGAAATGTTTCAAACAGAAACCATAAACCTTAATGAGCCATGGTTTTCTGCGATGAACCATATTCGACACAGGGTGACAAAGCGTTAAATGTAACATAATCAACGTAATTATCTGCCACATTTCATCTCAACTGCGCACCGAACTGCAGCTTGTGCAGTACACTTAAGCTGTTAAAGCAACTGGCAAATGTTTGGATTCCAGTTTATATTTCTGGCCGTGCAGATTCCGAGTACTCCTTCACCTGTTTGCATGTCTAAGTTGTATCACGTATAGTAAAGAAAATACAACATTGAGAGTAAATGGCAAATGATGTTTAAGACACGGAGTATTTTCACAAAAATTCATAGACTGCGCATTCTTTTTCAAGTTACGGCGAGTTTAGGGTGTTTAAGGTTGCAACATTTATTTTCTGAGTGCGCACAGACTTGCGCATCTAGCAAGTGTATATTTCTGTATTTATTACTTTTTTATGTTCGTTACGAATTTAAATTTGGCGTCTGGTGTAATGTAGGACAAGATGAGGTGCCAAGATCAGTTAATGTTACTACAGAGTTCTACTGAACTAGATATGTGGAATGGAAGTTTTTGTTAACTTTTGTAGATAAGATGCAACAACTGCAAATGTCATACAGAATTATACAATCAATAAACACGATGCTTATTAATTGTGAGCAACGAAAAGATGTTCATGGCTTATATTAAATCTGCATACAGACATTCAATAGGCAACGAGTCATATCAGAACCCTATGATGAAGCCGGTCTCCAAAATGTTCGTTTACTTAAATCGACTGACGCCGCTGTCATGCCAGAGGATTTTACTGGGTCCAATGCAAGACAAACCTACCTGAGAGTGCAGATATGCCAAATGGAGGTTGAAGACTAGGATGTAGATATAATATTAAAATGAATTTAGCAAGGAGAAAGTGAACAGGTGAAGTTAATGACTGCAGGACAGCGTTTCTGGTAACAGTGATAAAATTATGCATGGAAATAAGATATTATTTAGCAGTCGACATCATATTGACGGCTCATGAGATAATATAATACACGGCTTAAGATGACTTACCTGGACAAGACAGCGATGTTAACGCGGAATTTGCCGGTAAAAACTGCAGAGTTACGAGTGGAAACAGAAGTTACCGTCATACACGTTAGGAATCTTCACTGGCAGGAAACCTCGAAATGTGGACCTGCCAAAACGAAGACGGAGATTATTTTAGAACCGAAGTGCAATGAGAGTGAAAAGTTCAGAAACGGTGCCGCGGGGACGGAACTTGTTTTCATCGCTGCAGTAGCAACTGAGGACGGAAGAGGCGCATGCTTACAGCAATGCATGGCCCAGTCCTCACTCACTCACTAACCCACCCACTTATTTATCAAACGCGCATATACTGACGAAATCACTTAACATCTACGAGGCCTTTTCTGGCATATTGAACGATCCTCTGTCGACTTAACTTGCGCAACGTAAAACGAAGAATGGGAGCACAACTGTGAGATATTATTTTGCGACGCTGTATCATCTGTGAAGGTTAGGTCCAACGGTACACCATAGGACGATTGTGACCTCAAATATCCAGGAATTCGAATGTAAGACTGAGGAAAACTGCGAAAAGCTTCGGTACGGACAGCCGGTCTAGTGGAGAAGACTTGTATAGGGAATATCGGACTATGAGGCAGTTCTCCTAGAAACAATCTCTTGTATTTTGTTTCTAACCTATTTTGAAATATGTCATTACGTATGGTTTTGTGCTCTGTAAAGGAACAGCCATCACAGGCTTTAATGACTGTTCACAATTGCCGCGGTTTAATGATTGTTAACAATTGCCGCGGTTCCCGTGACCCCTAAATGCCCACAGAACCTCCGTCTTGCAGGGCGCGATGTTTTTCAGGAACGCACCCATGCGGACGGCGAGGGATTACCGTATTTGTAAACAATAGGATCAATAAAATTTGTTAACCTCAGAATTACGAAGTAACCACAGAATAGAGAAAACTACGCAAAGAAGCATTTCATGAGTGGTGCTCTTTACCTGGCAATAAAACTCATACCAATGGTCTTCCTCTGGTATTACAACTCAAACGTTCAACACCGCAGACCCAAAGACGTGCCGCAACACTTGGTGATTCACCAGTTCACCTCGGCTAACAGCCTTAAAAGTAATTTCTCCCAAATCAAAAATAGCAATATTATCGTATCATTTACGTCAACAGCCGGTATAGCTCAGTCAGCACAGTGACTAGCCTACGGACTGGACAACCAAGGAATCGTGGTTCGATTCCAGGGATGGGAGACTTTTCTTCAATTCGTCCAGACCGGCTCTGGAACCCACCCAGCCTCCTTGTCAGCGGGTACTTTCCCGCAGGCTAAAGCTGTCGGGAAGTGAAAATGACCGTTCACTCCACCTACTGGCCGGATGAAGAATTCGTGGATCTACACACCCACTCTTCCATACGCATTAATGACACGCATAGGCACAACTTAACGTTTACCATCTGCAACTCCTAGCATGTGTGTGTGCTTTCTTGTTCTCCGCACCCATTTGCTTTATATGAGTAGTGTGCCATGCCCTGCTTGACCTTACTACTCGAATGTCTGTTATCATGTAACATTCTTAGGATAGCAAAATCAAGGAAGGTGAAATGGCCATGAAATAGTCCGTATGGAGCAATGGGAGGGTCAGGAAAAAATGTGGCTGGAAGTCCTCACGGGAAAAGGCCACTCTGGAGATTCAACTCTGAACATGGAGCAATATTAAAACGAGTTCACAGGAAATACATAAATTGTGATGATGTGAAATGGACTGCAGTGATTCAAGGCCGTCCTCCAGCGGCGAGCTTCCTGACAATGTAGAAAATTCGGGCTTTAATATCAGGCGACGGTTAGTGCAGACAATGAAGTTCGAGTGTTCAGTGTGGACATGTGTTTACAGAAAATGGCAAGCAGCGGCACTACCAGCAGCAGCAAGTTCAAACAGACGGTCACCAGCACCACCACCTCACTGCAGCAGAATCCGTCCCTGGACAACAGTCTGGGTACGTCTAACGCTTGCAACAGGGCCGGCTCAAGCCACTAGGCGAACCAGGCGGTCGGTCGCCTA
>Ga0136643_10015475_pt1 | contig 11461 bp, 14 predicted proteins | sample TergutLab28metaG_FD_96883 | JGI IMG/M metagenome (GOLD analysis project Ga0136643, IMG submission 96883) | Labiotermes labralis P1 segment gut microbial communities from Petit-Saut dam, French Guiana - Lab288 P1 (version 3) (version 3) | ecosystem: Host-associated > Arthropoda: Insects >...
CCATCGTATGCCACCGTCAAAAACTGAGTGGCCCAGTTTAAACGTGGTGATTTTTCCACCTGTGATGCGCCTCGTCCTGGACGACACAAAACAGTGACCACACCGGAGATTATTGATCAAATTCACGAGCTAATCTTGGAAGACCGTCGGATTTCGGCTAAATTAACAGCTGAGCAACTGGGCATCTCACGTGAGCGGGTTGGGTCCATCATTCATGAAGACTTGGACATGCGGAAGCTCTCCGCGAAGTGGGTCCCGAAATTCCTGAACGTGGATCAAAAATGTCAACGGTGCCAGTCGTCTGAGCAAATTTTCGAAATTTTTCGGCGCGATCCATACGATTTCCTGTCGCGATTGGTGACCATGGACGAAATCTGGTTATATCGCTATGACCCGGAGACAAAGCAACAATCTATGGAGTGGCGGCATAACGGCTCACCCCACCCCAAAAAATTCCGAGTGCAAAAATCCGCTGGAAAAGTTCTCGCCTCGATTTTTTGGGATCAAGACGACATTCTCCTCATTAATTATCTTCCAAAGTGCCAAACTACAAACGCGGAGTATTACTCATCTCTGCCGGTGCAAACTAAAGGACATTTTGAAGGAAAAACGCCGCGGGAAGATCGCCAATGGGGTCTTGTTCTTGCACAATGCCCCGGCTCACCGGGCACTTGCAAACCCACACAGTGCATGCTGGACACCCAAGGTGGTCCAGTTGTTGAACTGAAAAGTTCGGAATTAATCACATTGTTGTTTAGGCCGTTGACGTAACACTTGCGAGATCGCCTTTTTCGCAGTAACAAGGAAGTGGAAACAGCTCTTCGTGGATGGACGTGAAAGCAAAAACCAATTGCAACTGTAACAAACTCTTAAACTCATGTCAAGAAGGGACAAATGCGTCATTGTGCTCAAGGACTATGTTGAAAAATAACGATACGTCCGTGGAAAAAGTAAGCAACATTCAACTTATTTATCACTTTGTGATTTGTATGACCCAAGAAACCGTACTTATTGAACATACTTCGTATATGTACAACGTAGGATCCAGTTCTAGACAAACTTCGTTGTATCGTAAGACGCTACTCTTCAAGACAGCAACAATCTGTTTCTTGCAAGTTAAAAAGTCATTCAATTCAACTGTCATCAACATAGTATCTTTTCTACAACTCAGAAAAAAAAACACACACACACACACTCACACTGCAAAGTACACCCAATCCATACCACAGGCCAATAGTAGCACATGAAATTCATAATTTCGGTGCCTTCTTCCAACAGTGAAAATCAAACGCAGCTCAATATGAGTGAAAAGAAAAAAAAACTACTTTTTTACGCTGCGTGCCAGATTTTCCAAATGGACAGGCTTCATTTCCATGAGCGACGCTGACGTTCACTGCTGCCCTTCTCCCCATCATCAACTTCCCACTAAGAGCAGCGCGCGGTACGGTCCCCCCCAAGCTAAGGGCACGATTGTTTCCAACGCCTCTAACTAGCAGCACCGCATAACTAGCCACCGTCATCAGTGGGGATAACGTGGGACTCTGCTGCTGGCAGCTATAGCAGCTCTGTGAAATTAACAGCAGCGCTGCTATTTCGGCACGGCACGCTAGTGAAAATACATCCACTTACACTTACAAATCTCCAGGCAGCGCGGCTCAAGGCAGAGATTCTAAAAGGCGCTCGTGGAAATATATATATATATATATATTCTTTTTTCCTCCAAAGGCCTCATGAAACCCTACTGTGCATTTCTTGTAACACTTTTGTGCAGTAAATAACCTAGTGGAGCTGGCAGATGGACCTATGGACCTACTCTGCTGTGGCAATCACGGTACAAAACTTGTTCTCTTTCATTAATCCATTGGATAAGGTCCAATGTGCATGACCTGTACCCTCTGTCACCAGCAATAACGAGACTGCCCTCAAGTGAACGGAGTGAGTTTTATGCCATATCATCTCTGCAACTGGTACATTCAAAATTGGATTCTCCAACAGAAAAAGCAAATGTGGGTATATGTTCATAATGTAACCAATTTCATAAAAAAAAGAGCGCAAGCATAAAAACAAATGCTCAAACACTGTAGCAACAGCTACTGACAGTGCAAACAAGGATGGGACAACTGAAGATTCTTTGCAAGCACAGATCTAACAAACTGGAGCAGACACACTGATCAGTGTCTGTGAACAGAAAGACACACAATGGGTATATATAATGGAAGATAGGATTAAAAATATAAATAACGGGCAACTGAACGACCAACAACAATTAAAGAGAACTTGGTGAAAGTAAAGTTTGAACATCAGGAGTAGAACAATTAGAATATAACTGTTGTTACATGCATGTCATAATTACAGTATTACCATCCACTGAAATTTTAGTTTAAAAACTGCTTGCCAAAATTATCACCACAACCAGTGGGAAGTACATCACCCAACTTCCTGTTTGAATATTTAAAAGGTACAGAAATTGACATGCCTTCCAGCTTGCAAGCTGGGCAACACACTGACAACATGTTATCATAAAAATGCTGTCAGGAAATCTAAATAGTGGCCTTGGAACAGACTGAGTGGAATCAACCTAGGCAGTGGAAAAGGTTTAATGAGATATGGAAAGGAACTTGGAAGTATGCACAATGCACAGAGCAGGGGCAATAAATGAACTGGTTAAAGGTATAGATAAACATAGAATAGGTACATGTGTTCTACAAGAGATTAGATGGCTAGGGAAAGGAACTGTGACAAAAAGAATCATGATTTTATATAGTGACAAACAACTGACACAGGATTTTATATTAGTAGACATATTATGGATAATGTATTAGATATAACACTTTGGCATTACCTACTCTATTATACAGATGCAATACTTGGGCAATTAGAGAACAGGATAAATTCACGGTAATGCCAGCAAAATTGAAATTTATGAGGAGCATGGCAAAATACCATGGCAAGATTGCAAAACCAACAAATATATATTATCACAACTTAAAATTAACCCAGTTGTAAAGAAAATTCAAAATTGCAGAAATAAATGGGTACAACATGTTCGGTGAATGGACAACCATGTGCGAAATGAAGCCCAGGAAGACCCCTCAAAAGAATTCTTGACTGTTGATGGGACCAAAACAGGTCACAAGGCCTAAAACCCTGCAAGCTATATGATGATGATGCATTAGCTTTTGAACCTTATAAATTAAAGAATGCGTAAAATTTGGGTTGACTTAAATACTGCAATTTGATGTTGATTTTAACACATGCCCCAACTGAAGAAAGAGATGAAGTAGTCAAAGAAGAATTTTATAGTTCTTTGGAAAAGGTATGTGAGGCAGATCCCAATGAAGACACGGAAACAGTACTTTGGTACTTTAACATTAAAGTTGGAAAAGAGTCCTATTTATATCCAGCATGTGAAGGCAAAACAAATGATAACAGAAAAGTATGGTAATTCTTGTACTGGGAAGGGGTTTAGCTGTGACAGGAACATGGTGTCAACATAAGGACATTCATAAGGTCACCTGGTGATCACTTGACAACAAAATATGTAACCAGATAGATCATATATTGGTAGACAGAAGACACTCCGCAAGTGTTTGTGATGTGAGAAGTATGGGAGGAGCAGAAAAAGAATCAGGCCATTTTCTAGTGACAGCCAAAATTAGACTGAAAATTAAGAAAAGTGAGAAGACTAAGAAAAGTGAAATAAAGAAATGGGACATTGGTCAACTAAACAAGAAAGAAATAAAAGAAAGACTTCATCAAGGAGGAAAGAGCAAATATACAAAATACTCAATTAGAAGTAGAAGATATTAATTAAATATGGAACAAAATCAAAAAGGAATAAATAAAGCAGCAAGAAAAATAATAGGAAAAGAAGAAAGACCACAAAGAAATAATTAGTTTGATTAAGAATGTCAAATAAAATAGAAGATAATAATGAGAGCTTACAAGAAAATGACTAACAGAAAAACCAGATAAAGTGAACAAGAATATAAAGACAAAAGAAAAGAAGAACATAAAATATTTAGCCACAAAAAAGGGAATAGTCTTTAAATCAAAGCTGAAGCAAATGGAAACTGCTTATAATAACAATGAAGCAAAGAAATTTTATCAAGAAGTGAAGAGTACAAGAACAGGCTGTCAACAGCAAAAATTTCTGATTAGAGATAAGGATGGTAACAGAGTGAACAACAATGAGAAAGTCCTACAAAGGTGGTCTGAATATTATGAGAAGCACTTTGAACTGCGAGATGGAACAGAAATGACAGTGGAGAAAAGTGGACGATGTGTGTACAAACTGCAGAACCATAAGTTGAACCACAAGAAATGTAGACAGAGATGGCAAAAAGTGAATTAAAAACAGAAAAGCAACTGGTCATTATCAAATCACGGCCGAATTGATTGAAGAGGGAGGAAAAGACCTCAAGAAGTCGTTTATGAATTCATTTTAAAAAATACTGGAAGAAGAGAGTGGAAATATGGCATAATATGTCCAATTCATACGAAAGAGTATGTGATGCAAGATAATTATAGAGCAGTCACATTGCTGTGTACAACATACCAAATTCTGGCAAGTATTTTATATGTAAAATTAGTACCTTGTGCTGAGGAAATAACAGAATACCAGGGAGGCTTTCAAAGGGGAAAATCAACTGTGGGTCAAATTTTTTACTATGACACAAATATTGGAAAAATATGGGGAACACAAAAAAAAAGGTACATCATCTATTTATTGACTTTCAAGCAGCAAATGGCACTGTATGGATAAAGAAAATATGGAGTGAATTGCTAAAACAGGTTTCTGAAAAAAAAATTAGTTACTTTTCACAGAATTTTTAATAGTGAAATACAGTCTAAGGTTAAAATTGGTAAACATTTATTCTCTGAATTTAAAGTTATCAAAGGTTTGTAACAAGAAGATGCAATTGCCCCATTGCTGTTTAATGTAGTGTTAGAATCTGCAATTAGAAGGTCTAAAGTAGAAACACAGGGAACCATATTTGACAAATGTAGTCAAATTATGGCACAAGCTGATGATGTGGTTATTATGGGAAGAAGATTCCAAGATGTAAAAGAAGTATTTACATCACTGGTCAAACATATAAATAAGATAGGATTAGAAATAAATTAAAAAAGACAAAATTTATGATAGTATCATGAAGGCCTTACAATAAAAATGAATATGAAAATCTTGGTACATATAATTTTGAAATACTGAAAGACTACACATATCTTGGTAAACTTCTAGGAAATAATAACGAATTAAGACAAGAGATTGAAAAAAGAGCTCCAAATGCAAATACAGCATATTTTGCACTTCTTCCTGTACTATAGAGTCAATTAGTACTCAAAGATGAAAAAACAAAAATCTGTAAGACATTAATTAGACCAGTGGCAACCTATGGAGCAGAATCTTGGACATTGAATAAAGATATAAACAGCTGGCTGCTTCTGAAGCAAAAGTTTTAGGAAGAATGTTTGGGGATATTAATTAAATGAAAATTGGAGAAAACAATATAACAAAAAATTAATGCAGCTCTTAGGAGATTTAAGCACACATTCATTTATCAGAATAAGTCAAATTGGATTGATCATGTTAACAGAATGGATAGTAAAGAAAAGTAAGTCAAGTATATAAAAATAATCCTCAGGGAAGTTGACTACAAGGATGAACAAATGACAGTTTAACAGTCTACAAACTTTCATGCACATTCAATTGTTAGACATTCTTCAGAAAACTGCTGCACGAATATCGATATTTATTTCATGATTAGTTTAATATACTGCAAATGCTCAATCTTCACAGGGGTTATGTTCTTGTAAAATCATGCAAAAGGTAAAAATGTGATGCATGTAGTTAAGACCTTGTGGGAAAAACAGGATTAGGGAAACCAAGGACACACAAAATATAATATGTGCTCTTAATGACAAGTAAACAAGAAGTCATTAGCACTGATGTATATTGGAACAACAACAGCATGTGAAGTGGGCAACCACAGTAAAATTTGTTCTGCATGCAGATAACATGAAATTCAATACACAAAATGAAGAATAACTAAGCATACATAAAACTGTATGTATAATTTTATCTGTGTATTTGTCAGTACATTTTGTGCAATACAAAATATCCTGATAATATTTAGGCTGCCCAAAAGGATTTGAAACAAAATTTTTTATTGCTAGTAATTTATTAAATTCTTTGAACATACTCATCACATGACTAGATGGATATATTACACATCTCAGTTTTCTATATAATCTATATCAACATCAACAGCCTTGTGTCACCAAGAAACAAGAGTACCTATCCCGTTCTTGTTCTAATTTGAATGTTGATTTCACAGCCACTGCTCAGCTTCTTTAAAAACCTCATCACTCCCAAACCTCTTGCCATGAATGGCATTTCTGAGGGCTCCACAGAGGTGGAAATCTGAGGCAGCAAGATCTTGGCTGTACAGAGGGTGAGGAAAAATATTCTATCCCTCTTCTGTGATTGCTTACTGTATTTTCAAACGTGTGAGCTCATGTATTGTCACATTGAATGGCAATTTCAGCAACATTTTTGTGAGGTTAAACTCTCCTGAAATGCTTCTGCTAGGTTTCAAGAGTTTGACTGTACAGATCTGAGTTAATGGTTTGACCAGTGGGCAAAGGTTTTCCAAAATCACCCCTTCTACATCCCCAGAAACAGTGGCCATGGTCTTCCCTGCTGAATGGGTAGCCTTAAACTTTATCTTCTGAGTTGAATTTGGATGAACCCATTCCAGCAACTGTCTTTTGTCTGCAGTTCCAAGTGATGGATCCATGTTTCATCCCCAGTGATGATCCCTAACACAAAGCTGTCACCATCAGCCTCATAATAATACAGCAAACTTGAAAACACCTCTATCCACACAGTCTTGTGATGGTTAGGCTCTGTGGATCCTAACAAGAACACATTTTAAATATCCTAAGGCATCAAAAATGTTGTTCGCCGTGCCAGTGGATACAGAGAGGTCAATTGCAAGCTTTCTTCTGGTTGTAATACACTGAACATTTCAAATGAGTTCATTGGCACATTGAAGCAATGCCTGAGTGACTGCTCTTGTTGTCCAGCCAGAGCAACACGACAGCACTAAGCCCTTCTTGGCCATTCTCAGAACCTGCTAATCATAAGCCCAATGACTAACAGTGCTTTTATCAACAGCATCAATGCTCTATACATTTTTTAAACTGCTTGTAAGTGTTTGTTATTGATTCCTTCTCTGCCATAAGAAATCAAACACCAGTAACACCCCACTGTTTCAAATGCACATCAGCATACCACACCACTTTGATGACACCCTTCTCATGCATGGGAAAACGTATTGTTCCACACGGTGCAGTAGCAAGTGGGACATTCAAAATTAACCAAGGAAAAAATTGCAGACATTTCCTTTTGACTTTGATTGAAGTACACGAAGTGTTGCCAAACTTTTTCAACAACCCTAATACTAGGAAATATCTATAAAAAGAGCAATTTACAACTGGACTATGGTGTCACTGTTTTAGCATATGTTTTCAAAATTAATTAATAATGTAACATATGTCTCCAGCTTGTATGTTTTAAAAATTGCTTCAGCGTTCTGTCTTGACTTTGCCTGGGTAATGATTAAATATTTTGTAAATTGGAATGTCTCTGCAGGCAACATAACACTGTGTCCTGGGCAAAATGTTGCCCACAAGCTATGGGTCGAGAGGGTTCATATGGTGCCACGACAACCCTCATACCAAGATTAAATATCAAGCACCTCTCTAGGAAGTAGTCAAATTCAAGACAATAAATTACTAAGTCACCCACCATCTGCAGCCTCTTTTCAGAGTAGTGGTGGTCAGGTGAGGAATATCAACATTGGCATCAGAATTTTCATCAACCTCTACTACGTCCTCCTCAGTTAAAACAGCAGCATTAGCATGACAAATATCCTGGATATCTGCCTCCCCCACACACACGGGAAACCATCTCCTAGTACTTGATGGGGCCACACAAGAATGTTCCTTACATCACCTTACTCATAAGCAAACTCCCAAAAGTGATTAAATGCTTCAGACCAAAGCTTTTTCCAGCAACCATTTAATGGTTCCTCTTACCTTGCCTTTATTTTTCATCTTGATTAAACAAACTGTACATCATCTACACTGCAGTAGTGTCTGAATACAACAATCATCACTCCCCTGCCCATTTCCTTGAAGAGTGACATTTTCTTTTCATTTTATCCTCAAGACCCTCATCAGCACATACACACACTTTCCTGATGTTCCATACTACATGATATCTAGGGAACTACAGAATGCAAGAGGCAAACACACGTGAAAGAGCAATGCAAATGAGTGACAGACGTACACTATCGTACACAAATTTTACCACAAGAATCTTTCCATGAATATGCAAAACTACAACGTACAAACCCTCAAAAAAGGTGAGACTGCTGCACAACATAAACATAAAATGTTGAGAAAATGACATAAAAAATTAAGTAGCAGGAGCTGTTTAGTATGCATAAACCATTCAGTGAGTTATGTACAAGAAATGAGTAAAATGACACAATTTTTCTTCCACTTAATCTTTCAAAATGAGTGATATGTCATACACGTGATAACGGGAGAGCTTCTTGTACTTAATAATCACAAAAAAATATTTATTCTGTACAGACATCAACTTATAGGTTCACACACGTACATATCACTCCCCACCAAAGAACACTGAAGTAAAAGGTACAGCTAGTGATAAAGATTAACATTACTCCCATCATTTTGTGGTCAAAGCATAGCCAGGTTCTCCTGAAAAGCCTTCTCCTCACAAATAATAAAAATAAAACAACTTTACTTGTCATGCAACAGAGTAAGTAAAGCACTGGTATTCTGTTTCTTCTGCATTCTAATCCTCTAACCAGATGATGGCTTCAATGTCATCTTTCATCAGTCCATCCTGTTCTCAGTAGGTATATTTGATGACAATGATATGTTTACAACAAACAGCCCAATTTGCAGCTGTTACTAATAACAAACATTCATTGTCAGTTTTTGTACAGTAATCAAAGATAGATTCCTGGATGAATGTCCTGAACTTACCAGTATTGTATCAGTTTGGCTCAGCCGAAGCAAAGTGGTTGTAAATCGGATATGTGAGGTGGTATCAACTACACTACACATCTACGTCTCACACGAACGTACTGCAACAAACCCTACGCGTGTGTCAAATTGGGTGGTTCACATAACAGCAAAGATTGTAATAAGTGAAGGGACACGCCAGCAAAATGTGCCTTGTGTGGCGGAAATCACCCGCCAAATTACAAAGGCTCTGAGCATTATCTTAATATCATCAAAGGAAACAATCCACACAGAACCCCCCCCAGAAAGCTCGATACCAATACCCACTTCCGCATATAACCATACCACAACTCCTCACAGCCTCCCACTTCAACAACAATGCAGTTACACTGACGTAGTCAGCAACCGCGCTAAACTCGCAGAGGAACCAACTACCACACTCAAAGCATTCTTAGAAGAATTTAAAGGATTGTTTGCACAACTAATCCAACAGAGCAGCTTGATTTTAAACATGCTCACAACAATACTAAATAAACCCCATTAACCCATACAAAGTATTGCGAATAGCTCAATGGAACGCAAACGGCCTCCAACAACATAAAGAAGTTAAACTCTTCCTGAACCAAAATCAAATTGTTATCCTGTTAATTTGTGAAACGCACCTTACATCCAAAAACCACTTCACCATTCCTGGGTATGACCTTTGCTACACCAATCACCCAGATGGAACGGCACACAGGGGCACCGCGATACTCATAAAGACTACAATTGCATATTACGAATAATTACAATATACAGAACCAGTAATTCAAGCCACATCAGTACGAGTTAAAGGACCACTGCGTGATATAACTATAGCTGCAGTATACTGCCCGCTGTGGCACAATTTAAAAGCAGAGCACTTTGAAGCATTCTTCCAAACTCTCGGCCCCTGCTTCTTGGCTGGAGGGGATTTTAACAGCAAAAATATGCTCTGGGGATCAAAACTACCACCAAATGATGTGAATTGGCCAAGGTAATCCAGGCTCAAAATTATTCCTACTTATCAACCGGGTCTCTGACATAATGGCCCACCGACGCCAACAAAATACAGGATCTCCTGGATTTCTTCATTACTAACAGCATTTCTGCCACATATGCTGACGTTCAAGCCAGCTACGACCTTACCTCCGATCATACCCCCATCATAGCAACCATCAACACGACTATCGTGGTCCGTCAACCAACACCTCAACTACACACCTCGCACACGAACTGGGCACTATATAAAACTGAGGTACGAGACAACATGACCACAGTGATGAAACTTAAAACATGTGAGGATATTGAGATAGCTACCACCAATTTCATCGGCATCTTACAGCAAGCCGCTCAAGCAGCCACTCCCACAAGACACCCACTCAGTCCAGCTAGCAACTTACCTTCTGAAATCAAACGCTTGTAAGCAATAAAGCATACAGCCAGATCAAAGTGGCAAACAACCCATGCTCCAGACGACCAACGTCTATTCAATAATGCAAGCAACAAACTCAAGGCCGCCCTCCACGAACTGCGGAATGCATCCTTCACTGCTTACGTCTCCTCTCTTAAACGAAATGACAACTCCATCTGGAAACCGCTCAAATCAAGGAAAAAACCACGAACAACACTCCCCCCGATTCGTAAAAATTCAACACCCCTGGGACCTTGGGCCAAGAGCGACTCAGAAAAAGTCGAGCTATTCGCTAACCATCTAGCGGAAGTGTTCACCCCTCATGACAACACCCTGGATCCAGAAGTCGTAAGAGAACTTGCAACACATACCCAACACTTGGAAAACCTACAAGCTTCCACTCTCAGTGAACTCAAAGAAGTAATCAAATGTCTTAATCCACTCAAGGCGCCCGGCTCCAACATCATCACAGCACAAATGCTACAGGAAATGCCGCCGGAAGGTCTACAAACTCTCCTATACATATTCAACGCTATAACCAGATTGGAATACTGGCCAGTCCCCCTGAAACATGTAAAGATCATCATGATGCCAAAACCGGGAAAAAATCTCACTGATGTCACTTCATATAGACCAATCAGTCTTTTGCCTGTCATATCCAAAATTTTAGAGAAACTCCTACCCAAAAGGATATACAAAGACACACACTTCCAGGCGTGGATACCTCTGCATCAAATCGGTTTCCAAAAAGCGCATTCTACCATACAACGATGTCACCATCTTACAGATATAATAAAAAAAGCATTGGACGACCAACAATATTGCTCAGCCATTTTCTTGGACGTCAGCCAAGCGTTCGATAAAGTATGGCATCAGGGCCTCCTGCTAAAAATTAAACAAACCCTCCCCCCATCGTACTTTAATCTCCTAAAATCATACTTACAAAATAGATACTTCGTGACA
>Ga0136643_10015477_pt1 | contig 11460 bp, 8 predicted proteins | sample TergutLab28metaG_FD_96883 | JGI IMG/M metagenome (GOLD analysis project Ga0136643, IMG submission 96883) | Labiotermes labralis P1 segment gut microbial communities from Petit-Saut dam, French Guiana - Lab288 P1 (version 3) (version 3) | ecosystem: Host-associated > Arthropoda: Insects >...
CAATTGGCAGAAGGAATCGTGGCAGACCTCTGAAGAGACTTCTAGATACGTGAGACCGGAACGGGTCAACAAGTGGCCTAACTCCATGACAGACATATGATGATGATGATGATGATGATGATATAGTGTATATATGGTCACGTGTACTAGGCCGCATGTTTAAACTCGAGAACCTCTCGGCGGATTGGATGAAATGCGGTTGGCCAGCCAACTGGTATGAACAACATGCCGTTAGAGGCTACTCCAAATTCATAGTTCTTAATTTCTTACAGTTAGTAACAGTATGTGGCAGACGGACGAACTGGAGGTGGGAACGACACTAGTGGCATTGCCGAAATGCCGTAGCCAGAAGAAACCTATTAACCAGAATCAGAACAGGAATCCTGATATAGTACGACCCATGGCCAGTAGTTATCTGGCCCACTGACAGCGGTGCAGTCTGCCTAGTGAACAGAATATCGAGGCGAACAACAGGTTCTGTTGAATAAACAGTTCAATTTATCGACACATTGCCATTCTACCTTGGTCCCCACTACGTCCACGCATCGTAACGGATCTTTTTTCTTTGCTTTGTCCGATCAAAATTTTGTATTTGTTCCACCCACCTCATCCTCTTTGACATAGACACATTAGCTCCAAAACTTCTTCTTGGTTCCGTCTACCACTGAGGATCAGGGCGATACCTTCCTTCGAAACGACAGGCAACAGTTCAGCGACATACTATCACACCAGGAAGACCTGAGAGCTCAAAAACACCGCTGTGAAAACCTCAAATCTCGCAATACAAAACTGTGTGTTGGTTTCTTCAGTCTTCATTGCATTCCGTGTCAGTTTAATCTAATTTTCAGGTGAGACATACCCGATGTGTTGTATAGACTTATAAAATATAAGCAAAATATAGTCAAACACAACTCAATTAATGATTCTATTAAGGTGTATTCTTACATTGTTATTTTCAACGACATGTTTCGGCTCTAGTTATGAGCCATCTTCAGGTTGATTACTTTTTCTTAGTAAGGTAAAATATACAATTAGCAATAACAACAGCATTGCTAATTGTATATTTTACCTTACTAAGAAAAAGTAATCAACTTGAAGATGGCTCATAACTAGAGCCGAAACATGTCGTTGAAAATAAAAATGTAAGTATACACCTTAATAAAATCAATGAGCTGTGTTTGACTACATTTTGCTTATATTTTATAACGTAATCTTGTTGTGCCTCCAAAAGCATTTCCATGAACTTGTAAAAGGTAAAGAAATTCCTGTAACAGGCCTGGACAAGCTCTGAGGGTTCCAGGAGGTTCAGGCTCTCGGATTTCGAGACAATCGGCACATGAGGGGTGATGAGGTTGTCAGCCCTTAAGCAACGGCCGCCTACTACCTCCAGGAAATATTCCTGGTACTCATTCCTGCTAGAGGCTTTGTCGACCCCAGGGCCACAGTTCGGCCGGAAGGATTATGTCAATGAAAAATTCTAATGACACCATCGGGTATCGAACCCGCGACCTTCAGGTTTGTAGCGTAAACCAGCTACGATAAAAATAAGCATACATTCATACTTGGTACTAAACAGAATTCCGTATCTACAGCCACAGCTCTTCTTAACACAACCTTTAATTCCCACATCCGCAGAACACAACAGATCAGATCGCCACCAGCTTTCTGACGTTCAGATAACCGTGCATCGTGATAAATTGTTATAATAAAACCAACTAGATGCACTAATTTCTCTAAATTATTTTTGGAATAAAACTCTACATGTTTCTCGGACAGTTCCACTGTCCATCATCAGTAGTTTTTCACTGTACACACAGCAAACCTATATGACATATACCACTGCTGTGTGTACAGTGAAAAACTCCTGATGATGGACAGAGGAACTGTCCGAAACATGTAAAGTTTTATTCCAAAAATAAATTTGAGAAATTAGTGCATCTAGTTGGTTTTATTATAAGTAGTGGAGGTTGTCATATGGCAAGGAAACGAGGCAGGGAATCAAAGTTAGCATCTACCGGAAGTTGGAATTCGACGTAACAAGAGATGAGAGGAGCGGGTTATTGTAATGTCCGTTTCAAAAATATCCATTACGTGCTCGACCTACTCAATTCCCTTGTCATTACATTCACCAGATAGTATCAGTTGTGTAACTAACGCGTGCCCACATCGAACCGTGACAATCCTACGCGGAATTGTTTCGAGTGTTATTTTATATTTTTCGTGTGCTAATTGAAGGATAATTAAGTACAATGTTCTTAACTTTTACTCTTTCCCGTACTCCTTGATTCTCAAATAATTATATCGAACACATTCCAAAAGCCGTTAAAGTGGGATAGTTTAAAAAACCTCAATACGTAGCATAATGTAAATGCATAATTATAGCATATTTTAATTTAAAAAAGAAATATAGTAGAGCAGAGTTATACGACGTAGTACGTTCCCGATAATGCGTATAGCCAAACTCGCGTATAACCAGAATACCGCTCTTGTATCCTGTTCTACGTTACTCAAAATCAGTCGTAAGTGTATTTGTATGTGTACATATATATGTAGTTTAAAATAGATGTATGAGGAACCAGTATGAAAACAGTAATGATGCAAATACAGCACTGTAGAGAGAGAGCAAAGAAACAGTCGAACAGAATATAATAATAATAATAATAAAATTCCGTCTCCAGAAGTCAGTGCTGAAGGCTCTTTCGCCTCCTTCTGAAGAACATGGGTATCGGCGATTGACTTTCCTTATGTTTTAACTTACTGCATATTTCTTGATAACCAGAGTAAATTCTCAGATCAGTTCTACAGTACCGCACGAGTTTTAGGTGCGTTTGCAAAATTGCGAACAGCGACTATTAGATTCGTCATGTCTGGAACAACTCGGCTCCCAGCAGATGGATTTTCATGAAATTTGATATTTGAATAGTTTTCGAAAATCGGTACAGAAAATTCAAATTTCACTGAAGTCCGCCAAGAATAACGGGTACTTTACGCGAACACCTACGTATATTTACGATATCTCGCTGTTTTCTACTGAAAATAAGAAATGTTTTAGACAATGTTTTACAGAAAATCAAAATATGCATTTTACCTTCAGTATGTTTGAACCGAAAATCGTGTCGTTTATGACATAATGTTGAAAAATGCGGTAGACCTAGAAAGGCCACAGATGCGCTTTGCGTGCTGGATAACTAAGACTGCAGACAACACACTCAGGATATGTAATACTTACTGCTTTTCCACTGCAACAACGGTTACACGGGAGAGCCTCAATGTTACGTTATACGTACTATGCCTATCTTGTTTATTTGTTTCTTCGTCGCCTATTTCTAGCAACACGCGACTTTACTATGTATTTACTTTTAATTTAATAGTCAAATTAACAAAATTTTGACATGTTACGTATCCTCCAGGGAATGCGTAATTTTTTTAACGCCTAACTTCGTAAGGCACAGTGGGAGATGTAAGGGGTAGATGTGCACCTGCTGACATCGTCCGCTATATGGTGTGCTGTCCCGCCAAAACGCGGAACTGGGTACTGCACAAGCGATCAGCGTCTTTGGTCGTCAAGCAGCATTGCATCTCTGCGTAGGTTTGTAGATTTTATGAGCTGGTTCCGCCTACAGGTGGACACCTACCTTGGTTACATCTTGTTAATGCGTCACAGATCTACTTAGCTCCAGCAGGGGCGTCCCTCAGCTAGCTGCGGGTATATACGTAAGTGGTGTGATCCCATGAAACTGGGATGATAGTATCCTACGTCACTGACTGCAGCTGAAGGAGCAGATCACCACGTGTTCACAGTGACGTTTAGTATATACACGTAATCTGTCCCACCAAGATATATCACTCTAGCCTTTTAATATTCGCTGCATATGCCCCTACATTACAACGAAGATTGCTGTCAGACACTTATTAACCGGTTCTTCAATTATTATGACGATATGTGAACGCGCAGATCCCAGTGGTCGCGCGGTCTAAGGCGTGGGTCTGCGTCAGCTTGCTTGCTGGGATTGCGGATTCGAATCCCCCCGGCGTATGTAATATCTGTCTCGTGTGAGTGTTATGCGTTATCAGGTAGAGCTCCCAGCGTCGGGCCAATTATTCGTCCAGAGGAGTCCTTCCGAGCGTGGTGTGGCTGAGTGATCGTGAAGCCTCGGATAAGGCCCTGGCCCACTCGGGGATGTTGCGTCGTAAAAATTCGTCAATTGCAAATAGAACTTCTGTCCAATTAATAGCGTACACACTACACTACGATTTCTTAATTAAAGTATACAAACTTTTCGTATGGCTTCAGTATTAATCCCCCTTAAAGTAAACGTACTCTTAACAGTGCGGACTAGTTGAAAAACAAGGTCAAATGACGCAACTGGAACCCAGCGGTTTCACAAGGGACCTTTCTGTCCATGCAAAATACACATTATGGCATGAACACTGTAAAGCCACACACATACACGTACGCACGCACGCATGCACAGGAAGGGCCAAAAAGCCTGTTACTCGACACCATTCTCTGGTATTAATTGTAATATTCATGTTTAAGGCATTTAACAATGGCGTGAGTCAGCTGCAGGCATCGTTGTTTTGAAAGTTCTGTAAACTCAGTTAGTAATAAAAAAGATCAGAACTTGTTTTCGTGAAGACTTTACTAACTGGTTAACTAACTTTCGGGCCACCCTGTATATATATCTACATACACACATTTCCAATACAGTCTCGCAGCAAAAGATCTTCAGAACTTTAAACATTCTATACTAGTAAATACGGCGAAATAAAAAATAAACATAGAATTCAGAAGACGATAACGAGGCCTCATAACAATTAAAAAACCCCCGTTTTTATTTGTCGAGACTAGTAAGCCTACGCCTGACTTTAAATGACTTTGCCCTTGGGCGGTACAAAAATGCCCATTAAATGCTTAAAATTAACATTTTATTTTAACAGTGTTCAAGGAGACCTTTCAGACTGGTTTTCACTATCCAAGAAATGCAATGCTGGAAGTAATCCACATATTATGGGCCGAGTACAGTCGCAGCTACAATCAAGACGCGATGTTCAACCATTGAAAAACTGGGGCAGAAAATTCTAAGCCTATGGTTAAGTTCTGGATGATAGTCTGCATTTGTTCTGTGCTACCTATATTGTTTTGTAAGGGTAGATCGGCTGATCCCTCGCCTAGGGAGTCCTATGAAATGCTTAACGTATTCGTCGTTTCAGAAATCTGTTTGAAAGGGCCAGCAGGCAAACCCGTCACTGCTCTCTTAGGTTCTGTAACAAATAATTAAACCTTGCGTCATAAGGAATGGATAATTTTGGTGGGACCATTTTCATTTTTAGTTAACATAATGAGATTAGCAGAGGTGTGGCTTCACTCACCTTTCACCTAAGGATTCAATGGACATGAGTGAACAGCTTCAAATTCCGACCGCTTTACTCCAGCTACCCATTGGACAGAAGGCTGGGTGGATCTCAAGAGTCGGACTGACACAATCTGGAGAAGGGATAAATCACTTCCCCCTGCCAGGAATCGAACCACGATTCCTCCGTTGTCCAAGCCATTGCCTATTCCCTATACTGACTACGCTATTCGGGTTCCTGCATCGAAAGCTATATGTTTTCACAATTTATACACAAAATGTAATAAGATAATGTGTCTGCAACGCGTTCGGGTAACCACTGGTGCCAAGCAAACGCAACAATGTGTTCCTTTTTGTTGTTGTTGACCTACATGTAGCTGTCAACAATATAAAACCGTTCAGTGTTGCCATGGAAATACATTGGGTTCCCTTTTTTTTACTGTTGTTGTAATACAAAATATTTCGTACTGCCGCAAAACAATATAAACGTACTTTGGTCTTAATGTGCAGTGCCCGTTACGTTTGTACGATTTTAACCAAATCTGGATATTCTCGATAATTTCCGAACAAATTTGACATTCAGAGGACCGTGCATTGTGATATATACTTATAATAAAAGCCAACAAGATGCACTATTTCTCAACTTTATTTTGGTAAAGAACTCTACATGTTTTAGTATGACAAATACGAAGTTGCTGTGAATACAGTATCAAGACCCCTGATGATGGACAGTAAGTCTGTCCGAAACATGAAGAGTTCTTTACCAAAATAAAGCTGAGAAATAGTGCATCTTGTTGGCTTTTATTATAAGAATTTCCGAGCGGTCTCGAATATAAAATTTCACAAAAATACGTCCAATGGAGGCCGTGCGATACACGAGGACAGACACACGACGAACAGATACGACGAAGCTAACTGACGATTTTCGCGATTTATGAGAAAGCGTCTAAGTGAATACATCTACAATATATGTTACATATTATACACGAATATTAATTAAGTAATTAAGTAATAAACTGAATAGGTCGCATCTTGTTGGACAGTTATTAAATTCTATACAAGAATAGTTTATTGAGATTAAAATAATTCGACACTGAAAGAATGGGCAGTGAAAGTGCACAATTCTGAAGCTACTACAATTTAAATGACAATGTTTAGCGACCCACGCGAAAACAAACACAATCCCGGCGCGTATGGAATCGTTACATGACACGCCCACATTATAAAAATTTGTAGAAAACTATTTACATATTCATAGTCGTGCACTAAAATGTCTCCTCGGTGTAATATAATGCTTACGTGACTCATATAGGAACAGTGTTTTTCAACCTTGAACAAGAGAAGATATAAGCAGTAATGTTGTTTACGATGTTTCTCTACTGCGCATTATAATTACAATCTTGTGTTATCATAATAAACACCAGGAAGGGGGGCGGTAAGTTGAAACACTTCCCGTGATAATCGACGGCCGAGTCTTCTGGCGACTCCTAACTATCTCTATAATCCCTAAACAGATAAACGATCTCGGTTGATTGACACGTCTACTGTACACAACCTATAGTTTTTTTTTTTATTCGGTTAATGAACCGGCCTTCTAACAGAACGTCAATTCGACTCCGTTCCAAGGCGTGCTGTACAGAGAGTTTAGTTGAAGACTGAACCCAGACATACACCACTCTTAACGTCCTTACATTTCTGCACATAATATTTCTAACATAACTTACCGCACATTAGGAGTAAGTGGTGGATATGTATGATATGATAAGATATATTCATTTGCTGCAATTCATTTTCCAACCAGTGGCAGTGGTCGGTAGAATTGTACAAAAATATGAAAGGGACAGCACAAAAGGAGAAACAATACACAAAACAACACAAAAACAATAAAAAACACGGAATACATAAAACAGAAAACAAAAGCACAAAACAAAACAAACATGAAAGAATATTAAAAATGTCTAGTAATTAGAAAATAGCAAAGATAAGCAAATGATAATGAGCTAAGGTACTGCACAGAACCTACATACAGTTACATAACTATAAATCAATGATGATGATCATCATTATCATCATGTTCATGAAGGGTTAGGCGTGTTTCCTGTTCCTTAATCCTCAAGGTGAAGTTGGTCACTCCATCTCTTCCTCGGTCGTCCTATGTTTCTTCGTCTTTTGGGTTGATACAGTAGTGCTTGTTTGGTATTCTATTTGTGTCCATTATCTGTACATGTTGTAGCCACTTTTCCTAGTACTGTTCTATTTCCTTTACTATGTTCTGTGCTCCCCATTTTTCCCTAATACATTGATTCTTTTCTTTGCCTACTTTTGTTATTCCAAGTAAGTGTCTTAAAAAATTTCATCTGTGCTGCTTCTAAACGCTGTTCCTGTCTTTTCTTCAGTACCCAAACTTCACTTCCAAATTTCAACACTGCTTTAGCTGTAATGTTGGGAATTTTTAATTTTGTTTCTTTGTTCATTTGTTTTCCAAAATGTCATAGTATATCTCCGTTTATTTTGTTGTATGTTTACAATTTGTCTTCTAAATCACTTTTGTATTTTGAAATACGGTACCCCAAGTATTTAAAGTGTTCAATAATATTATCGTTTATCACAATTTTTACCCTCCGTATGCGGTTTCCCTACATTGCCATTGATTTTGTTTTTGTACTGGATATAGTCATTTTGTATTTTCTCGCTATAAGGTTTAGGTGGTGTGCCATTGTTTGTAGCTCATCTTCTGATGTGGCTAGTAAAATCTGCTCAACTGCATATAGTATAGTGTTCACTGATTTCTTATTATTTAGTTGTATACCCTTCATCGCTCTTTTAAATTCCTGTATAATTTTATTAAAGTATATATTGAATAATACCGGTGAGAGGCCACATCCCTGTCTTACTCCTTTGTTTCTGTGTATTGGTTCAGATATACCATCATTAAATTTAATTCTAACCTTCGTATTCCTGTAAATACATTTTATTGTATTTAGTAAATACTTTGGAATTTTATTATCCGTCATTTCCCACAGCTCGTCTCTGTTCACGTTATCGTATGCCTTTTCGTAATCTAAAAATAGAAGAAACAGCGGTAAGTTGTGTTCTTTTCTTTTTTTAATAATCTGTTGCACCGCAAATATAGCATCGGTGCAACTGCATCCGTTTCTAAAGCCACACTATTCCTCTACCATTTCGTCTTCCACATGTTCATTTAGTCTGTTTTTCATTATGTTTGCAAATAATTTGTAGGATGTAGGCAATAAAGTAATTCCTCTGTAGTTTTCACATTTGCTTTTTGTTCCTTTTTTGCGTATGTTTATCGTCATTCCTGTCTCCCATTCTTGCGACATTTGATGTTTGTATATTATATTATTAAAGGGCTCTAGTAAGTGTATTTTTAATTCGTTTCCTCCAAATTTCCACATTTCCATTGGTAGGTTATCTAATCCGCAGCTTTTCCTGTTTAAGTACCTTGTTTAGCTCGTCTATTGTTATCATGTCTTCGTTGTCGTCTGTCCCTTCACTTCTCCTCTCCTCTTCTGATTCTTCTTCACCCTTGCTGCCTTGCTCATTCCAGAGTTTTCCATAGTATTCTTTCCATTCTGTTTTTTTTTTATTGGGTCAGTTTTCGGTGTATCTCTTTCTTGCAGTTGTAGGTGTTTAAATATTTTACAGCCTCGCCTTTGTGTTCCTGTTATGTCCCTTTCTACTGTCTTAACAAATTTATCCCAGTCCTCTCTTCGTTGCCTTCGTGTCATTTTCCTTACTATTGCTCGGTGTTTTTCATATTCTATAAAGTGTTCCACCGTTTTATTTTGTAAATAATTTCTGTAGCTGATAATACACACATTTCACTCAAGACCATCAGTTCAATTCACTTGCCTTTACTTCACTTCCCTTCCCTTCCCTTCCCTTCACTTCACTTCACTTCACTTCACTACACTGCACTTCACTACACGTTACTCTCAGACTCTCAGACATGCTTGATGTCGAAGAAACTCAGACACCGGAAAACGGCATTCTAAATTTCCTACGACACTTTTCATACGATTTATATCTTACACAGATTTCCGCAGTGAGAACTGTGTATTAAACCGCACTGTTTATGCACGAGCAAAACAAATTTACGTAACATTGTGTGAAGTATGTTAAGCAAGGGACTAAACAAAGAGGACTGTGTTATTGAGGTGATTCAGCCTAACCGTACGCGCGACGACAGTACTTGCAGTGTGCGACACAAGCAGCGGCCGTTCTATCAGCCGAGCCGTGTCGGCAATTTCTATATATATATATATAAAAGAAGCAAACAAACCTGTTCGTCAGGTATCAAGGCCGTCTGCGTGTTGATAGGGGGCATTTCCAGCACCTGCTATAACATGCAGTAAGTTATACGTACACACTACAGGAGGAAACGTAAGGCCTAAGCTTGCCATGCGTCTGGGTTCTGTTTTCACCTGACCACTATATAAATTTTCACCGTCGTGAAAACCTCAAATCTCATATTGTAAAAGCTTGGTTTGAAACACCCCGTTGTGTACGTATCATAAGCGAGAAACACAAAATGGTACATCAGTCTAAAACGACTCCTTTTACTGAGGTAGGATGAATGACTGGGGCTTATATTAGAAGCATGCATCAGACCAATTGAAACATAGATTCCCAAGCTTAAAGCGGAATCCACTCATCGATTCTACAAACCCATACAAACAGTGTACTTTAACAATTTCTATCAAGAACCTTCTTTTATCGCGTGACTATCCGCCGTAGAGCGGACGACACAGTTCCTACGCATCACGACAGTGTTCAGCCCCACGTTTAGCAGAGGGAGAGGAAACACAAATGGTGCAATACTTCACGGAAGGTTTCGAGACCTCAGATCTCTTTACATTATATACGTTATTATGTAGCATGGAATATATTATACAATTTAATAAAATAATATGATTTCCTCCGTGACTTAATAGTCTTGTGTGTATAAAGATATGCTACTGAGTTATTACTGCTGAAACTTATGTCAAAAGTTACCATGTTTGAGATTCCTGTAACCAGGTCTTAACACGATGAGTGGATGGAACTACTCAATACCCCCCCCCCCCTTCTTTTTTTTTTTGTAAAAGCTAATCTTCTTTCGGTATGTTGCAAATTAGCAGACAACCGGGATATTGAATATGTGATGTTTACGTAGCACGTCCGCTGTCAATTCCAAGCCACATCCGAATACATTAAGTACATGGATTTGAAATCTCGAAACCTTTCTCGATACAATACACCGTCGTAACTATTTCTTCTCTCTCTCTCTCTCTCTCTATATATATATATATATATATATATATTGAAATGGGACTGATGATAGCATCAAATTTAAGCCGAAATATGTAGCAAAGGCATTCTTAATCCTACACAAACAAAACAAGTTGTATTACAGCGATATGCCATGTTACTCTTCTCTCATATTTTTAGTATGATTAGTATGTGTTTCTTGTCGCATCTTCGTTAGAGGTCATACGAAAGTAAAGGACGAAGTTGTCCACCAGACCATGAAGACGCATGGGGAAGAGGGCACATTTAAATTGGTGAGTCGTCAGCCTTAAACCCAGGCAAATTCCGATATTGACTACTTATATTTGTAGTGTACTTCCCAGTGGCGCAGGTAGGAGGACAATAGGGGCGATACGCCCCACTCCAACCCTCTGTGCTGCGCCATCGTCACGAAAATACATATTTGGATTTAATGAAAAAATAAATAAATAAATCTGTTTATGTAGAAAGGGAGGCAGATCACATGATTCTGGAAATAAAATCCCGACTTCTTTTGCTAAAAACGTAATATTAAATACAGCATTAACTTCATACCAGTAGCAAAAACTTAACTTTTGTACAACATCCGACATTAAACTACAGCAATATGAAAGTTTAATAATAGTTAAAAATTCAATCACAAGGTTGGAAATATTTGAATAAAATGTTAAAAGGAAGTGCCTGCTGCGCTGCTGGGGGGGGGGGGGGGAGTCTCCGGCCGCCACCTCACCTTCCCCTCCCTTTTGCCTCCAACCCCCTTCCAAAAACCCCTGCCTACCCCCCCGCCGTCCCTCACGGAAAAAAAAAAAAAAAACCC
>Ga0136643_10015479_pt1 | contig 11460 bp, 7 predicted proteins | sample TergutLab28metaG_FD_96883 | JGI IMG/M metagenome (GOLD analysis project Ga0136643, IMG submission 96883) | Labiotermes labralis P1 segment gut microbial communities from Petit-Saut dam, French Guiana - Lab288 P1 (version 3) (version 3) | ecosystem: Host-associated > Arthropoda: Insects >...
CCGGAGCGTGCTGCTGACCACTCACCCCTTCTAGTGCCTCGGTCATGGAAGAGTAGAGCTATACCTCTACCCACCCTCTGGGCCACACCCGGGAGCCTGTAACGGGATCACAAAAGAAAAAAAACTCTACGCGAAGCAGAAGTAACAGAGCTGTTTTGTGTAGGTCTGTGTGTATGGTCATTGACCTCATAGACATATTCCGAATTAAGTGGCACGCAATTAAAAGTGAGGTACTGTAATTTAATTTGGACGACATTCGAAACACTTGTACATCCGTCGATAGCGCAATACGCGCATAAATTACATTAATGTGTATTTGTTCGTTTTGATATTGTTATGTTATGGGCTGATTAGCGAGAACGCCATGAAAATAAATAAACAGGAATCATGCAATGACGGTAATGGAGACAGATTAGTTATAATCTGAATTTAATACTTCGAGTTATAAATGGCCTTAATGCGTCTAGTATGGAAGGGCTGCACTGCTAGGTGGACAAACTTTTTTTTTTTTTACCAGTTTGTAAATTGGGCACTTTGACAGGGCAGACGAGTTTCCCACTCCTCATTAAGTTCCCTAACTTCCCGTAAGCAAATATTTTCAAAATTTACAGTTATTTTTGTTTTGTTAGGAACATAACTACAATTTATATGTCCCTTTGATTGTGAAGTAATTACTTAAACATATACCTGCGTATGATTACTCAATCAGGTCTGCGAAAAATTCTCAAGAGACCGCAACTCTATTGGTGAGTAACGCTAAATATGTTGATGTGCACATAATGAAGGCGTGTGGGGGAGTGGAGTTGTAGATCTACTGATTGGTAACCTCAGACCTAGATGGGAGTGGTCAGCTTCACGCCCTGGCCGCTTTAGCCCCGAAGATGGAACCTTTGTTATCCATTGAGTAGGAGGGTTTTTTGGGCTTCGGAGCGGCACGGACGATTTAGGCAGTAAAAAAACAGCTGTTTCCCTTACCGAGAATCGAACCACAATTCATCGGTCGTCTAGCCCTTAGCCTAATTGCTGTGCCGATTGACATGTCGCCCTCACTGTCTACTCTACATTACTGAATTCAATGCCAATCAATTTTTATTAATAACACTGGTCAACAAAGATTTTGGCCCAGGAGGAAAAATGTCTGTTTCTGATATATTTTTGGACGCTGAATTCAAATATGTTTCCAGAATTTCTGTATCACCCACACCTTTCTCTCCAGGCTAAAGGGCTGGAATCTTCTGCGCCAGACACTAAGGTGTGTTTTTACCGTGGGCACCGTGAAGATTTAAAGGATTTCTTCTCCCAGGAAGATGGTGTCATGTTTTGCAATGATGTTTGTTCCGTTATGGAAGTTCTTGTCAGTGAATTTAACCCAGATCAGTGGCGCTTGTTCATTGATTCGTCAAGAGTGAGCTTGAAGGTGGTTCTACTCCACAACGGAAATAAATTCCCCTCCGTTCCTTTGGCTCATGCAGCCAGCATGAAGGAAAGTTATGATAGCATGAAGCTACTGATGGGAAAGATTAAGTATGGCGAATTTAAGTGAAGTTATGTGTGTGATCTCAAGGTTGTGGCACTGTTACTCGGAATGCAACTCGGGTACACAAAATAATGCTGTATCCTGTGTGAGTGGGACAGCCGGGATAAGAAGAATCACTATGTAAATAAACTGTGGCCTAAACGAACGTCACTGATGCCAGTTGAGAAAATGTTGTCAGTCCTCCTCTTGTTCTTCCGGAGAACATTTTTCTGCCCTTCTTGCACATAAAGCTGGGCCTCATGAAAAACTTCGTGAAAGGTATGGATAAAACTGGCCATAGATTCGAATATTTGGTAAGTTCCCAAATGTGAGTGACGCAAAAATCAAGGAAGGTGCGTGGGCCATTTCAGAAGTTCTGCACACTGTACGTTTTCTCTTTAAAAATGAATTTATTTTACAAAATACATTTACAGGCCTTCAATGTAATCTCTGTTGTGCTCTATTACAGCGGTCCAATGTTTGGGCAAGTCTTGTATTCCTGTCAGGACGCCTTCATTTTTGATGCGTCTTGATTACTCGGGTCACCTCATTAGACACCTTTTCAGTGCTTCTGAAGCGTTTTCCACGGAATGGTTTCTTCAATTTTGGAACAAGTCAAAGGCTGGTGGGCTCATGTCAGGACTGTACGGCGGGTGGGGAAGAACTTGCCATCCATAATTTTCCAAAATTTCCGATACTGCACCTGAGGCATGTGGCCACGCGTTAATGTATGATCGCTGGTCACTGCGCGGGATCTGACTCCAGTCCGTTTCTTCTTCCAATTCAAGGCTCCACTTTGCAGAACAGGGACCACGTAGCCTGCCAATACGCACACTTTGTTCTTTACTGAAGTCTGCCGCACAACTGTCGCGAAAATCAGAACGGTTGCTTCATCTTACTGACCGCGCAAGCGCAGTGTGCAGAACTTCTGAAATGACCTACGTATATTTAGAGAAGCTCAGATCAGGGAACTGATGCAAGACAAACAGTTGGATGAAGACCTGAATGAGACTGAAAGAAATGCATGGCTGTCATTTAAGAGGATTTGCAAGGACTTCTTAGGAAATCACAAAGCAGCGAACTATCAGGATAGTGTGCAGGACCTGTTGACTTCATGCAAACCTATGGGATGCAATATGAGTCTGAAAATCCACTTTTTGGAGTCCCACTTGTATTTCTTCTCAGAAAATCTCGGAGAAGTCAGTGACGAAAACGGTGTAAGATTTCACCAAGATATTTTGGCTATGGGAAAGCGGTACCAAGGCAAGTGGACCTCAAGTATGTTGGCAGACTACTGCTGGAAACTGAAGATGGATGTACCTGAAGCCAATTACCGGCGAAAGTCATAAACCTCTACATTTTAGAGTTACGTTTCTGCCTGTTTCATTAGTACGTAAAGTGCTATTTTGCACAAATTGAGTCCTCTTTTTCTCTGAAACTCTGCCTGATAGAAACATTCTGTGTACATATATGAATTCAGCATAAAAAAGTACTACTAAATTCACCTATTGATGTTCGTGGACCAAAAAAAAAAGTTAAATTTTGTTGTCCAGTGTAATCGGTTTCTTTCCCGGTCGTTGAACTGTACGTAACCATGTCCTTGGAACAAATGGTGACTGGACGTTCGAGGTCATAAGCTGCTAGTAGTCTGTGACCTCGATTTCTTCATTATAAACGAGTGAAGGTCATGGTTTCAACAGGACTTTTCGAAAGCTGCTGCATTATCGTAGGGCAGCTCGAAAACCAATCCATGCCCTAAATGCAATTGGAAGGCCTAGGAATTTTAACTTTTCTTTAAGATAAAATACCTCGTGTAAAACTGAGCAATGTCGAAATCGCTTAAGTCAGTGCTGTTGAGTTCACAAATATTTTAGGTCCTTTCGTATCTCTGCAGAGTGACAATTAAACCCCTCTCTCTGCCTGTCCGTCCGCCTGAAGCACGCATATAACAGGGCGAGAACTGCCGAGTGGATTTCCACAAAAGTGGATGATAGGTAATTTTACGAGAAATATTCGAGCCACGTCAGCTTTAATTAAAACCGCGCAAAAATAATGGATACTGTATTTAAGTACATTTTGGTGCGTGTCTGTAGCCTAAGCAGGCCTACCAATAGTTCCTCGCGCGAACCAAAACAAAACCTTGACTGCCACTTAGACTGTACTGAGGAGACGATAGTTTTTTCTTCTAATGAAGGGCTGTGATCAGCTTTTCGCTTGAAACATCGGAAGTCAGCATTCGTGAATTGAAAATTTAGGGGCAACAACATACCAAACTTTGCCAGAAATGTTACGCTTTGCATAATTTACGGCTGGCAGGACATGTTTTGTACTGGTTAAGTGTCATTAATGCAGGGTGGTCATTAATTGGTACAGAGTGGCTCCATAGATTTCAGGCTTCCGCCGCGAAGTAGATGAGAACTGCGTTCTTCTGGTTTATTACGCAGCGAGTAGTGGCAATTCCTTCCCGACGTTTTTGGACAACCTGTCGTTCCGGATTCTTGACCTCTGAAGATGGTACTGATAGGTAGTCCCGAAACGTCGGTAAGGAATTGCCACTACTCGCCGCTTAATGACCCAGAAGAACGCAGTTCTCTAAAATATTATTGTCTGGCATTAACGGAAATGTCCAGGTTTAAAAGTGTGAACACTGGTGTGAGCCAGCTGTTAGCGTTGTTGTTGTGTTGTTGTTCTTTAGACATTTGGCTCGACAAGTAGATCTGTACTTCAGTGTACCCAGAATTATTTTGGAAATAGCATTCATATACGTACTGGTGATTCCAGGAGCCGTAGGTCATTACAAAGAATGTGACCTAAAATTTTAAATTCGAAATGGATAACCGAGAAAACAAGGGGTAACGCCTCCGCGGGGGGAGGGGGTCTCCTTTTTATCGACAGGTATCTGATTACCGCCAGTGACGTATCTTGTAGGTGTCCTTGGTCCCTCAGGCAAATGATAGGGTAGAGCCTCAAAATAGACCACGACCATTTTCTTCTATATGTGATCACTCATTCATAAACCTTCCATTCGACGCTCTATATTCGTTATTAATTTCATGGAAGAAGACTTGTGGGAAGACAACGACCGAGATGGGAAGACATAAGGAGGGACTCCTCGTTGCTGCTAATATAGGGGGATGGAGGAGCGTGGTAGCGGACAAGGATATCTGGAGGCGGACTTTTGAAAAGGCCAGGGCCCGATGCGGGCTGTCTGGCCATGGAAGAAGAGAGGAGGAGGAGGAAGAAGAAGAAGAAGAAGAAGAAGAAGGAAAAGAAGATATTCTGAACTACTGAGAGAGAGAGAGAGTTGTCAAATAAATCGCGAGTAAACTGACTGAACGGATAATGTGAAAGTGTAGGGAGTGTCTTGTAGCTTCGTACAGAACAGTGTAAACAGTGTAGCAGTTGGTACAACAATGATTTCGAAGTCGCGTAACCGGAAATGACAGTATTACCGTAACTGCGTTTGCGGTAGGTTACGGTATACTGCAGAATGGAGAAGCCACGAGTGAAAACTTGACGTCTGCTGCCTCTATATACATTTCTTCCCCCCAGTCCTGAAGCCTGTCCTGGCGGCCATATAGCCATAGTAGTTCTTACCTCTGACATCAGATGCAGTTTCGTCAGTGTTGCTTGCTTTCATCATTGTGTTGCTTGCTATATGACCCATGACCATTCTGTATTCCACCCTCGAGCCGACATTCGATTGTCATTGTCTTTGAACTATAGAGTACTGAAATGAACAAGGCAGGCAAAGTACGTATAAACGTAACAATGAGGTACGTTCGCGTAGCCATTGTTGTGGAAAAGCAACAGTTGGTTACATATTTTGAATGTGTGTCTGTAACTTTAGTTATCAATCGTGCAATGAGCGTGTGACGTATTATATTGTCGGCTGTCCGGCTGTAGTGTATTTTCACACGTTGTATCAATGGAACGATTTTCTGGAAAATTTTATTGAACACAAAATGTGTGTTTCGGTTTTCTCTGTAACTTCTGTCTGAAATTTTCCTCTTTCTAAGAAGAATTCAGCGAGATAGTGTAATAAGTGTACATTGGTCTTCATACAAAGTACCCGTAATTGTTGTAACGTTTTAATTAAACTTGAATTTTCTCGACAGATTTTCGAAAAAAATATTCAAATATGAGACTTCATGTAAATTCGTTCAGTGGGAGCCGAATTGTTCCATGCGGACGGACAGACATGACGAAGGTAATGGTCGCTTTTCGCAATTTTGCGAACGCACCTGTACTTAATATGACTAATTAGGGTACTGCAACTCCGTGGTCCGTGCAGTCGCTCGTAGTGGCCTTCTGTGCGACACAGAAGCTGCAGCCTTACTATTGTTCTTCAGCGCAAGTTTCCTTGTAATTTTTCTTACACTGAACACTTTGATAAGACTGGCACTGATTCAGTATTTAATAAACGCCCTAGTATGCAGTACACTTACTTCCATTTTCATTGTCCCATGCTAGGCTTCCCACAAATTTGTTCGCCGACGCTTGGTCTGCTGAACATAATGTAAAGGAAAAGTCGAGGAAGTGTAAAAATACGCACTCGACACTTAATATGCGCGTACGATAGGTGGAATTATTAGCGTCAAGCTATACAACCATGCTTTTGGAATTTCTCATAAGGAAAGGAAATATAGCTAACGTGAGAAAGAGAAGCTGTGTTCAGTTACTGATTTGAAGTGTTCCCTTCAGGTTGATTCTTGGCGTATCGCCGAAATCTCTTTACGAAAATGGGTGACTGGACTGTGGCGAACTCTTCCCCTGTAGTATTCTAGTGAATACTTATTTGAATTAATGAGAGCTTGGGATACGGAACCAGAATTTCCGTGCTGCTATGTAGCAAAAAGTCTGTTTTTTTTTTTTAAATTTACCTTCCATAAATGTTGGTATTCAGCCACGCAGTATTGTAGAACGTCCCTTAAGGTGTGTATTGGATACAAGCAGAACTAGAATATGACCATGTATAGTAGTTGTAGATAATAATCTGAACTTTGTCACAATTTTGGCGCACCTGTTGTACGTCGGACAGATGGGTAGTGGGTGGCACTTGGATATAATACACGTTTTTGAAATTTATTTTTCGAAATATATATATATAATTTGGTCCCAATTTGAAATTCGGCCTACTGAGCGAAGTTTCGTCTTGTCAGTTAAAGAACTTGACTGAAGGAATTTTGTGGTTTATAAACGTTAATCGCAGTATTGTGGTCAGCAGACCACTTCTTGCATGTTGCGAAAAGCTGTATCATACACGTATGTTAGCTACGCAGCTAAACTTTCTGCTCTTAACGTGGCAGCATGGTCTTTCCCTGGTAACTTCGTAGTAAAGAAATGGTGTAGGCCTTACATATGCGCGAATGTCGCATTTGAATACGGTTAATTTCGCCAAAATGGTAACGGGCATTACATTACAGTAATTTTTAGAAACGTAAGTACTCTTTCAGTATGCATTATTGGTTACTGTCTAGCGAGATCTCAGTTCATTGGTTACTGAGATCTCTCTAGTGAGATCTCAGTTTATTGGTTACTGAAATCTCTTTAGTGAGATCTCAGTTTATTGGTTACTGATATCTCTTTAGTGAGATCCCAGTTTGTTGGTTACTGAGATCTCTTTAGTGAGATCTCAGTTTAATGGTTACTGAGATCTCTCTAGCGAGATCTCAGTTTATTGATTACTGAGATCTCTCTAGCGAGATCTCAGTTTGTTGGTTACTGAGATCGCTCTAGTGAGATCTCAGTTTATTGGTTACTGAGATCTTTCTAGTGACATCTCAGTTTATTGGTTACTGAGTGAGATCTCAATAACCAATTACGCATACTGCAAGAGTTCTTACGGTTTTTAACTTTTCTGTGATATAATGTCTGATTATGGTTTGTTGAGCCGAAACAGGTAGCATTTGATGACATTTTCAGTGTCGTGTTTGCTGTAGTACTTCATTTGCATGCAGCATAACATGACACAAAGGGATGAATCAGAATACATAGTCTTGCCATAAGTTCTATTACAAGTACAGTGTGACCCAGATGGAAAATTAAACAAAACTTTCACTTGTCAGTGGTTTTAAGTTTGAAAATTTGAGAATGGGATTTTCCCCAATTGTGAAGGGCAATCAGAGCCACGTGGTTTTCGTTGACACCACACTTCATGGTGACACTGTGACAGACGCGAGCAAACTGCCTTGGCACAGGTACCTGAAGGGACAGTAGTTCAAACCAGCCATCCTTAAAACCCTACCGCCTCATTGTCTGCACCTTTGGACAACATGAAAGTTGTATGGCTGGGCTATGTAAAATAGCGGTAACCAAGATGACTGAAAGACACGGCACAAGCATGTACAAACTGCGAGGGATTTGAGATTCTGCCATTAGTGACTGTGAAGATGACTGCCGTTACGCGAGGCCGTGTAGTCCCATACCGGCGGTTCGGAGGGACCAGTTATCTCTATGCTCTGCCCGAAAATGGAGGCAGGAGGGTTTCTCGGAAGGTCGATTCATATATATATATGCCAGACTGCACGACGTCACAAAAGACAGTAATTTTCGATGTATACCGTCTACGATTAGTTGTATTTTGAAATTTTTTTTTAAGTTTCCAATATTTACTTCTTTGCCAGTAGGTGAATGTAATGTTCACTGGGGTCCGAGGATATCCCGGTGGTCCTAAGAAGTGTTCTACTGCGACCGGTAGCAGACGGTTGCAACGTATCTTTCCCCAGCGTGTCGATAAACAAAACGCATTCACCATTTGCGTTGCCAGTTATTGTTGATAATTCCAACAGTCTCGCCCAAATTAATGATACAGAAAGTCTCTAAATTTTCAGAGTTCTAAATCAGCCACTAGATAAAAACAGCTTAGGGAAAACCAGCATAAAATACTGTAAATATCTTGTCGATTTGAGCTGATCATTGGACTAGGTACAGAGGAAAGCGTCGTCGAATTTAACTCGACACTGTGACCGACAGGGTTTAACCATCTGCAAGGCTACTGGTACATTAAAAACGTAATAGGATATTTCTTTTAGTCACATGAACTCCACGAATGGACGGCATTGCTCGAAGCGAAGGGGTGAGCGTTATTATGTTTGGACACCGCGTCCGGGAATGCGTGTCGTCGATCCACGCGTCTGACTGACGCCACCCGACAGTCGATATATAGCTGATAGTGTGCACAAGGTACATGTACGGTCCGTTCTTGAACACAGCCATCGAGCTAACTCATTACGACGTCCGAACCAACAGTGACTTTCACGCACGAAACCATTTTAACACTGCAATAAGACTATATTTCCCCCCCTTAATTTGCCCCTTTGTTTCTGTCTTTTTTCCCTCTCTTTCTTTATTGATGTCTCTTCTACGGCACAGTGCCTTTTTGCGCTAGTTGGCTCAGTCATTATCATGTCTGGAATTTATCCTGGGGGGGGGGGGCGCTTGCTTCGAGTTCGACTGGAAAACCGACTATCTTGACGTTTCCGTGGATGTCCGCAGTACCTACAGGCAAATATCTGGATGGTATCTATAATTGGGCCACGACGGCTTCTTTCCACGTCCTCTCCGGTTTATTATTCACTATCGTACCATCATTCGGGGCGTATTTAAAACATAACTGATTACATTTTCTAAGTGCATTTTGTTCTATTCATTAGTTTATGTCTGATTCACAGAGAGCGTGGAAAATATGAAAGTTGTTTGTGTGTTTATGCTGCTTATGCTGTTTATGTCGCTACAGTAACTTGCAGGTATGTTTATGCCATATCTCGATTTTAAAAAATCTGACCTGCCTAGTTGCATTTCTAAAATTACTTATCAACAAGGAACCAAAACCGAAATCCCGTAGATTTTGAGTACCTTGCAGGTTATTTTCATTAATGATAAGAATTATAAAGTGGGAAGATGGGACGAAGTCTAATGACTTAATTATCGTATGAAGGTTTATGAAAAGAAGACCATTTCATATAATCTTAGTAACTGACCAACGTAATGCACAAATTCTTGTTTTATAATAAGTTTATTATATTCCTCTACATGTTTCGAGCAATGTTGTGCTCATCATCGGGAGGTCGAAATTGTATTATACAACATCTGGTATCGTCACATTCTGTAGACGGCCATCACTGCGCACCGGACGGCCGTCTACAGAATGTGACGATACCAGATGCTGTATAATACAATTTAGACCTCCCGACGATGAGCACAACATTGCTCGAAACATGTAGAGGAATATAATAAACTTATTATAAAACAAGAATTTGTGCATTAAGTTTGTCAGCTACTAAGATTATACTGAGATGCACGGTCAAAAACATTAAAAAAAAATCCATTTTATATGTTTGGTGGGGGAGGTTGTGATAATTCCGCAAGCCCGTCTTTCCACATGAAATAAGACTCTATACTAAGTCAGTGGATTAGAATACCCCTTAAGAAGTTCATAGTCATAGTAGTTCGTCAGATTTCACACTTTTAGGATAATTAAAACTATGATGACCAGGAGGTTAAGAAAACGTTAAATTCAGGGTATGCCATGTGTTGTGTTTTGTGTTGTGCATCAAGAAGAACTTGACAATTTTTACTTTTTTTTTACCAGATGTCAATAAGATTAGGGAATTGTGCAGGATGGGATGGGCGAACGAAGCAGCAGGCATGGGGAGATGAGAAAGTATGTGGGCATGCATAAAACTTGTGTCGGAAAGTATGGAAGTACGAAGACGTGGCTGTAGATGCGAGAATAATAAAAAGATAAGTTATAAGGGCGTGGGATTGGAGAATGTGTGACGGCCCAAAGTGGCTGAGGATGTGGACCAATGCGAACACTTATGAACATGGCTGGAATGTTTTCTATTTCACCAGAGGTACGAATCTTATCTCAAAAAGGACTTTGTGCTCCGTGGACTTGGGCTAAAGTCTGAAAATTCTCTGATAGATTGAGCATTATTAGTGCTTCACTAGTGACTTAATTGTATGCAAATAGAACTGCGAGGGGATGCTGTGTTAAACAGATTGTGTGATCGGCTGTTGCTTTTAGGACTCTGCGTCACTCGTAATGTTGGGAAGACGGCGTGCTCCGCTCATTACACGGTAACTAAGAGACTTCGTAGTTTTTCATTAACTGACGAGGTAGCGCAGTAACTTCTGCCGGAAGAGTAAGTAACGTCACACACTTCGTCGGCAGCATCTATTCGGAGATGGTAGAAAACATGAAGCAGTTTCAGAACATCTGTGTGGGGCTGGCAGAAAACAGGGAGCATTTTCAAAGGCGTTTTACGGAGATGGTAGAAAACAGGGAGCAATTTCAGAGCCGATTTACAGAGCTGCTGGAAAACAGTACAGTTCCAAGCACCTGTACGGAGATGGTAGAAAACGTGACATAATTTTACAGTTGCTGTATTCAGGTCCATGCTACCGTGACATATTTCTTTGTGGCGATTACCTCGATCTCTGTGTATGAATTCGTAGGCTATCTGAAGGATAGATTTTTTTGTTTTTGTTTAGAGAAGTAGTGGGTTCAGCGCTAGGCAATCAGACCTATTCTTCTGCCTGAAGATTATAGCGGGTTTCTTCTCTTTCTTCAGGGAAATGCCGGAATATTGTTTCAAATTAGGTCAAGCCCCTCCTTTCCACATCCTTTCCTGTGTCTTATCCATGATCAGTTTATCATTCGACCCAATAGATGTGGTATTATATAGTGACACTGTCGTTCAATAAATAGTAAAAGGTAAATCAGTCCCATTACAGGCCCGAGGTGCCCAGAAGGTTCCAGGAAATTAAGGTTCCCAGATTACGTGACAGTAACCCAGGATGGTGGTAAGTTTGTCAGCCTTACGCACCGGCGGCCTTTACCCCCAGGAAATACTCCTGGTACTCATTTCTGTTAGAGGTTGAGTCGACCCCAGGGCCATAGAGCGACTGGAAGGATTTTATGTCAATGAAAAATTCCA
>Ga0136643_10015481_pt1 | contig 11459 bp, 6 predicted proteins | sample TergutLab28metaG_FD_96883 | JGI IMG/M metagenome (GOLD analysis project Ga0136643, IMG submission 96883) | Labiotermes labralis P1 segment gut microbial communities from Petit-Saut dam, French Guiana - Lab288 P1 (version 3) (version 3) | ecosystem: Host-associated > Arthropoda: Insects >...
GCGGGGGGAATCTGAAGAAAAGAGACCGCTTGGAAGACGTAGATATAGATGGGAAGATAATATTGAATTTTATCTTAATGAATAGGATGCGAGAGACTTGAATCGATCGGTCTTAATATAGGAGCAGGTGGTTGGCTGTTGTGAGTAAGGTAATTAACGTTTGGGTTCCATAAATTGTGTGAAATGTCTTCACTAGCTGAGGAAGCTTCAGCTTGTAAGGAAGAGCTCTGTTTCATGGGTATGACTGGCTGTTCAGTCACTTACTTGGTTAGTCACGTCTAAGTAGAATATTCAACTCTATCCACGTTGCAGCTTGGCACAACGCGTGACTTTCAGATCCACTTACGAAGTTGTGAAGACCGTTGTTAAATGTTAAGAGGGCAGGAGAGATGCAGTAAAAGAACCACACTGCATGCAAACGTCAGGATTGCACACAGTTCTGAACAGATAAACGTAGTGTTAAGTGCAGAAGTGAAAAAAAGTGTAATTGTGGGAGGAAATTCATCACCTAATAGTGTCTTGCGCGTACCCAGAGGAAGCTGAAAAATATTCCCATCAGCCTGTACACAAGGATAGCTTTAGAAATGCCTAGCGGATTTTTATGAAATTTACTGAAGCTTATAATTATGTTACAGTTTTGGTATACAATTGACACTAATAAGAGCCACTTAACATTAAGACCTACTAACGTCTCTGCAAATAACTAGAGCAGTGTTTCCCAAACGTTTTTGCTAGTGGGCCCCTTGTTGGCTTCGAAAAATAACCGTGAATCCTTACATCCTTGCTGATGTAAATACAGAACGTCAAGATGGGGGGTAACCGAAATTTAAAATGTGTACCTCCGAACAGATTTAGACGGCTAAGGATACTTAACATTGATATACATAACAATGCACTGCATGATTTGACGCTAATTAAACTGACTGTCTCTCTTTTCGTGAGTGCAGGAAGCTACTTAGATATTCTGACGGTCACACGAAATAAACACATCGCCAATTATAGAAGTTTCGAGATTATTTTAAAAAACTACATTTATTTAATTAAAGAATAAATAAACTTTAAAATGGCTTTCACTGAAATGTCTCCACGGATCCCCTGGGAATTTGTCATTGATCCCTTGGAAACTTGTCACGGATCCCTTGGGAACTTGTCACGGACCCCTTGGGAATTTGTCATGGATCCCTTGGTAACTTGTCACGGATCCCTTGGGAACTTGTTACGGATCCCTTGGGAACTTGTCACGGTTCCCCTGGGAATTTGTCATGGATCCCTTGGGAACTTGTCACGGATCCCTTGGGAACTTGTCATGGATCCCCTGGGAATTTATCATGGATCCCTTGGGAACGTGTCACGGATCCCTTGGGAACTTGTCACGGATCCCCTGGGAACTTGTCACGGATCCCTTGGGTACTTGTCACGGATCCCTTGGGTACTTGTCACGGATCCCTTGGAAACTTGTCACGGATCCCTTGAGTACTTGTCATGGATCCCTTGGGAACTTGTCACGGATCCCCTGGGAACTTGTCACGGATCCCTTGGGAATTTGTCATGGATCCCTTGGGAACTTCTCACGGATCCCCTGGGAACTTGTCACGGATCCCTTGGGAATTTTTCATGGATCCCTTGGGAACTTGTCACGGATCCCTTGGGAACTTGTCACGGATCCCTTGGGTACTTGTCACGGATCACTTGGGATCAGCGGAACACGCTTCCGGAACAACTGACCTAGAGCGTCAGTCGCTATATGTATTTATCGGATTGAAAAATATTTTGAAGTAATTTTTTTGTGGGGGGGAAAGGGAAACTCATATTTTATTTACGCAAAACCTTACGTTTGTCTACCTAATTAAACAAAGAAGCGAAAGTTTCAGAACTGTTACGGTATGCACATTTTTCCTAAGTTGTGACGAAATTTTTTCGTTTTCTTCCTTAGGAATGCCACTAAACTTACAACAAATGAACGTAACTCTGATAAATTACTATCCACTGTCCTGAAGATGGAGGCAGCCCACGTCTCCGAAACTTTCCGGACTACCCATTACCACACAGTGTCATAACAATGTAAATTTGAAGCACTGTGGACGCCTCAGACCTCGTTCATAGCGCAATATTTGACCAGTTACCTGCAGTCTGTCACGGTATCTTGAGCCTCACTAACGTCATTGTATCCGAGCAGACGGACAATACACAGCCTCTATGTGACTGAACGTGCTGTTTTCGTGGGTGGGAACTGGACCGCAAGTAGGTCAGGACCTTTCAGCATGCAAACAAGCTCACTTCATTACATGTATATTCGTCGGTAGAACAATACCGTGTTGCTCAGGAATGTGGCGCCATTCTGAAACTGTGGATACGATAAGAAATATCTGCGTAGATCAACAGCACCGCGACAGTCTCTGTGTTCTTACAGCTATACTTTAAAAATAACAATTCCTTTTCAAAGACGAAAGTTTATTAACGTTGAGAAGAATAAAATTAATCTGAGTTATACTTAAAATCCAGTCCGTACCGCGCAGTAAACACACCTCGTTTCTGTTATAAAAGCTAACCATTTAATGCTGTATAAGGAAATAATTGCTGTTTGTTCTGAGATCCATACAGAACGTATAAACACACTGTGTGGGCAGGACGTGGAATTGTTGAATATTACAACTGGTGGTACGTATAGTAACCACTGGGCTTTAAGGGAGTAAACATGACCGGTATTCTTTTTTTCTCTACAATCTTAGTTTGAAGCATTTTTCTTAGCGATAAACAAAATTTTTAGAATCCAGACGCGAACAGAAATGTATGTGGGACTTCAAGCGAAGTGTCCGATGTTCATGCCTGACTGTAGCAAATTTGATGTGTGTTGGCAGGGATCACTGAACCTTACCAATATTTAAATATTCCGAAAATCTTTTTAGCTGTTCTCTCTTCTCTTCAGCTGACACACTGACTGATATGTTTCTTATAAATACTTATAGTAAAACCAACTAGATGCACTAATTTCTCAAATTTACTTTTTGAATAAAACTCTACATATTTCGGACAGATCCTCTGTCCATCATCAGGAGTTTTTCCACTGTACACACAGCAATGGTATATGTCATACAGCTTGCGAGCAAGAACAGGACGGAACCAGTTCCGTCCTGATTCTGCTCGCAAGCTGTCAGCAAACCTGTATGACATATACTATTGCTGTGTGTACAGTGAAAAAACTCTCGATGATGGACAGATGAACTGTCCGAAACATGTAGAGTTTTATTCCAAAAATAAATTTGAGAAATTAGTGCATCTAGTTGGTTTTACTATAAGAATTTTTTCACGATGCACGGTCAGCTGAACGTCGAATTTAACTGATATGGCAAAAATGTGTGGGCCTAATAAGGCCTAACAAGGCCTAATAAGCCGCAGTGAAATCAATAACAAACGCTTCTTAGATTCGTAGGCAGTCATTTGCTTGCACTTGACCATTAAATAAACTCCTTTGTTACGCCCTTATAAAGTTTTTCTCTCAAGACATTGGAAGAGTGTTTGTCGCCCACGCAAACTCGCACACCTCAATCACTTTCACCACCGGAAGTGTGCTAGACCCGCACTAACCGAGTGCCGTCAGTAAAAGTTACATCGGCGAAAGACGGGAGAATCCTGTCACCTCACGAAGCGTGATCCCTAAATCTGCTACGGATCGGGAGTGGATCTCTAGCCCGTGACTGGTGTTTCTAACACTGAACTGACTGAGCCAGAGAAGAATTTCCTGCCATCCTCTGACCTTGCAGTCACATTCAGACATTTGAAGGTCTTCTTCGTAACTTCGGAAAACATGGAATCCGACAACTAAACTAAACTAAACTGCGTGGCCTTAGTCCGCACGCGAACTATACCGACAGAGCGGCCGCCGCCGGTCGGCGAAGTTAACGTAATTGAAAAACTTTACAAATCCCAACAGAACCCCCGAACATAGGCTACGTACAAATTAAACTTGTAAAACAAACAAGATTCTTTTAAAACAGGTTTCTTTTCCTAATTAGGCTTAATTACAATCACACTGGACTCCTGTCAAACCGCTTTTCATTTCGATTTCTCACGACCATAATTTCAGTAATTACACAATTGCAGATCGTTAAATGGCTGCTAGTATGAAGGGAAAATATCACTTCGCTGTACAAGCCACGAAAGCATATGCGGGGAATGGAGGTCCAGCTCCACTCATTCTTAACCTCGGCACTTTATGGAAATGAGTGCTTAATATCATGACGACGCTTCACCCCCGGGGAAGAACCCCGGTACCCTTTGGATGGGAGTCCTGGTGGGCCCCAGATGCGATTTGGACATTTTAGAGAGAAAAAAATATTTTGTCCCACTCGGAAGTCGATCCCCGGATCGCCCAGCCTCTACCCAGTCGCTCGCTATATGGACTACTCTATCCCAGTATCCGGACTTCTAGAGTAACTGTATAAATTAAGCCAAGCGAAAACGTAAAAGAAATACTCTATTTATTAGGTGTAGATCCAAATGGAAAACAGTATTAAAATGTGCCTTAATTAAATGGAATATGAAGTTCGGAATTCAGTTTAGTTGGTCCAATAGATGAAGCCTGAGAAACCGCAATCAAATTAGGATTTGATAAAAGCGGAATATTTCGTGATTCAATAACCCCAGCTCTCTGCCCCATGAAGAGAAGTACAGAACTGAAAATCGCTGGTTCAGCTAAATTTTAGCTCCTACTGACAGAAGGAAGGTGAAGCAGATCCTGTAACAGGCAGATTTCAAGACAATCGGAGCATGAAGGTGGCAAGGTTGTCAGCACTACGCACCGGCCTCCTTTACCCCCAAGATATATTCCTGGTACTCATTTCTTTTAGAGCCTGAATCGACCCCAGGGCCATTGTGTGACCGGAAAAATTATGTCAATGAAAAATTCCAGTGACCCCGTAGGGAATCGAAGCCGCGACCTTCCGGCTTGTAGCGCAGTGCCTCAACCAAATGCGCCACCGCGTGCCCCTGTTAGGAATCATAACACAAAGAAACACCCTGTATATTAAAGTAGCGTTTTATTAACCTATCCTTCATTTAACGATGCTTTCAATAGCTCAGAATATTAGCGTCTAATGGTAGCATGAATTAGATAGGAAATGCAAAGAATAGGTCTTGACCTGCATACAGTAATACTCAGAGATTTATATAGACATGTGCAGTATCATTTGGTTCAATGTTTTCACTTGATGTGTATCCAACAACACAATTCTATGAGACAGCGTCGAAAAGTTGTTATGGAAACAGATATAATTTAAGTGCAAAGTAGGGCAGAACAGTGCTGCACACCATAACAGCCTCACAGTGTGTATGTAGTGAAGGAGAACAAGGCTGTGATCAAGTACATATAAAGTACAACTTGACAGTCAAAGATACAACAGTATTATTACACAAAATGCTATTTTAGGTCGACATGTTTCGACTTTTCTGACTCATCTTCAGGCCCTCTAGGGTACAGATATAAGGTTAGAAATGCACTTTAAACATTGTTAACCTAGGATCTGTAACCCTAAAGGGCTTGAAAATGATTCAGAAAGAGTCGAAACATGTAGACCTAAAATAGCATTTTATGTGATAAAACTTTTGTGTTTTTGACTATCAAGTTATATTTTGTATGTAGAGATAAACACATCGGGATGAATAACCTTAAAAAATTATGATCAAGTGTTGCGGCATGTTACGCCGTGTCGATTAATATATAGAAGTTCGTCATCACATCTTAAGGTCCAGCAAAATTTGGTGTCTTCTGCAACATCTCGACAAAAACTTCAGATCTTACACTAGGTCCCTGACAGGATAGACGGGTCTCTGAAACTAGATATGAATGCAGGTCCTTCCGAAAAGAGAGCAGATGTGCGGTAAAGAGCTGCTGTCGGATGTGAACCGCTGTGTGGTACATGGCAGGAGACAAAGAGGGTGGCGTTACAATTACAGAGTGAAAAGCTTCTAATTACTTTGAAATTAGCCCACATTCTGCATCGAACAGAATGAGTAGGCTGAAGGCAGTGAAACGTTTTAATGTAGATCAGCTCTCATGACTTCGTTTAAATGGTGCTAAAGTTTAGGGCGAGAACACTGAGGTTCCTCTATTTAAATATAGCTTAAATACCGGCGTTACTCATCAAACAGCCAGTGACCTTGTGGTATTGGGGAAAGGGGCACATAAGACTCCAGAACAACTGTACACGTGGAGCCATGTGTTTGTATTATACATATCAAAAAACCACAACCACAACAACAACCACAACCATAACCACACATACAATCTGTGTCCTTGTCTCGTGCAATTTGATTTCAGTGCACTAATAAATTGTCATTAACTTTTTCTCAGAAAAAAATAATCTCACTAATTCAGGCCATATGAGATGCGACGCTGTGTCGCTGGTTTTCCAGTGTTAAGGAGAGAAATAGTGTATTTTTTGTGCCCCTTTACCCTCGAAATAGTGTATTTTTTGTGCCCCTTTACCCTCGAAATAGCGTATTTTTTGGGCCCCTTTACCCTCGAAATAGCTTATTTTTTTGGTCCCTTTACCCTCGAAATAGCGTATTTTTTGGCCCATTTACCCTCGAAATAGTGTATTTTTTGGCCCCTTTACCCTCGAAATGGTGTATTTTTTGGCTCATTCACCCTCGAAATAGCGTATATTTTTGGCCCCTTTACCCTCGAAATAGTGTATTTTTTGGTTCCTTTACCTTCGAAATATCGTTTTTTGGTCCCTTTACCCTCGAAATAGTGTATTTTTGGGCCCCTTTACCCTCGAAATAGCGTATTTTTGGCCCCCTTTACCCTCAAATTAGCTTATTTTTTGGCCCCTTTACCCTCGAAATAGTGTATTTTTGGCTCCTTTACCCTCGAAATAGCGTATTCTTTAGGTCCCTTTACCCTCGAAATAGGGGTTTTTGTCCCTTTACCTTCGAAATAGTTTATTTTTTTGGCTCCTTTACCCTCGAAATAGCGTTTTTTTTTCCCTTACCCTCGAAATAGCGTTTTTTGGTCCCTTTACCCTGGAAATAGTGTATTTTGGGCCCCTTTACCTCGAATTAGCTTTCTTTGGTCCCTTTACCCTCGAAATAGCGTTTTTTGGTCCCTTTACCCTCGAAATAGTGTATTTTTGGGGGCCCCTTTACCCTCGAAATAATGTATTTTTTTGGTCCCTTTTCCTTCGAAATAGTGTTTTTTTGGGGGGGCCCTTTACCCTCGAAGGGGAAGAAGAAGGCCCTGTTTTCCCCCCGTAATGCCGGTCGTCACTAACACAGCGGCCGGCGCGTTGCATCCCAGACGACAGGAATCGCTGCAAAAACATCGAAACTGGAGACGCATGTCGTCACTGCCAGATGGGACGCAGATTTTAAATGAACTTGCCGTGTGAAATGCCGATATTTTGTCTGTGTTGTTCCAGTCGCCAAGTGCGGACACCCAGAGGTACCCGTGAACGCCCGCCTGTCCCTGACGAACCCAGACTTGGCAGTGGGCACTGCTGCCACCTACACATGCGACGAGGGCTACGAGCTGTTCGGGTGAGTTGCTGCCAACATTCCGGAAAAAATATATATTCACACCTGCTTTACAAAGTATATCGAATATGAGCACAGAAAAGACCATTAACTTTCTTTCACGTGTTTTCTCTCTTCTGAGGTGATATACAGCCTAGGTTGGTAGTTCGTTACCGAAGTTTCGGGTCAGCCTATAGGTCTTCGGACGGCTTTACCCCTGGAGATGGGACCTATAGACTGTGCCGAAACGTCGGTAGTCAACTACTAACATACGCCGTGAAACATCCCATTTTCAGGATTCAAGCAGTCCAAGGAAGTTAGGAATGTTTGGCTACTGAAAATGGGACAGATACGGTGTGCCGAAACGTCTTCAACAGACCATCGAATTACGTAGAGAAACATCCCGGAAGAGCGAAGTTTCATTCACAAGGCGGCGGTAACCCGTACATTATGAATTTAAGAACAAAAACACGTGGCATGCGAGCGGGTATTTAGTATTCAGGTGATAACCCATTCCGTCTTTATTATTACGTGTTTCCTGAATCTATGAGATTTGTAACATAATTAACGTAATGGTTAATGCATCGTTAGCTTCTTGTGTTTCAACACGGTTTAACCCTTCAAACGCCGAGTTAAATCCCATCTGCCATCTGCTGGCATTATTAGGAGCTCACCATATTCTCCACGTTAGCAGGATAAGGGTTAATGACTCTTACAAAACTATAATATGCACTCTGAACAAATTACGTGAAATATTGTTGATGTTTGTGTGACCGTGCATCTCTGATACAATAACATAAACAACCAACTAGATGCAACAAAAACGGTTTATTAATGATTTCAATCAGCTCAACATGTTTCGAGAGATAAATTCATCCATCCTCAGGAGCACTAGACTGTGTTTACAGCTTTACAGCACCAGCAGGCAGCATCGTCGGTGCATTATACCACAAGCTGTAAACACAGTCTAGTGCTCCTGAGGATGGACGAATTTATCGCCCGAAACATGTTGAGCTGATTGAAATTATTAATAAACTGTTATTGTTGCATCTAGTTGGTTGTTTATATTAATGAAATATATTGTAAATCAAGGATGGGTCATATCATTGTTTTTCATATAAAGGTAAAGGTTTTCCGTTACAGGCGCGGTGTGGCCCAGAGGGTGGGTAGAGGTATAGCTCTACTCTTCCATGACCGTGGCACTAGAAGGGGGTGAGTGGTTAGCAGCATGCCTCAGCCGCACTTGACCCCCCGGGAAGGCCCGGTACCCATTGTACAGGAGGCTGGGTGGGCCCCAGGGCCGATCTGGACGGGCGGAAAATCTCGTCCCCACCGGGATTCGATCCCAGACCGTCCAGCCCGTAGCTCAGTCGCTATACCGACTGAGCTACCGCGACCCACGCTTTTCATATACAGATAATAATATAATCACAAAAAATGCCCTGGGCTTAATATGGGTGTGTTTTTCCTTACACACCAAAGGTTTTTTTTTTTGTTTTGGGATGTCTTAGCAGTAAATCTACAACAGTATTAAAGAAAATAAAGCCCCTGTATCATATTTTGTTTTGTGCAGCTTTATAATAGGCATTTAACTTTCTCTTTCCCAACTTTAAGTGGCAGATACGATCTGAATATTCACAATTTTCACTTCTTTACTGGTGCGTCGCCTGTAAATGTCACCTAAGGTAAAGTTATGGCTCGCCAGGAAAAATATCTGTTAGCCTCGACATCACCAGTTAAGCCCTGCCACTTCCGTCTGCAAGCCAAAAGAAATCCGCTGCTTATCAAGCCCAGAAAAGCAATTTGCTACTTACTGCCACAGATTGTCTAAGTTACTTAAATTTTAAACACAACCAAATTTTGTATTTTTCAGCACGTCGACTTTGGTGTGTACATCCGCTGGCAGTTGGCAAGGAGATCTGCCCTACTGCGGTGAGTATTGGTTCACAGATTTAAATGTTCTACCGTACGAAGTAACGTGACATGGAAACACTGAACTATCTATTGCCATAACTTGAAATTGCGTGTCACGCCACGACACGCCTATACTTACACTCCACGACTTAAGCAATTTGCTTTTAGGCAATTCCAGACACGAATTTTTTTTTTAAAAAGTAAACAAAATGAAAGAAAATCCTTTTCAAAGGCGCGTCGATTTTACTCTTGAGGGGATGAAAGCGCAGTGAGACTACTGACTGCGGAAGAATGCTGTGGGGCGATAACACTGGAGCAGAGGTGGCCATGCTGCGGCCTATCAGGTACCAGTGTTTTGGAGTCTGAATTTCGACTGTACGGTGTGTATTCTCAACTCAAATTTGGGCTAACTTCGAACTGCGCCAGGCCTTCTGCTACGGAACTACTGTGTAACTCGGGGAGTGTTTCTGTTGCCAGTATTTCTACAGGGTGATGGTGAGAAATACACTCAATATTTGAGTCGAAAACAGACATCACATAAACTTCATCATAAGCAAAGCAGGTTGAAGGATTGCATAAACGCGTGGAAAACATACCATAGACGGCTGCATGTAAAATAGTCTTCCTGAAGATGAACATAAGATGTTCGAAACATGTAGAAGGCAAGAAGAATTGAAATAAAACATTAATTTACAAAGTGCATTTTGTTGGTTAACATTACATAATTGTATAACAAGGCACGGTACGGAAAACAAAGTTTATTTCATTGGCACATGCGCGGAAACAGGACACTTGTCTCTCCGTGATGAATGCCTCAAGAAAGCTTTTGCATCTGTACACAAGCAGGACTATTTGCTTATGCCTTTGTGTCACATCGTACCGTTATTTGCCAATCGCGTTATGTTTATCTTTACCAAACATCAGAATATTACACGCCTGTAGATCTTTAGACAGTTCTGATCGTTTCTAATTCTAACACGCCCTTAAGTCTAAGCACATTCACCTGTTCGTGGTTTGCCAACTGAATGAGGGACATAATTGTAACTAAATTGTGGCCAAGTTTAAATATTATGGAAAGACAATAACAAATCAAAATTACACTCAAGAACAAACTGAAAATATTGAATTCGGAAAATGTTTTTTTGTTTACTGTTTGGTCCAAAATCTTTCGTCTTCACTTCTGCTATCAAAGAAATATGAAATTAAAAATATGAAAAGATGTAAAATGTGATAAGAATTGCCGTGAAATTTTAATTTTGTTTGTTTCTGTAGGGGTGTGAAACTTGGCCTTTTACCTTGAAACAATAATAGTGACTTGGAGTGAGGAGAGAGTGCTGAAGAGAGAGTATTTGAACAGAGTGCTGAGGAGAGAGTATCTGAACAGAATGCTGAGGAGAGAGTATTTGAACAGAATGCTGAGGAGAGAGTATCTGAACAGAGTGTTGAGGAGAGAGTATCTGAACAGAATGCTGAGGAGAGAGTATCTGAACAGAGTGCTGAGGAGAGAGTATCTAAACAGAGTGCCGAGGAGAGAGTATCTGAACAGAATGCTGAGGAGAGAGTATCTGAACAGAGTGCTGAGGAGAGAGTATCTGAACAGAGTGCTGAGGAAAGAGTATCTGAACAGAATGCTGAGGAGAGAATATCTGAACAGATTGCCGAGGAGACAGTATCTGAACAGAATGCTGAGGAGAGAATATCTGAACAGAGTGTTGAGGAGAGAGTATCTGAACAGAGTGCTGAGGAGAGAGTATCTGAACAGAATGCTGAGGAGAGAGTATCTGAACAGAGTGCTGAGGAGAGAGTATCTGAACAGAGTGCTGAGGAGAGAGTATCTGAACAGAGTGCTGAGGAAAGAGTATCTGAACAGAATGCTGAGGAGAGAATATCTGAACAGAATGCTGAGGAGAGAATATCTGAACAGAGTGTTGAGGAGAGAGTATCTGAACAGAGTGCTGAGGAAAGAGTATCTGAACAGAGTGCTGAGGAGAGAGTATCTGAACAGAATGCTGAGGAGAGAGTATCTGAACAGA
>Ga0136643_10015483_pt1 | contig 11459 bp, 7 predicted proteins | sample TergutLab28metaG_FD_96883 | JGI IMG/M metagenome (GOLD analysis project Ga0136643, IMG submission 96883) | Labiotermes labralis P1 segment gut microbial communities from Petit-Saut dam, French Guiana - Lab288 P1 (version 3) (version 3) | ecosystem: Host-associated > Arthropoda: Insects >...
ATGGGCATAATGATGCCCGAAACATGTTGAGATATTGTTAAAAATAAACATCTGTTGCATCTTGTTGGTTTTCTCTATCATTTCACAATTTGCTCACGATGCACGGTCACAGAAACCTAAAGCGTGAAAATAAATGTTTGATTTTACTCACGTTTAAAACTTCTTTCTGTAACTCATTCGACTGTAACTGGCAATAGACACCTCTTCAGTAATGTTCTAACAATAGTCAGCTAACATGTGCTGTGAGCACTTTCCTACATATCTTTTACCCATTGTGGAAATATCCTGGTGGAACCCTTCCCCATGTTCACGTGCCCAGGTTCGAAAGGAAGAAGTTCAAGTGGGAATGTAAAACATAAATCTCCAATGACATACTGCACCCCACAGTTTGATTTGCGTTTAACATGTCCTCAACAAGTTCCTTGTAGTTTCCGGCTTTTAGTTGCCAAGCAAATTTATACAAAAACCCCTCTGAACTTTAGCCATGCAGATTTCTCAGTGTTCGTCAACAGATGACCAAATAGATCATCATGAATAATTTCACGATTTTGCGGTCCAATAAAGTAGCTCTCTTTTAATGCAGCAATATTGAATTTCGGAAATATTTCTCTCAAATTCTCAAAACACTTACCTTGTTTTTTCAATGTTTTAACGAAGTGCTTCATTAACCCAAATTTAATGTGTAATGTCGGTAACAACATCTTATCTGTGTCATCTAGCAGTTGACTTCTGACACCTTTTCCCCTAGAAATGAGTTTTCTCTCATGGGCCAATCCTTAATTTTGTAATTTTCGTCTTTGATTCGGTTGTCCCATTCACAAAGAATCCAACAAAACAGTGTGTAGCCAGACTGCATTCTTAGGAGTTACCCTATGACTTTAAGTTCTCCACATACTTCCCATCCATGTTTTAAGCAACTTATTGTTTTCAAAAGCAAATCCATATTCTCGTAGGTTTCCTTCATGTGGACATAGTAGACAATCTGTATAGGCGGGTGAATATTTCCGTTATGTAGCAGCACAATATGTGAGATGATCCTTCACTTCCAACGCTGCTAGTGTTGTTATTTTTCTACACAGGCCGGTCCTCTTTCTGATTTATCTCATTTCTCTCACATACACACCTTAATTTTCATTTCTTTTTATCTTAGTTCTTCTTGCGATGATTATAAGCCTTACTAAACTAAACCTAAGAACATATACAAAAACAGTTGTACTTCGAACTCACGCAATATCCATGTGTCTGTAATCGTTAATCTCTCTTTCTGCCATATATTTAGGCCTCTTCTTGTTTAGAACCGGATGGTAGATGATAAATTGCCAGAGGCTTGAACAACAAAACAACCAACCTGACCCCTTTCTTCCTGGTAAGCTTCCACCCTCGTGTTTCTTTCCAGAATAGCCATAGATGGATCGCCCGCAAGATGTGCATGACATCTACACTATCGGCAAGTTGTGATTATCACACGCTTTGTGAGAACTGTATCCCAAACAGCCTATGTTTGTGACGGTTAAAGAATATCAATTGGCTGGAATCTGTTGCACATACACCCACCTCTTCCTCTCAACTAAATGATTGATTAAACATGGTACATCTAAAGCAAAAGTTGAAGAATTCGTTATTCTCGGCAGTGCCACCATGTAGTCAGGTAACAATTTCCGGATGTTTCGGAGGAAACGCTTGCCTTCATCTTCAGGAGAATACAGTTTTCTCGCATCCATCCTGAGTTTGGAGGCAGTAGGCTCCCTCGTAATTCTTCCCCACCCTACTGGCTTCACATCTCATAAGACAGTACATCCGGGAGATTTCCCAGAAGAAACCCAAATCTAACCAACCAATCATCTCCATGGAACATTGCCCTTTTTGAGAAGTTAATATAATAGGACCTCAGGCAGTCAAAAATTCTCGCTTTTTTTAATCCTGTATGTACTCTACAGCCTTCATAAAAGCATCTTATTTGCCCATATCCCCAACCAGATGAATACAGTCCACGCTATCCTATTTTATTCATTTAATATTCATTGTAATATTCGCCCATCTAGGCCTAGATCTTCCAAATAGACTCTTTCCATCAGGTCTCCCCATCAAGGTCCTATATACATTTTTCTTCTCCCCATACGTACCAAATTCCTTGTTCATTTCATTCTCCTCCTCGTGATTACCTTAACAAAATCTTCTAAGAAATATCAATCATGAAAATCCTCAATATGAAATTTTCTCCATCGTCCCGCTTCTTCCCCTCTCTTAGTCCCATATGTCTTCCTCATCAGCCTCTTCTCGTCAGAGAACCTCAAATATCACGAAACAAATAAAATAACAAATCAGCGGGGCGAGCATCATGGCCGACTGAGCTGAATTATCATTTTAACTGTAATCGAGTTTTGCATGAACATTGTGTTTCAGACGAAAATTATCAAGGGACATCTTCGTCTCGGTGTCCATCAAGGAGCCGCGTATTGACATCAGTTGGCGCGTATTTCCGGACTTTTTGATAACTCTACCACAAAAGAAAATCTTCGCAATCCCAGACAGCAAGAAAGTATACAACGTACAGTACCATCTCACAAGGTTGTTTTATGTCCCTTGACAGGACATGTCAACCTGTATTAGAGATATGACAGCCTCGTATTACTGGCAATGATATACTCTACACACTGTAGTCAGAGCTAATTTTCTGCTTTGGGAACTGAAGGTGTCTGTGTGGTTGATTGGCATAAAGTTGGTCTAAAGGAATATTCAAATTTCCAAGACGAAATAGAATAATTTCTTCTTGTCTCTCTATTTCTTCCGCAGCAATAACGACGAAAGCAACGGACGAGAGGAGGTGGGAGAAAAATCACACGAAACGGAAATATTTGCATAAAAATAAGTTCTCTGACAGATTCCAATCGTAGAATCCATTATTCATATTGTGCATCGTGAAAGAAAACATCTCAAAATACTTCTCTTATTCATTGTTTCATTTTTCTTTTAGAAATGAGTATATAAGTCTACGCAATTTTTTGTTCTCTTCAATCTCCTCAACTTGTTCATTTCTTTCCTGCACAACGAAATTCCACGCTCTTGCTGATTAGAGTACTTTTTCTGGACTTAGATGAGAAATGTTTTTTTATTTAAATCCTTGTAAAATAAACTGCATCTTCAAGCTTGTAACACATGCAACACACGTTACAACCTGTTGAATTTCTGGCATATTCCAAACACTCGATACATGTGCCGTGTAAACACTGCCCCTATGTTTCCCGTCAAGGCACGTGGAGAAGAGGATGTAATGAGAAACATACGCAAGTAGGCCACATTTCAAAATAATTTAAAACCCTTCAGACAGTAGATCACTTCGAAGTACATTACGCAAGATCGACTATTCTAAAACAACTTAATCTCGTTATCAGGCTTTCACCAAAGGGGCAACAGCAATTCCGTAAAATTTAAACGCTGTAATTAAACTCTACGTCCCAGAGTTAGTGACAGTGCTTAATTCTTCTTGTTAAATTGTCGAAATTTTCCGAATCGCAAATAATTCAATCCACACAACATTTGGTGATTAGCTAATCCCGTAGTTTCATATCATTAACTGTAATTAAAATTGGGGGATATTTGTAATTTTATAAATTTATATTTGACGAAGGATATCCAACCAAGAACCCTTTGAACGCTAGACTAATATGCTAACCGATAAACTCTAGGTCACAAGATGCACAATTTGGCAATACTGTTTGAAATTTCATGAAAGTGTCATGCTGTCACTGTCAAAATGCCCGGTGACACTATTCCCGCTTCTACTCCTACACGAATTAAAGGAAATGGAATTTCAGGCATTCTGGAACAAGTTTCGAACTGTCATTACTACTGGCCCTACAGTACAGTTGGTAACTACAATCCGGTAACTGGATGTTAACTCTAACATCACAAAACAAAATTCTATGATGAGGGCAGAGAAGAACAAAAACTAGACATTATTCAAAACATCCTACTAGCAAAGCGATCAATAAATTCAATTTTCACAAACTGTTAATATGTAGCAATTCAAAATTAGCGGGCGACAGATTGTTAATTCCTTGAAGGCTGAAATTCATCTAAACTATGTACTTAAATTAGTTTTAAGTTAGACAGAATAAGCTTCGTCTCAAGATCTGAGGTTCTCTCAGCTATATTGATGAAGGGTCTAGCCTTGTGGGACATAAAGGACTGCCTTTAGGTAATTACTGACCGATCGAGATGCCGTCGTATCGTACAAGACTTTGATTTTCAGACCGTGTCTCAGTTACAATGACATAAGAGTTAATGTCCTTTAGTGAAATAATCGCTGTTTGTTCCAACAGCCACAAGAAACACACCTTTATGCTATGTGGAAAAAAGGCAGAGTTGAGAACTGCGCTCGTCTGGGTTATTACGCAGCTTTTTAATGGTAATTTCTTACGGACGTTTCGGGATAACCTACCCGTCCCTTCTTCGGAGGCCGAAAAATTACAACTTGCTACCTAATAACACAGAAGAGCGCAGATTTCGTCATCAGAAGCCTGAAATCAGGCAAAATCGCAGAGCTTTCGTTTGTCATGTCACGTGGTACACATCCCTAGCCCTGGACTTTAAACGTCAAAGCATTTCAGACGATAAATCAATTAGTGTCGCACGTCTCAATCCCTTTACAGCATGAAGTCCAGCAAAGCACACAGTTACAACCGTAAATTGCATTCAGTCCAGTTTTAAGACGGGCATAAGCTGTGTCCAACTTCTCCTATAAAATGCAGCACTTCGCTTTTAAATCGTGTGAAAAAAGAAGGATATTTTGTCGGCATGTTTACAAAAGCTGAAGATAAATTAAAATAGAAACACTGAAAAGCTGGGAAACAAAAAAACCGACTCACTATTACAGGCTAGAATATCTATATACTCTGCATTACAATTTGCCAAACATCCCAGAATTAATTTCCTGTCAAATACAACAAATTTTTCCACAGTGCTGTCGCAATGGGGGCTAATTACTGGCTGCAAGCGGTAATTTTCGACATAAATTATAGCTTACTTCTCAGTTAAAGTAGTAGAGTAAATTGTTCTTTTCTGCCAATTACCTGTCAAAACAGATTATCATTTTGAAACCCATAAATAACTTACAAATCATGTATATGAGCGGAAACGTATCGTCCACAAAATATTTTGGTGTGAACACTGCAACTAAGTGGCTAGGCTGGAGACAGTGTTGTATTGTGCAGTGTTAAAATCAGTCATAGTGAAAGAGTGTAAAATTATGTGAATTAGATGCAATAGGCTAAAGGCACGATTTGGAGATCGGATATTGCAAATAAGGTAAGAAGCATTCCGGTTGTATTTCTTTTTTTTTTATCTTGGTGAGAAAACTAACGTGTTTTCTGAAATACAGGCCCACGTATATTGAAATCATTTTGAGCTAAAACTATTCCTGTCAGCATTTTATATTAATGACAAATAATTTACTACTTTCTTCGACAGCCAAGCTACTTCTGTTTTCACCCTTAGCCTCCTGAACAGTTTAGCGGAATTTAATTTCTTACGCACCTTGTAGGACTGGAGTTCACCTCAACCTCCTAAGGTAAGTTAAATATTTTATCCTTGTTTTTATTCTAAATAGAAGTAAAGTACCCTGTATAAGAGGTCACCATGCCGTTCGTCGTATCTGCGTGTCTCCCACTTTATTATTCAAACCACCCCATCGACTTGCGTGAAAATTGGTACGAATGTTACGCCACCTGAAGACACCCAATTTCCGTTGTTTCTAGTTTTATACACTCTGTGGCGACAAAATGGCGGAAGCCAAAACTTGTGAGCCGGGATCAACACAACACGACACTCGCTACAGCAATATAACATGATATATAGTAATAAATCTTGGAAACATAAACACTCTAATAAAGGTAACTTACTACTTACTTACTCCATGGTGCAGAGTCCTTCTTGAGAAGCTAACTGGTTTGCAGCTTGTCAAGAAATTCCCCGCAGTTTATGGAACCCGAAGGTTCATTACCGCACTCACAAGCGTCCGCCACCTGTCCCTATCCTGGGCCAACCCAATCCAGTCCACATAATTCCCTCGCTGCTGCCTTAAGGGAAACTGCCCTATAAAGACTCCTAACGTTCCACGTGCCTAATTTCATTTCTCTGTGTATTTTGCGCGATGTTTCCCCTAGAAACCCCCCTCCCCCCCGCGAAGACCCGAGTGGGGGGAGTAGTTTACCTCCGGATTGTTTTGTCTCCAGAGGAATCATCATGCCTGCAAGTATTTCTTAACATGAATGTTTTACAGGGAGGGGTTGTTAGCACCTCGCCCAACACCCAAGTTGGAGGACCACCCCTTGTCGGCTGTCCACGACTGCTTATTCAATTTATTAGCAGCTACCCTCCATAAAGGAGGCCGTTCCTCTATCCGCAACCTGTGGACGCGCCATGCCGTGGTGACAGAGACCCACTACACATGGCTAATAAAGGTAATGCTTATGTAAAACGCAACAAAACAAACGATGACCTTTCGAAAATCCCCTCAACTTTCCGTTTGGTGGAGGTAACTAATAACATCTCTGAAGCAAGCCAGTGTATTTTGAAGCCAGATAGATCGTAGATATGTCTACAATGACTGGTCTACTTCAGTTTGCATAGCAAATGACAAATATGGTAATGATGCGAATCTTGGAGGTCACATCTGAGACGGTTTCTAAAGGCAATTACTTGTAGAGTAAAAAGCATCATTATAACGGGAGTGATTTAGCGGTAATATTATAGACGTGCATTCTGGAATTGCCTAGTGTCTAGCAATAACCTCAGCAGCTTTACCGACTCTCCTGACAGAGGAGTTTAGCACTTTTGCTCAAGGCCCCCGGAAAATTCGGAATTGTTGGCTAAAATTATGCTAAAGCTGCCTTCCACTTCCTTTCCAATTCATTATTCAATATTATCCGCTCCCTGGACGCTATACACTGTGACATGAGACAGTGCCGCCAAAATAAGAGATTACGTACTTACAAAACCAATCGTCACTATCTGGCTTAATATTTTATCCCGTGTAGTGTGAAGATATATCGACATCGTCGTAAAATATGCCACAAAAGGATAATATGGTATTAACTTTGCTTTCAGTTTGACAACCAAAACTAATCGATCGCTGGAATCCACAACATGAAGCTTTTGATGGAGATAAATTGTAAATATTATTTCAAATCTAGCAAAAAAAAACATTTTACACAAATAAATAATTATAAAAAACACTGCGAAAGGCAATGCAATTATAACATACAAAATGTGAAGTTGACTGCAAACGTATAGTAGTAACTGAACTCAGTTCGACCCATTTATTATAGTTCTTGGCAAAATAGTAAAGTTAATCACAACCCTTAAAGGTAAAATAGCTGGAGATTAACAAAGAACAAACATCTACAATAGCAGTGGCATTGGAGTAGAAGTAACACAAGCAGTCGTCGTAGTACTAACAACAACAACAACAACAACAATAACAACAACAACAATAACAACAACAACAACAATAACAACAACAACAACAACAAAATGTTAACAGACTAAGCAAAACCGCCTTTTCTGGTCTTAGATTTATTCGAATTTCGCCCAAGTGAATCAAGTGAAGGAGGAGGAGGGGGGGGGATCACTTCATTCTTATACGAAGGCGCACAAATGTGGCAGGCGGAGTGAAGCGCTCTGTGCTGAAACACGAAACACCGTTCAAGAATTACGCCACGCGTCTAGCACGGAGGGAAGGAGGAGAGGGGGTTATTCGCCGACCTCCATGAATCACTCAACTAACACTTTTTGGTGGTGAAAGAGTGAGAAAGCACGAGAGGAAAGAAGCCTTGAAGGTTTGGTGGGGGTACAGCAAAACGTATACCGAACTCCTCAGTTTTGCGCAGCTCGTTTATCTTCGCAACAATAAATCACTCACGCAACCTAAGACGCACAAGGTGAGAGCAGCTAGCCTCTGGTTTTGTGGGTAACACAAAGAAAGTTTGGTGGCTTCAACCACCACCGCCATTCTCCTTCCTCCATGGACCTTAGCAGTCCAAACGACAGTGCATATTAGATCAGCGCTCAACACATATGTGCTCCAATTTACAGACTCCGGAAAAAATGTTTGGGTTTAGTGATCAAGATACTCGGTTCGAATATTCACTCTCGAACACCATGAGGATGTCGTGGTTTTCCTCAGTCCCCCCAAGTGGAGTCTTTGGGGAGTGCACTCAAGTACTTCGCTGATTTGCAGATATAATCACACTTAAACTTTGGGCTAGTTCCCATAACTTTATTCGACATCTAATCCCTGCTGCTTCATGTACAATTCTGCGAATCACTTAGCCAGTTTATACCAAACAGCATGCGAGTTACTAAAGACACGTGAGATTTTACGTTCTCACTGCGATTACTGCAAATTTAAGTTTTCTAAGATGAGGAATTTTGCATTCAGGGAGCTTTATTCATCTCACGTGGAGGCAGCACGTTTCTCAGAAGCATTTTATGGTACCCGAATGTTCATTACCGCATTCAAAAGCGCCCAAACCAGTCCCTATCATGAGCCAAATCGATCCAGTCCATGCTTCCCCATCCCCCCTCTGGAAGATCCATTTTTACACTATCCTCCCACCTAAGCTTAGGTCTTCCAAATGGTTTCTTTCCCTCAGGTCTCTTCACGAAAACCCTTTACGCACCTCTTCTGTCGCTCTTCCAATCTTTCTTCTTGATTTGATCGCCCGCATAACATTTGGTGAGCAGTACCGATAATACAGCAATAAGCTACTAGTTATATAGTCTTATCCAGCACGTGACCTAGACCTATGAATTTTGTAAAGAATGATTTTGGTAGAAATTTAAGAGAAACGAATTAAGTTTAAAAAGGACACTAAACACAGTGGATGGATAATAAGACGATTATGGTAAAAACTGAAATACTTATTGAAAACGTCAGACTAAAATAAGGAATGTGATGCAAAGAATGCCTATAGGGTTCTGCTGAAGAGAGACGACGGATACCAAAAACAGAAGCTCATCAAATCCACGAGTTGCTTAGAACTGTTCCAAACTAAAAGTTACCGGTAGGATTATATGAACCGATAACACTGGTCAACAACGATTTTGTCCCACGAGGGAAAATGTCTGTTTCCGATGCATTTTTTGGCGCTGAATTCAAATATGTTTCCAGAATTTCTCTATCACCCACACCTTTCGCTCCAGGTTAAAGGGCTGGAATCTTCTGCGCCAGGACACGAGGATGTGTTTTTACCATGGGCGCCATGAAGAATTCAAGGATTTCTTCTCCAAGGAAGACGTTGTCGTGTTTTGCAATGATGTTTGTTCCATTATGGAAGTTCTTGGCCACGAATATAACCCAGATCAATGGCGCTTGTTCATTGATGCACCAAAAGTGAGCTTGAAGGTGGTTCTACTCCACAACGCAAATTGATTCCGCTCCGTTTCTTTGGCTCATGCAGCCAACACGAAGGAAAGTTATGGAAGCATGTTGGGAAAGATTAAGTATGACGAATATAAGTGGAAGGTATGTGGTGATCTCAAGGTTATGTCACTGTTGCCCGGAATGCAACTCGGTTATGCAAAATACTGCTATTTCCTGTACGAGTGGGACAGCCGAGACAAGAAGAATCACTATGTATATAAACTGTGGCCTAAACGAACATCACTGACGCCAAGGGAGAAAAATGTCGTCAATCCTCCTCTTGTTCTTCTGGAGAAAATTTATCTGCCCCCCGTTGCACATAAAGCTGGGCCTCATTAAAACTTTTTGAAAAGTATGGACATACCCGTCCGTGGATTCCAGTATGTGAGGAATAGTTTCCCAAATGTGAGTGACGCAAAAATCAAGGAGGTTATATTTATAGAACCCCATATCAGGGAAATGATACAAGATAAACAGCTCGATGAAACCTGAATGAGACTGAAAGAAATGCATAGTTGTCATTTAAGAGGATTTGCAAGGACTTCTTAGGTAATCACAAAGCAGCAAACTATCAGGATGTTGTACAGGACCTGTTGACTTCGTACTAATCTATGGGAAGCAATATGAGTCTGAAAAGCCACTTTCTGGAGTCACAGTTGGATTTTTTTTTTTAGAAAATCTCGGCGAATTCAGTGATGATCATGGTGAAAGTTTTCACTAAGACATTATGACTATGGAAAAGCGGTACCAAGGCAAGTGGACCTCAAGTATTTTGGCAGACTATTGCTGGACAATGAAGAAGGATGTACCTGACGCCAAATACCGGCGAAAGTCATAAGCCTCAACATTTTAGAGGAACGTTTCTGCCTCTTTCATGAGCACGTAAAGTACTATTTTGCACATTTAAATTCCTCTGTAGCTTTGAAACATTGCCCAATAAAACTATTCTGTACACATACCTTAATTCAGCAAAAAAGGACTGCCAAGTTCATCTATTGAAGTTTGTGGGACAAAAAAAGTTAAATTTTGTTGACCAGTGTAATTAACAAACACTGCACCACACTAAACGATTCGGAAAGGCAGTAAAATAAAGGAAAAAATCTGAAGACAAACACATTAGATGAAATGACATTGTGAATGAATATACACAAGGAAAATAGGTGGGGGCCTATGGAGATAAAAAAAACTTATGAAACCACGTGTGACGATCAAATGAAATTTTAAGAGTAGGGGAAGGGCAATCCTACTTTCTGCCCCCATGGTGACATCAAACAATTAATCTGATAATTAATTATTACATTTATTTATATGAAAAGAGGGGAGACGCAGGCAGCTCCTTATGACAGTCGAAATGAACCACAACGAGCAAGGTCGCTCTGGGGTTTTACTCTCTAGAAAACTTGTCACAGATCTGTTACTAATTGGTAATTACTTTTGTAAAACTTAAATGTCCGTTAAAGTCACAAAAATATCAATTTTGCAATTAATTATCTCACACTGTTAAAAGATATACCTGTACCAACAGGAAACGAACAAACGAACAAACGCTTCCAGCCTCGCTGTGTTTAACTGTAATTTTAAAACATAACCAACTTTCTAAAAAAAAAATGAATGTGTCGACGACGTTTCGTATAAATTTGCTTCGTCAGCTTTAAGGATTGAAATGAGTCCATCGTACAAGAAGCAGGCCCTCGCTGGTCTCCATTCGTACCTCTGAATGACCTACCGAAACATTCCGAATGCACTGTCACTGTAATTGAAATGAGAACCAGAACATTTTTCTAAAATGAGCCATCCCCGTTGTGTGTATATAAACAATAGGTGTGGGTATCAGTCAATAACACAACAATATCTAAAAAGATGTTTAATACTGGATGAAGTAAACTACATATTTCTGCCTAATGTGGCCATAATCAGGTTTACATCCGAAAGTATGGTGGTAGTGCTTTACAGGATTGGTATGGGTATGTCACGATGGTGAGATCTCAGCATCTGTGATGTTTGTTATATGCTATTTATAGGGGGCACGGGGGGG
>Ga0136643_10015486_pt1 | contig 11457 bp, 3 predicted proteins | sample TergutLab28metaG_FD_96883 | JGI IMG/M metagenome (GOLD analysis project Ga0136643, IMG submission 96883) | Labiotermes labralis P1 segment gut microbial communities from Petit-Saut dam, French Guiana - Lab288 P1 (version 3) (version 3) | ecosystem: Host-associated > Arthropoda: Insects >...
CTGAGTGGACCCCGTTCCAGACCCACTACTACTCAGAAAATCTGGTAGCGCCGGGGATCGAACCCGGGACCTCTGTATCTGTAGCCAGAAACTCTGACCACTAGACCACAGAGGCGGTCTAGTCACATGACAGTGTCATTAAATAAGTACACAAATTAGAAATTGTGTGAAGAACATGTAGTATCTATTTTCCTTCATGGTTTTATGCGGCCTAAAAGGGCGTAGAAGAACTTAAAAGTAATAATTATGCCCTCGGCCTATCCCCGTGACCGTGCGGTCTAAGGCGCAGCCGCTTGACTGCTGGAATCGCTGGTTCGAATCCCGCTGAGAACATGGGAGTTTGTCTGTTTTGTCTGTTGTGTGTTGTGTACGTAGCGGCCTCCGAGAGGTGCTGATCACTCTTTCATAGAAGTCCTACCGAGTGTGTGTGTGTGTACGTGTGTGTGATCCAGAAACCTCAATAATGAAGCTACCTTAGGCCCGATTTGGGCTGTTGCGCCCAAAAAAAAAAGGGTGCTGTCTGTGGGCATACATTTTTTTGTCTGGCTTTTACGAAGGTAAGTTAAGATTACTGAAAATTTGCCCGATTAACGTCAATTATTCGCTCCGTCGTCAAGTGTAAGGATTAATATATAAAATCCATTTATGCAGTTTTCAGGTATGCTAATGACACGTACAGCACAATTTCGCGCGCAAAGCTCGAGTTACTCGTTGAATTTGTATATAATATCCGAAGTTAAATACAGATATGGCGCAGTCTACTTGTTGCTTTTACACTGAAAAAAAGAGGTTTGAAATTATTTGTACATTTTCTAAAGTCTATTGTGAAATGCCATCACACGATCAAAACGCATGGTGGTGGTACTGTTATTGCTCACACTTGAGAAATGTGCATGGTCGTCAAATTGATGTTATTGTTAAGACACATTAAATTTGTTTAAATATGTGGATGTATATGGAGGAATTTGTTCCGCTGAATTCTATTACACCACAGCGTTGAAAATATTTCCCCTCCTACTAAAACAGCTGAACACCAGCTCTGAATACGGAGCTTGCTGGTCCTGCCACTGTCCCAGCTGCGATGATTAATGAAGTGATGAACACAGCCAAGTGGGTGCGAACGGACCAAGATTGAACTTAAATGATTACAGCAGCTGCCGGCAATATAATGTGCACGGAAGACTGTGCTAAAATAGACTGGTTCTGCAAGGTTTATATCCTTGCTCTTCATTGCATCTTCATCCCTATCCTTCACTCATCGTTATTCTATATAAAAATTTAAAATGCTAAAAGAAACAGGTTGTTGTTACGGTTTTATCTGGTAGAAATCAGTCTAATCTTGGTGTGATCGTAGGCTATACTGATAACGGCTTTCTGTATTTTTCGAGGTAAATGATAGGAGAGTAACGCCACTAAGATATGATATCTACACCATCCTTATCAATTTTCACTCGAAGTGTCACTTGATGCTACGTAAACCTTCGTCTGAATTACTCTCAGCGTAAAAATGTAAACAAAAGTGAGAAAAAAAACATCGAAAAAAAAGCTGGATACAACATGTAAATAGATTGCCTCGTAATAGATTACCCAGGGTAATGAAACACTACTCCCCAACTGGCAGAATGAATCACGGTAGACCTTTGAAGAGACTTCTGGATACGTGAGACAGGAACGGGTCAACAAGTGGCCCAACTCCATGAAAGATATATGATGATGATGATGATGATGAAAAGCTGGCACCAAATTTTAATCTTCATTTATTGTTTATACATAAAATTTAATGAGCAGTTTTTAAATACATTAAACAAGTATCGATGTCACACGTTTCTGAAAATATCCCATTGAAAATTTCAGAATGGTCCACTTGAGCGTGTATGAATAGAGAGCTCATTGAATTTTTCATGAGAAGCTTTTAGAAGAGACGCACACTTTAAGTACATGTGCAGTTAAATATCACAGAGCAGTTTTCTCAAACGGCAAAGCCGCTGACTTGCACTCGGAAGATGTTATTTCGAATCAAAACTCGGCATCGAACACAATGATTTCATGCATCCATGTTTTCCCCTCCGTTCGTACTCAGTCCGTTTTGCGTTAGTGTCCCTTATTATGAGATACATTCTTCTACATGCAGTCCAGTTTACAAATCATAATAATTTTAAAATTCAATACTCTGTTGTCCGAGGTCCTGGCAAATTCGTTGAACAGTAAAAAATATATATCCATTTAATCTGCTGAATATCGCAGATGCAAAATCTGTAGTTAATACGGTGTCGATAAATGCCAGTCGTTAATTAGTCTAGTCTTACCTTTGAGTGATCCCAGTCAGTTTGCTTTGGTGTGTCAAAACTCCATTACTCCTAACAATAATACATTATTCCATAGTCAGTCACAAACAAAACGCTTCTAATTTACACATAATTACATCTGCACAGTATCTTAACCTGCAATTTCAACGCAGCGCAGTCCCTTTCAATTCTGACGCGGAAACGACAGCCATCAGTTTGCACAGTGACCACAAACGCTGGTTAAACTGCTATTGGTGGGGTTCAGAGAACAGAACTGGGACGCTAAGGAATGTTCTCTGTGAACTTGCGCTACATTTCGTCTGTACTCCACCTGATGTGTGCACGTAGTAGTCTCCGAGAGACGAGTGACCCCTTGCCTTAAGCTATTGTAAACCTAAAGAAACCAAAAAGCTCGTTCTTTTCTTTCTGAGTAATAGTTGTTCCACCAGTTTCCTTCAACTATCGACTCTTCGACAGTGGCGTAGCCGACAGCCGCAGGCTCAGGTACGCCTTGTTATTGACATACAAATAAAAGGAAAGAGTTGTTCCTGTTCATGCCAAGTAGGCGTATGAGTGGCGACTGTGACGCTCCACTCATTCTTAAACTCTGCACTAGATGGAGATGACTCGGCCGTTTTAACCTCCGTACCCACTGAATAGGGTGGGCCGGTTTGTTCAATCGGTATAGCGACTGACTATGGGCTGGACGATCCGGGATCGAATCCCGGAGGAGACGAGATTTTCCGCCCGTTCAGACCGGCTTTGGGGCCCACCCAGCCTCCTGTAAAATGGGTACCGGGTCTTTCCCGGGGGTAAAGTGTGACCGGGGCGTGCTGCTGACCACTCACCCCCTTCTAGTGCCGTGGTCATGGAAGAGTAGAGCTATACCTCTACCCACCCTCTGGACCACACTGGGCCTGTAACGGCATCACTTTACCTTTACCCACTGAATAGGAGGCTGGGTGGGACCCAGAACTGGTATGGGCGTTGTAGAGAAAAGAAAAATCTCTTTCTAATTCCGGACGAACCCAGTACAGTTCATTCCGTAGTCTGTCCCAGTACTTACTTTTTTTTTTAATTTCTAGATGTTTTCTGCTTACAGAATGTAATTCGACAATGAAACCCTTATTTTTTATTTGAAGACATTTATATCCACATTATTTTTTTCAGTGAAGGTATTTTCAAAGTAATAATCCATAACACAATAATTCTTTTCGCATCGGATTTACCACTCTGATTTAGTCTGGAAGAAATTTAGTGTCAACACACTTTATTTAATATGTGTTTTTAGATCCACTCCTTTTTACGCACATTGGTTTCCGCAGTGCAATATGTATCGGAACACAGAATACGTCCCATCACTCTCCACTAGTTCATCGGATCATTTATCACCCATATGTTCGCCAATCCCATCAATTTCTGCTACGAGAATTCCTTCTAAAATTACCCGCCCCTCTTTCTGTCGCAAACTCATACATTCAAGCAAGTTTTGCATAAACAGTATTACAAGACACGTCACAAACCATGTGCCTTCCACTCAGCATTGGTCGGTCTCGAACTTCACTGCAATTCAAATTCATCTATCTGATAAATATAAATTCTCGAAATGGTGCTCCTGTAAACCTTGTACTAATTAACTCACACCTGTCTGTCAAAACCCTGTCGCCTGATGCACACGGAAACAGGAGAGAAACACCTAAATACTCCAAAATATGCAGTCTGTTGTTTTTATCAATGTTGTCGGAAAATGTCGACGCAAGAAATTTTCTCCGTGTCATGCACTATATGTGCACCCTCAGCTACCCCGACTTTTCATGACATTTTATATCTAAAAGAAACTGTTTCATTTAAAGTTGCTAATTCTTTCACTTCCTTCTAATCTCTGTCAGTCTTGTTTTTGTCTATCTTCTCTCTCTTTCACTCGCCATCTTCAAAATTCCGGCAAATTGTCCTATAGCGGTAGCACTTCATATTAATATTCTGTCGTCTTCCAACCGCCCAGACCACTCTGGGGTCCCACATAGTCTGCAATTTAATCTTTAGACACCTAACGTCAACTATAGTTGACGTACCGCGCCGCTAACCTCCAAAGTTGCATTTTATATATTTATTAAAAAAATATAGGTACCGAATATTTAAAACATGGTGTATATTCTCCGTCTTTTTCTCTTCAAAATGCAGTTTGGTTCATAATTCTAACGTATTTGGTTCCTATATTATTCACATTTTATATACAGAGTGTGCTAAAATTAAAAAAATAATTCCGGCGCCAAAAGGTTAAGGAGTACCGAGGACTCATTTCCCCGGGGTAAAGCGATACAGTGTAACGTTGAACACCCCCTTCCACTTAGTGCCGAGATTAAGAATGCGTGAAGTTTCATCTCCACTCCTCCAGAAGTCTTCAAGGCATGCACAAGGGAAAATTTTACCTTTACTTTATTTGGAAGGTGTTCTGTTTGAATATCAGCTGGGACACCAACTGTGAAATCCTTAACTTACGTTTTTAAGATTTTAAAGACAGAGAAAGACGAAATACACTTGGTTTTAAACGTTGTAAGAGCATTGTAAATTAAAAAAAAACGGAGTATGTAGTAAATTTTATAGCAACATTGCGAAAAAGCATACAGTTTTTGACCATGTAACCCAATGGTCTCCATGAAAATGGTGTAACAAACATCTAAACATGTAGAACGTAATTAGTGATAAATATATGTATTTAACGTATTATGTGCATTTAGTTGGAAAAACGGATGTGACTGAGAAATTTATAATTTTACTTTGCTGGGCCTGAACTTTAATATTTAGGTGTCAGAAGAAGGTAAGATGAAATATAATTATTGCCACCACACTTAAACATTTGTTTACAATACATTGGTTTATTACTTGCAGAAAGTTACAAGTGTCTTTGTAAAATGACAGTATGTTTCATCACACATTGCTTAGTAAAACTTGCGGGTTGGAATAAATGAAGACATGCATCTACAGTTGGTAATCAAGGTGTCAGCGCGCATGCGCCTTGTCGATTACTTTGTATTCGTAGAGGACGTACTGTTTGTCGTTGTACGCCCACATATAAGAAACTAGTCGACTGCTGCAAGGCAACAGGAACGGAATTTTGATGCTCCACATATCGGCGCAAAATAATTCTAGCCGCCGAGACCAGTTAAAGCAAAATCCTTGCACTTATGTGTCAGTTGCTTATGTTGTAGTTCTCTTTATGTGACCAGGACTTCATTTCTACACTGAACAGTCCCTTCCTTACATTCAAAGCATTGATTATAACTAGTCGTACACAGCAGCAGGGATAAATACGTCAGAATACCAGGCTAACACCGGAAGGATCGAACAATCGGCTTTCGATTTCCGATTCTCCATAGATCTCAGACACGCTCTGAGTCCTACCCAGCCTTCCATTCCAAAAGTACTGGGGCTTTGTCCCCGACAGTAAATTTGCCGGAGCCTAAAACTAACCATTCACTTCTATCTAGTGAGAAGCGGAAGAGCCCGCGAGGTACAATTCCATTCCAGGGCCGATTTCAGGCAGCCGCACTCAATGCTGTTATAAGGGCTCTCACTGTTTTGGGGTCCCGAAATTTCTGGTTGCATTTTAGGTTTTGTATTAATAATATTTAACTGCTAATTCCCACACGCCTATATGTGCCGCGCGCTACCTGAAACGCGTAGTTGAGGCTCGGCAACGTATATTTTTTGGACCCAGACTTGCCTCATACTAGCTCTGCTCCTTTCTCCCATATATTTGTGGGGCGTTTTGCTTCATTAAGCACAGGGGCAGCTTTAGAGATACTTATTTTTTTTTAACGATCGGACTTAATCCTTTGTCATTTCTAAGAAGAACATTACCTCTTGGGACAATATTATACGGTATCTCTACTTTATTTGACAAACATTTTTGTCACTTCCTCCTGCTATACCTACGCGCGGATGGGCCTTCGTTTGAGTGGGCTTCTTTAGGGTAATAGATGAGCCAACAGGTACTGACAAATGACAGTTTTCAGATAAAATATTCTTCGTATAGGAGTGGAAAACACAGAGTAAATATTCAACCTATTTCAGCGGATTTAACAGCGTGCCTCTATTACGCCACTTTTGCATTTTCGTTCACTCAGTATTCTGAGAACACTTGCCATTTTCTGACAGGAAGTAATCTCATTTTACTTGGAGAAGCACTTGACTCGGGCAGTGCCACGGCTTCAGTATGTCGAAAAGGCCCGGATTCATTTCCAGGCCAGTCCATTTGGGATTTATGGCAGACAAAGTGGCATTGTGATATGTTTTCCTTCAGAGTACTTAGATTTTACCGCGTCGGCATTATTCCACTGGCGTTTCACACTCATTAATTCATCTGTCGCAGATGCTGTATAAATCCTAACAATTGGTAGGTAGGTTTTCACCCTTTTTATAGGCCACGAAGGCCCTTAGGGTGAGTAGAGGTATAGCTCTACTCTTTCTAGGACCTCGGCACTAGATGGGGTGGGGGTGAGCCCCACGCCCCGTCCGCCTCTACCCCCGGGACAGACCCGATACTCATTTTACAGGAGGCTGGGTGAGCCCCATGGCCGGTCTGGACGGGCGGAAAATCTCGTCCCCACCGGGATTCGATCCCGGACCGTCCAGCCCGTAGTCAGTCACTATACCGACTTGGCTACCCGGCCCAAATCCTAGCAATTGATAGCCATTAAATAATCCAAAATTAATTCCATTAATACATGGTGCAGAACCTTTCTTGAAAAGTTTTAACACTTGCTAGTGATATATTTGTCTACTAAACTGCCTCTCTTTGTTTGATCTTGAAGTTAATGCTCTATGCAGTAATAACGTAACAGGCGATACACATCTTAAGTTCATATACACATAAACGTTTCTTCCTTCAACTACAAGACATATTTTAATATTATTCCCCATTTATATGAAGATCTCCAACGAGGCGGAATAACTTAGCTGGTGTACTGAATAGGCTATTGGTTGGACGACTAAGGCATCGGAGTTTGAAGCAGGACAAGAATGTTTTATCTTTTTATGTCTTCTAGACCCAATCTGAAGCCGAACAAGTCTTCTATCGAATGGGCACAGAGGACCATTCCGCCACGAAAATGCTGTCGGTACGTGAAGCTGACCAGTCATCGTTACCTAGTTCAGATATCAAGAACGCACGGAGCTATAACTCCACTCAACCATATGCCGTCTCGGCTTGATATTTCGATTATCACAAGGACAGCTTTGCCTTGCGCCAAGATGCGTAAGGTCTGAGTCACGCAAGCAGTTACAAAGTTTATACGAATTTGCCTTAAGTATCGGAGCAAAACAGATACGTAAAAGTATGTCACAAGTCAGCGGTAGTTCACACCTTTGTTTACAGTTACGTTACGTCTAACCACGAACAGTCGTGTGTTATATTGTTACTGGACAGCTACGAGTAATTATTTTTGTGGCAGTAGAATCATTTGTGTTAAAGCCTGACACAGGCTACGACATTGATTCAGTTGAAGCCTAGTTAGAACGTAAGATCTATTTTAAAATCATCCTTCCAAGTCCCCGTCTTTCTTAAAAGTGGTCATTTTCTAAAACTGTAAGTGTTCATTGCTTTTTCAATCCTCGTATATACCGTCATGTGGGCTACACAACGTCAATACGTAGCTACATCAGGCACGGAACATTTTCCATCACAGAGTCCCTCCCAGCATGTCTGCATAACGGACGGTGTAACGGGAAAGGAAGTAAGGCGGGGTCTGTATTTTTTGCGTTCATACGGCTCCAAGTTCCGCTTCTCGCAGATGACACACACACTGAGTTTACACAGCGGGTTATCCACATTCGAAAAAAACACAGTCCCCGTGTCAGTAATGTTTGGTATCATCAGATTTGACTTAACGCAAAGACACAGAAAGTTTAGACCGTCTCTTCGTGTTCTGGGCAGGGCTCTGTCTTCTTAAATGTACATACGATAAAGGTAAAATATTACACACACTGGAAAAGCGAAACTTAGAAAGGAAGGTGCAATCAAGAATTCGTATACAGATGTGTCCTTTCACGTACCGTGTTTCAAGGACGCACTTAGTATCGCGACAAAACACCAGCGTTTTATTAATGACGGTATTGTAATTAGTCTCTGCTAACTATACGGGACAAATTAGCTACATGTTTCGATGTTCTTAAACATTTTTCTTTGCCGATCCCGGTGGCCGTGCTGTCTTAAGATGTAGATCTGCCGTGCTCGATTGGTAGGATTTCGGGTTCGAATCCCACTGAAAGCACTTACGTTCGTCTCTTGTTTGTTCTGTGTTGTGTAGGTAGCGGTCTCTGTGACGAGCTGATTACTTGTTCAGTGGAGTCATGCCTGGTGTGTGTGTTCAAGAAACCTCAGCAAATGTTTAAGGGCGTGTACCTCCCAAAATCATTTACCGACTAGACTTCTGTTAAACCGTGGAACTATGGCACATATAGATTTACCGAGAGGAAGATTTATGATAGAATCTTCATAGCCTTATGTTGTTCTTGTAAACGTACCTATTATTGTACAGTTACATAACAGCATTCCAAGCGAGCCAGAGTAACAAAGTTCTTGTAGCGACTAGGCTACGGGCTGCACGGTCCGGGGTTTGAATCCCTTTATAGGCAGAAAATTTTTTCTTCTCCAAAACATCCAGAAGGTCTTTGGGACACATCCAGTCTTCTATTCAATGGTATAAAGCGACCTAAGCGTGAGGTTAAGCACTCACTCCAACTAAAGCTGTCGTTAAGAATGAGAGGCGCTATACCACTATTCCCCGCGTATTTCTTCATGGCGGGGACAAGAAAACCTGTACGTTTACCGTAAACTTTTATTACATCCTTCCAAAACCCCACAGTGACTATGTGGATACTGCACTGTGTCCACAAGGTTTCTCACGAATTTCATTGTGTGCGCGTTTGTCGTGAAGTAGACGCTTTGCTCTTCGTGTAAGTCCAGAAGCTTTGAGGCTTTTTGTTTTCCACTTCATGGATATGCTGAGAGGACAGCAGGTAGCTCGACCCGTTACAAGTAAAGAGCGATTACTTTGAGTCGTCTTCCCGGATCCGTAGGTTTTCAGACGTTTGGAAAAGAACATATGTCTCATCGTAGCAGCGTTGCAAAGTGTAGACGGAATAGCGCGGGTCTCCGGGGAACATAACGAAAAATAACATATATATATATATATATATATACAGTTACACAAACAGTTTTCAGACAGACCTCTTCATGCTTGTCAAGAGAGGTGACATATTTTTTGAAGCAGTGCTTATACAACAATACTCCACTCGGAGCACACACACACACACACACACACACACACACACACACACACACACACACACACCATAGGACTCCACTTATATTTGGGTTCCGAGTTGGCTTCTAGACGTTCACTTACCACCTAGTGAAAATTGTGGAGCCCCTAGCTAAAGCCTAAATGGAACCCTAAAATTGCTGAATTTGCTGTTTTAGCATTTCAGCATTCCATGATGTGGCGTTTCTTGTGTTTTAATAAAATTTTAATATGTGTGTTAGTGAGTGACTGCGCTAGTGAGTGACTGTGTTAGTGAGTGACTGTGTTAGTAAGTGAATGTGTTAAGGACTGTGCTAGTGAGTTACTGTACTTGTGACTGTGTTAGTGATTGATTGTGGTAGTGAGGGAATGTGTTAGTGAGGGAATGTGCTAGTGACTGTACTAGTGAGTTACTGTACTAGTGAGTGACTGTGTTAGTGATTGATTGTGGTAGTGAGTGACTTGGTAGTGAGTGAATGTGTTAATGACTGTACTAGTGAGTTACTGTACTAGTGAGCGACTGTGTTAGTGATTGATTGTGGTAGTGAGTGACTGTGTTAGTGATTGATTGTGCTAGTGAGTGACCGTGTTAGTGACTGTGCTAGTGAGTGACTGTTTTAGTGATTGATTGTGCTAGTGAGTGAGTGTGTTAGTGAGTGACTATGTGAATGACTGTGTTTGTGAGTGACGGTGCCTCACATCACGGACCAATTCAAAGGGCACAATTTTAACCGATATAAGGACCCCTGACGATGGTACTTAAGAAATGCCAAACAGGTAGGAGACTGCATGCATATTGTGTTCATTTTTCAGTGTGTGTAAGGTTGGTGTGAGAAAATGAATTGAAAACTATACCCGTTTCAGTTATTCCACTTGTGAGACGGTTTCTTGAACATGCTTTTTTTTTCGGCGTCACACTTTTGAAAATAACCTACATAAAGAACAAATAAACAAAGTAAGGTAACAACAAAAGAATGGCTCAATTATAAAGTGACACCCGGTGCTGTTGTTTTTACATGGTGCTGCAGTAAAATGTTCCGCCACTGACGTTGAGGAACGGTAAACTCGACATAACCGCAAGGTGTGTTTGTTCTTGCTGAGCTACAGGGACATTACATGAAGAGTCATCTTCATATGAATGTGCCAATGTTTGCCTGGTGGACTGAGAGTGGGAGGGCGGCGGCACCATGCCCTCGGTCCTCTTACTGTGTGTTGTGCTGGAAACTAATTAGTAATCTAGTTTCAAGTAAAATGGAATATCGTACAATTAAGTAAGTCCCTTTTAACTCTTATCTCGTGTTCTAGATCAAGACAGGAGGAGTAGCTTAATTGCAAGGTCACGAGAGGTCACCGCTACAGTTCTGGTTGAAGTAGACAAAATATAATTCAGCACAATGGGAGGTGTTTCTTCTTGGTTTTATTTTTAACAGGTTTCTGGTAACTCTGACCGAAATTAAACTAACTACTCTAGAAACGTGACAACGTAAAGCTGTTTAAACACCACGCCAGGAAGGCGTATGGGAAAACCAGTCATTCTTGGTCTCGGAAATGGGTGATTGGGAGTGTCAGCTTCACGCTTTGGCCGCTTTAACATTTCTTATTATTATCATTGGCACTCGTGCTTTTATGTTTGCACGCTAATAAACACCTCTTGAACTGAATTATGTAAACTTATATTTACCTTAATATAGTTTCAGTATTTCGTGATTTGTAACAAGAATTTTTGAATTAATTTTCATAATGCATTTTTCTGTGGCTCAAAGGCCAAATTCTGACCTAGCCCACCTCATTGTTGAGGTCTCTAGATCACACACAATTAGACACACCCCCCCCCCCCCCCCCACCCACACACACACACCCCCACACAC
>Ga0136643_10015487_pt1 | contig 11457 bp, 5 predicted proteins | sample TergutLab28metaG_FD_96883 | JGI IMG/M metagenome (GOLD analysis project Ga0136643, IMG submission 96883) | Labiotermes labralis P1 segment gut microbial communities from Petit-Saut dam, French Guiana - Lab288 P1 (version 3) (version 3) | ecosystem: Host-associated > Arthropoda: Insects >...
AGACGAGGGGGGGGAAACTTTGGAGGGGATGTGGGGGGGGGGGGGAAACCCCACTCTCACAGCATTTTCCCCCCCCCCCCCCCCACATCATGTTTTAGAGTTGGACGAGTTGTAAAATGAAATTATTTTTCCTTCATTATTTCGACAGTTCTATAAAAATTTTTTTTTTTTTTTACAAAAATAAGTACTGTAGTTTATTTCGGCTTCTGCTTGTTGTTCACCAAATAATTGTTTCTATCCTTTCGTTTCAAAATTGAGATGGTTTGAATGAGGGTAAGTCTAAGGTCTTGTCCTTTCCGATATTTTCCTTGGTTTCCTCTTTGTTCTCACGAAGAAGGAAACGGCTGCTTTCTGCATTAAATACGCGTTATCTTTCCCAAAAACTCAGTAGATGCGACGGTTTATAAAGCATTATCTAAAAATCAGAGATTCTATTAAACTTTGCAAAGCCTTAAGTTACATTTTTGGGCACATACTCAACTTTCTTCAATTCATCGAACGTGCAGTCCAGTTAACCGTATCTCAGCTCTAATGTACGTTAAAGTCGACGATTAAAAATCGTGTTTTAAGGACACCCCTCATTCAGATCGACAATGCTCAATTATTTTCACATATTTTAATTCATAACTACAGAATCTTATTCGGAAAACTTGAAGGGGCCAGACCACTTGGAAGATATGAAATACGTGTGGACTAATATTAAAATTGAATTTAAAGAGACTGGCTGTTTGATTATGGACTGGATTCACGCAGTTCACGAACAGTACTGGTGATACTTATGTAAATTGGACCGTGCATCATTGTTTTAGTTGAAGAATAAGAGACCAACTTGATGTCACTAGTTATTAAGTTTTATTTCACTTCTTCTATGCTCAACACGTTTCGGACATTAATATATCCATCATCAGGAGCCAGCGACCTTTCTATTGTATCACCACATTGGTCGTGTGTTCTTGTTTCGATGTGTGTTGGAGTTTCGGTGTGGTTGGGTTGGCGTGGTATCCGTGTGGTAGGCTTCGGCCTGCTACACGGATTTTCTTCAACTAGAACTAGTGACAACTTGCTGACAAAACGGCAAAGAACTTGCAAGTTCCAAAAATATGGAGAAATTCTTGTCTAACTAGAAATATTCGATATTTAAGAAGGGGCAGTGTCTCAAAGTAATGGTGAGTAATCTGCTTGAAAACGGCAATTTAAAATTGTCTTTGAAACAAAGGAAACATTTGGAACATGTCTGAAACTGCATGTCAAATTCTATGCGAAGGAACAGAATCCCAGGCAGGTCCAGTACGTACGTTGGGGAATAAATTATGTAAATATGAGATCTGACACCGAAGACCCTTTTGTGTATAGGTCTATTTTACTACCTTATATTTTTTCGATTATGGTCTTATTAGGCCGAAATATGTAGCTAATAAGTAAAAGCATATTTTTTTACAATTAATATATAGCGTGTGACGGTGTTTTATTAATTAAAAGTCTATTAGGCCTAACACTGGAACAAGGCAGAAGCACTTCACATTAAGCCTGCACTATATTTTCGGGCGGAACATACAGCATATAATTCGTGAAGCGACAGACGTCTAAATTATTCCTACATCTGTCACAGAGCGAGAGAAATCTGAGTTCCTCAGTTTTCGAATTAATTCGCTCCTTCTTGTTCCTTCGTACTAATAAAGTTCAGACGCTTCCGATTGGTTCAAGGATATGAAGTTAGCTGACAGACTGAAAGGCAGACAGAAAGACAGAGAAATAAATAAAAGAAAGCCTTTTGTAATTTTACTCTCGGTTTATTATATTCCAGTACCTCGACCATTAAAATATCGACTGCAGTAGTTTGTTTGTATCGACTACACTCGTCCTTCGCTTTTCACAGAGGTTAGGTTCCAAGACCTCTCTCCCACGAAAAGCAAAAATCCGTGAATAATTGACGGCCCCCTCCAACATAATATTTTAGCATTTTTTAGTGTGTGTCTTTTCTTTGCAGAGGCATTGTAACGGGAACTGCTGCTTTGTCCCCTTCCACTCCTTGAACATCGTGCCGTATAGCTCGAAGATCTTTTCGATTTGTCAAACAATTTTGATGCTTCTACCCCTTTAAGGATTCGAGTGATGTATTTTTACATTGGTGCGACCCTGCGAATTTGTGAAGCCGCTTATCACGAATCCGCGAAAAGCGAAGCGCGAGTGTATACACATTAAGGATTCTGAAATTGTGTCTGTATTGGTTTTACACTGGACAAATAAACATCAGACGTAGCTACTTGCATAATCCGCTGAAATTATGAACACTGAGAAGGGAGGCTTAAAGTTTTGAATGAATGCAAAAGTAATTTAATGTAGGTCCCTAAAGCTGCGTGTGATAACTGCTGTTTATGAACTTTACGTACTACGAACGAAAATATTTACTCGTACTTAAGGGACATCGGGCTTATTTGTTCTACATTTCTGTGATGTTCTAACATTCTCAATGAAAAGAAGCTGCTGCTGTCTTTTCTTTTTCGGCTTTTTGTAAATTACTAGTTGTGATGTAAATATATATATATATAAAGAGAGAATATTTTAGCGTGAAAGAAATTTCAGAACGTAAAGCGTTAACAGTCTATTTGGAAAGACGTAAAGTAATAACAAGTAGATAGCGCGAAAATTTAAGCCCCTAAACGTAAACACAAACATAGTCTGCTGGATACTTCAGAGCCACTTCCGCGGACAGAGTTAAAAAATATTACAGTCTTCGAGGCCTAATTCTAAGAAAGTATCCATTGCAAAAAGAGATCTTCTTTTGTTTGCTTATTTTCACACGGTGTAGGCAGGAAGTAACACAGTTTTCCTTCAGTTAAAATTTTGAGGAGCTACTTTGGATGCGATTAGCGGACCTCTATCAGAAAGAAAGTCCACACCGTTTCCACTAAATTGAAAACAACGGGTATTTAATTGGTATCGCGTAATAACTCGTAACATCCTCGCTTTGCTAATCACTGCATGCGGCCAGGAATGCGTGTTAATCCTCTATTAATATAATATTCAATGCTAAATAGTGGACCACAAATGGAGAGCTACTCAAAGTGTTGTTAGCAGTTATTCATCTGAAGATCTTACAAGCACTGCTCCATTAATCGCAGAATATTTAACCAACCATTGTAATTCGGAGGATAACAGTTCGTTGGATAAATACGGCTGTTCGAGAAAACAACCTTGAAGCCTTAGGTATTGAATTACTGCGCGTGGAGGGAACAGAACAGCACAGAAGTTCAAATGTTTGTTTTTTCTTAAAAACTGCAAACGTCACCTGTGGCGCATGTAAATACGGAGACTAGGATGGCATTTACCTTTCAGAAAGAAATTGTTACGGAGGAATCATATTTAAGCGCGTTCGCAAAATAGCAAAAACGACTATTAGCTTCGTCATGCCTGTTCATCCGTCCGTCCGTCCGTCTGTATATCTGTCCGTCCGTCCGTCCGTATGTCTGTATGTCTGTCCGTCCGTCCTTCCTTCCTTGCATACGGAACAACTAGGCTCCCAGTGACCGGATTTTTATGAAGTTGGATATTTGAGAATTTTTTGAAATTCTTTAAACAAATTCGAATTTCATTAAAATCTGACAAGAAGGACGGCTACTTTACACGAAGACCTACATATATTTATGATAAAATCCCGCGCCTCTCTTCTTAGAATGAGAGATGTTTCAGATAAAATTTGTAGAGAAAACCAAAACACATATTTCATGTACAATATTTCTTTTTGCGAAAATTGTGCCGTTTATGAGATAATGTGGAAAAGCCTTGAAGAGCCTGGGAGGCCACAGATGACAATATAATACAGTGCATCCGCTGTGCATGCTGGATACCTAAGGCTAAAAACACACACTCATAATATGTAATGTTTATTGCTTTTCCACTGCAACAATGTACTAACGCGGCTCAAGATTGCGTTATACGTCTGCCCGTCTGCAACTACTTTTACGTTTGAAAACCTCGTTTCCTGTTCTGACACTTGCATTCCCACCAGGTGTTTTCTACTTCCCACAAGAACAAAAGTGAATCGCTTTAAGTACGAATAAATTTACTGCTGCTTCCCCGGGTTGGTGTCGGCATCAGCTTTGCTCAATTGTCTTGCCTTGCTGAACCGCTCTGCCCCTCCCTGGAGCGCCATGCAGGTCTCCAACTTACAGAAAGAAATATGACTCCGCGAGAAACTCCACATGGAAACGGCCTATTGTTACTGGATTATTCAGCCAGCACTTCAGTTTTCTATGTTATCGACAGGGTTGTATTGTTACGTCTAGTTTCCTACCCATGCTTCTTATTCTACATCATATTGATCGAAGCGTGCGCTCTGCCCCCCACCTAGTGTTCGTGCGCAGTACTACGGGTGAGCGGATCGGTAGCTAGCAGCGCTGCGCGGCACAGTCTGAACTCTGGTATCACGGCGTTTAGGAGTGTTACAGCTGCTCGGCCGCTCGATATTTCCTTCATCTCTTTTTCCTGGACCATTATTGCGTGTGTATGTGTGTGTGTTGTTTTCCTTGCGTGATTTTGTTAGATTATGGTTCGTGCTGTGGACTGGAGAGGGTGTTTTGTGGTTTGTTTTAGTGTAATTAAATAATTGTCAGAAATGGAAACAGTAATACTTATGTTATTGACCGTTACAAATGGTGTGAAAGTATAAATAACGGATGAAAGACATTCAGCTGTTTACCTTGTGTGTTGTTACAATAATGGATACTGCTGCAGGATTAATCTTCCATCCGATCGCCATTGTGCTCCTGCCGCTACTGCTTGTATCCGGTGAGTACAACATTTGGATTGCGACGGGCATAATGAGTGGGCCAGTTTGACCTGCGAGGAGGTGACCGTACGTGGTCGTCGAATGTGTCAGTTAAGGAGTTGTTTATGAGGTAAACTGGGCTCAATAGCCCGCGCTTGAAAACAGTGCAGCGTCGATAGGTTATGAACGCTGATGTCTGATGTGAAGTGTGGAATTTGTCAGAGTGATTTTGTCATTATGTAAGGTGTTGCGGCCTAGCTGTCTAAATATGACGGAAGCACTGACATACCAACAGATGATTTCGGACAAAAGTCCGTTTGCATTCTTGCGTGTTCTCTAGTTATGAGTAACTTGTAGGTGGTGGGCAGGTCAAGTTCTTTGACGACACTGTATTTACCGCACAATGAAAATCAGACGCGAACACGCGATAAGACGTCTCGCAGTGCAGTTATATGCATTTTAATTAAGTAAAGCATCCTGTTTTCTGTCAAGATTATGGATTGAATGTCAAAAAATAATCAGGCATGATAACGTTAAGATGGCCGTTAATGAGCCAAAGAATGTACTCCAGCCAAGGACGTTTCTTTATAGTTTGCAAAGCATTAACATTCTGTGGTGATGGCTTGTTAGCTTCATGCCCCGACTCAAAACACCAGGGTGAAGAATGCCCCTTGTCGAATGTTCGCGAAGGTACATTCAGTAAATTCGGCTTTCATGTAAAAAGGCACCGGGACCTACTTAATCCCAGACTGTGGGAACACACTGATGAATTCTACAAAAACGAGAAAGATTTTGCACGCTTGAATTACTTTAAACTGCCTAAGGAATAATCTTACAGTGTGATTGGCGCCATTTTTAGTGGAGAACCTTGGGAGAGTGGGGCGGCGTTTGACTCGGACCTGCAGACTGATCGCCTGTTAAATTCAGAATAAATTCCGGCTGTCAAATATCCTGCATCTGTCATTACCTGTCGGCGCTGGCGATCCATCACAGTCTGTCACCGTATATTGTTCAGGAGGAACCCGAATCGTATCTCGACCGAACACGAGCCTACCTGGTTAAAGTGTGCTTTTGTTTTTCTCATTTCCTCCATGATAATGCCAAAATGCAACTTTAGAATGAACCATAATCACTTGCTTCCAAATCGACGTCTGTAATTACCATGCCTCTTCTCATCCGATACTTTATAACCAATACAATTGACAGTAAACTTTATGGTAAATGTTTTTCTTCAGCAGTCGGTAGTTTAGGAGTGATGAAGAATCTTTCTGTATTTTAGCATACAATCCTTATTAAGCAAAATGTAAACTTATGAAGTCATCGTGCTGTGTATGTATACCCCAATTGAACTTTTGGAACACTTGATTGATTTTTGCGACATTTGGTACGTACTTATGCCAGTGGAGCAATTATATAATTAATAGTCCAACTAAATGTACATTATATAATTGAAGATACATATTTATTACCAAATCGCTGCTACATGTTTCGGTACGTTCTGCACCATCCCCAGGGGGAACTTCGTATCACTTCTTAAAACTCTGCTTTTTATGAGGTTGTTACTTTGGTTGAGTTACAGAATTTAAAATATATCACATTTAAGTTTTACATTGTTATTTGCAATTATTAAAGCGTTATTTATCTCGTTATTATGTCCTTATATATGTGCGGTTAGTGAACTGCTGCTGCTTATTGTATTTGCATAGTGCGGCGACAATACATGTTCATTTGCTCCAACTTGCTTGGGTCCGTTAGATGTAGTGATCTTGAAGACCCCATGTCCTGTTGTATGCCGCTTCTGTGTCTCGGTATGTTGAGTAATGGTCATTTGGAGGCCTGAATTATGCAACAGGAAAGAATACTTAATGAGTACATCTGTGGCATTACAAGGGCCATCCTTCTCTCATACCGTGAGCCATTGCAATGCAAACTACCACTTCCGACTACTCATATTTCTTAAAATTCATCGCATATTATCCAGGCCCTTAGTCGAAGCACAGCTTACAGGTTTATCCATTAAAATTTCATAAAGGTCTTGGCCTGCATTTGCTTTCTTATTATGGCACCAGGAATATTAAGAACCGGTACAAATGTAGATGTTCGTTTTTTACACCCCTTTTTTGTAATTCTTTTGACCGTTGTTCCTCCTTGGTTCAAATGTTCTTCCCGGCATTTCTTTCTCATTCGGAATCCGGATTTTTTCTTAAACCGAAATAAAACGACAGGTCACTCTACAAAAAAAAAACCTTAAGATTTTTGTGCATTAAGTACGAGTGACTCACAGGTGTGCAGTTACGTGGCTTGTTCATTTGTAGCCACTTCACCTTTGTTGTTCACTTCAGTCAGGAAGCGTTCACAGTACATCCGCAAGGCCGGTATTCAGTTCTCAGCTTATTTGGAATCTTTCTCATATCACATCCAGAACGGATGTCGGTCCCAATATGGAACCGCATTGAAAACGGCCGAATGACAATTCATATCCATGCATCGCGTGGACAGGAAAAGGAGCCGAAGTACTGTCCCTGCATTCAAAACGGACAACTGAAGAAAATTCTGTTATTTTCTTATGCATAGTGTGTGACGACGTAGAGGCCATAAACCAATATGCACGACGCGACAGTCTGTTATTTTACTGTGTAATGGGTTGCAGTTGATATACCACGACCGAAGAATTTGGCTCAGCCGTTAACCATTTTGAATTGTATTCTGGAGGTGTCTGATTCGAATCGGGGCCGGTACACCGACTACTCTCGTGATTTTCTTAAGTCCTTCCATGCAGAAGCCTGTTTACTACCTCAGCTTAAGCTACGGCACTTTATACTTCACACGTTTTAGCGGGTTGATTCACTGTGCCAACATTCTATCTATATTGTGTAACACATGGTTTATAGAACTGTGGTACGCTTACCACTGCTGGCTGGCAAACCATTATTTACTATAATGCGACCTTAGGGTAAAACATCGCAATATAAAAATGATAAAAAATAAGATTTTTAAACAATTAATAAAACATAAGTCACGTATCGTTTGCTGGCAACATTACGTAACTCTTCCCTGCTGTCAGAGAGCCTTTATAACTTTTAGTTTGTTTGTTAGATACAAAATATGTTACACTGAAATTGTTAAATTTCATTTAGTGGCACGCCAGAGAAACTGGCCTGCGATATTTACTGTGTCGTCAAATAAGCTGCAGGTTCAGTAGGGTACGATGCATTTCATTGCACAGTAGTTTCTGGGGAAAAGTGAAGTGGTTGCTGTGCGCACCAAGGAGGCCTATGGGGGAGTAGAGTTGCAATATTGTTGATGCAGCGATTGAAATTTCCTTTGTTGCCGATTCAGACTTGTTTACTATAGCCCTTCTTAACGACCCATGAAACTGTAGGAGCAGTATCTTGTGTCTAACAAACGTGCCTAACACGCCAAGGCAGTCAACAAACCCGCGCTATTCTTAGCTGTGCTGATGTGCACCTGCAGTAGGACTGTTGTACTTGCTAGTCAAATGTGGGCGCTGCGTCGAACAGGTTGTGATTCTTTGTCTTTGGTTCGGTCGTAACAGGAGGATGTTATTTCCTTCTTAGTTCTCGTTCCTTTTAAAGGTGCTTTCCGATTAGCATTTATTGATATGCGTTTAGACGCAGGAGCGGATTAACCTTACAGGTTATCCCCATTTACGTTTGGCACTGCTCTCCGGCAGTCGTTAGCTTTATGGTTGGTTCATTGGTTACTTTTCTTGTTTCATGTGGTGGAACTGTGGGGAGAAATGCAGACTGTACACTGTTAGGTTTTAAATGAAGTGAAGGAATTTTAAAAGAGCCAAAATTTCTGAGTTATACGAAATTTTCGAATTTTGAAACATCATGTAAGGACATTTTCGAAAAAACTTGCATGATACTGTAAGTGAAAGGAAGTAGGTTTAGGTAAATTAAAATGATTTAAAAACACAGAGAAGTATGGGAACAAAGAAGAATGCATTGAAGTGAATGACGTTAAAAATAAGCCAGTGAATAAATATACAGACAGAGAAAAGCAATCCCTGGACAGGAGGTTGAGGATCCCAGATTTCAAGACAATTGGCTCGTGAGGGTGGCGTGCGTATCGAAAGAAACTGTGGATAGTTTATCGAAACTTAAGATAAAAGCCACTCGCTTTTTATATACTAAAACTCTCATCAAAAAAGAGACCTTCGAACGTACCTGTCATCACCTCGAAACACAGCTGTAATAGAAGCAGACATGCCGTGATTCTTTCATCGTCTTGTGGTAGAAGAAGCTGCGTCTTTTTGAAACTGTAGCTTCTAATGGCCTCCAGTGACCATCCGTTGGATATTATATGAATGAGTATAGATTTTTGACAGAACGATGACTGACAGGGAAAAACCGCAGTACTCGTAGAATAACCCGAGCAGTGCCACTTTATGCAATACAAATCTCACGTATACTACTCGGGGAGTGAACCCGAGTATTAGCAGTGAAAAACAGACGATTAAACATGACGCGGCCCGACGTGACTCAATATTTGTCAGACAGCAGAATACAAAGGGCAACCTATAAGCACTACTTTGTTGGTACTTGTTGCTGGCAGGCAGGTGAGCTGCCACCTGCCCTCCTCGGCGGCACCTGCAGACCCGTGCAACACAAGCGGGCTCTGACCACCGGATGTTTCGAAAGTTTGCTCCCTAATTCAGTTGTACCGTCGGTTCTGTCTCAGCTGACTGTTATTTATGGCACGGATTACATGCTCCGCACCCCACCGCTGCATAACCTGAAAATGAAAAACAGCTTAGTTTTTCAAACTTTGTGCTTCTCATTTTTCGCAGTTTGCTTGGTTTTTCCATCTATTTTTAAAATCAATAGTGTACCTTTAAAAAGCGGATCATGACGATTGTCTTGAATGTACGCTGCCTGTAACAATTCTTTGTTCTCACTTTTGACTACAGGTCACATATATATGTGTTTCAAGCCTATCACTTGCCGAGATATAGCTACCTGTTGATTGCATTTATCAGCATTAATTATATCATATAAACACGAATGGTGGTGAAACATGAGCTTAGATGTACGTGGAGAACAGAATTACAACTGATTTCAATATGGTAGGGTGACGATAGAGACTGAATTCATGTGACTGAAGACATAGCCCCGTAATGGGTTTTTGGCAGCACTGTAATGGATATTTTGGTTCCATAACAGGCAGGAGTTGCCTAACTAGTTCAATGATTGCTAGGTATTCAATACGGTCCTTGCTTCATGAAATTAGCCGGGCATTCATATACGGGAAGATGAGGCAAAAGGGCGTACACCTTCACAGTCTCTGAACAATTTTTTTTTAATTGAGTAAGTTTCGGTAGATGTCTGTATTAATCTTTGAACACAGGCTTGCATTTCTAACGTTGATTTTGTATCAGCCGTTGGAATATTCCTAGCGGCAGACAGCTGACTTGGCGTGGAAGAAAGATCGCAGCGGCTTGCATTGATGTTCAGTGCAGCTCAGGAATCGGCATCTTAACAACTGCATCATCGGATTCGTGTTTGATACTATTACCCACTGTTAAAGCCGCTCCTGAAGTGTCTGCGGTGGGACCGATCGGATACGCACCGTTATCAGTATACAGTTATCTTTCCATTAGCAGTATAAGACACATCGCTGCCGCTTACTTCGTCAGCGAAACTAGTATATCCTCTAAATGTATAGATTCTCGTCTCATCTAGGGCTAAACTAAATTTTTAACAACCCCGAGAAAAGTGGTTCTTAACCACACGTAACTCCTGGGGTCGAGAGATGCCCTTTTTTATGTGCGAGATATGTGAAATTTTAGGTGATTTTATTATCATATTGAAGTGAATATTTAGTTCAGTATACTCCATTTTAGTTTCACTATGTCGTGGGTTTAAAACTTTCGTCCTGTAGTGATTTATGATGTGGTTTTGAGAACATATTTGGAGAACCAAAAGTTTTCGACTTTCTATACAGATTACCATCAACTGCCCTCATTTCTTTTCAAAATGTTTCACATTTACCACTTTGATAATAAACAATGTGTACGTGTAGCATTAGGTATTGAAAATATTAATAACAATGTCTACTTTCGGGATAATGGTTTTCCGGGATGTTGCGTTGGTTAGCGGGTTTGAGATCTTTAAACCTGGTAACCAGCGAAAAAACAGTGCTGTGAAAAATCAAATTTCGGAAATGCTTCTTTTCTACTTTAACACGATTCGACAACAGAGGTGAATCTGTATTTATATTCGAAAAATGAAATAGTATTGTCGCGTACATTTTATAAGCGATTTTCTTTACCTCTAAACACATTTAAAACAATTTTAAAAAATGTCATCAGCATTCCTAAAATTTCATGATTAAAAATAATCCATAAATTTATTCAGTTACTAAAAGGCGAACTTTCGCCTACCAACAGTGGTATGCGAACCACCGTTTGGAGAGCACTGCTCTAGAACAGTGTTTTTCAACCGCCGGGCCGCGGCCCGATACCGGGCCTTGGCATCAATTATACCGGGCCGCGAGATGTGCTCGTGGAATTTGTCATTTTAGTTTTCTAAGCAATTTTCATTAGCGGCTCCAGGTCTAGAAAACAGAGATTAACGGCTGTGGGGACCCGTTGCGCTGACCACGTGACACCCCTCTATCCGCAAAAGTTGGCACTAACTTCGCCGACCGGCGGCGGCCGCTCT
>Ga0136643_10015488_pt1 | contig 11456 bp, 12 predicted proteins | sample TergutLab28metaG_FD_96883 | JGI IMG/M metagenome (GOLD analysis project Ga0136643, IMG submission 96883) | Labiotermes labralis P1 segment gut microbial communities from Petit-Saut dam, French Guiana - Lab288 P1 (version 3) (version 3) | ecosystem: Host-associated > Arthropoda: Insects >...
CGGTCGCCGAAACATTGCTTGCCTCACCATTGCGCCAACCGGAACAACCAGCATTATGACGCAAACTACTTCGGGCATTGAACCTGTTTTCAAACCTGTTTATATGCGTCGCCGAAAAGTAAATCCGAGCGACAAAGATGTTCGTATAGATTTTGTCGATGAAAACGGCGATTCGTGGGAAGAATACATCGTTTTTCACCATAAATTTGTAACTTGGATGGAAGCAAACGGTCATCCTACGACAAAAAAATATTCCAAAGAGGAAATTGACGAATTGGTTGAAAAATCGCCTTATTTCAAAGCCACCGCCAACGATGTGGATTGGGTGAAAAAAGTAGAAATGCAAGGGCGAATTCAAAAATGGGTTGACCACTCTATCAGCGTAACCATCAATCTGCCGAATGAAGTTTCGGAGGAGTTGGTCGGCGAACTTTACGAAAAAGCATGGCGTTCGGGTTGCAAAGGCGTAACTGTTTATCGCGATGGTTCACGCGATGGTGTTTTGCTCGAAGTAAAAAAAGAGGAAAAAGACGAGAAAAAAGACAAAGAACACTGCTTCTGCTTCACCGAAACACAGCTCAAACGACCGAAAGAATTGGATTGCGAAATTGTCCGCTTCCAAAACGCCAAAGACAAATGGATTGCTTTTGTCGGATTGCAGGAAGGACGTCCTTATGAGATTTTCACCGGACTTTCGGATGATGAAGAAGGTATTTTGCTTCCAAAATCCGTTACCAGCGGAAAAATCATTAAGATAGTGGATGAAGAAGGGAACAAACGCTACGACTTCCAATTTTCGAACAAACGCGGATTTAAAACGACTGTCGAAGGACTTTCGCATAAGTTCGACAAAGAATTTTGGAATTATGCGAAACTCATTTCGGGCGTTTTGCGTTATGGAATGCCTATCGACCAAGTTATTAAGTTGGTTTCGGGACTTCAGCTCGACAACGAATCAATCAACACATGGAAAAACGGCGTTGAACGAGCATTGAAAAAATACGTTCCCGACGGAAAAGAAGCTACCGGACAAATCTGTCCCGAATGCGGCGAAGTTTTAGTATATCAAGAAGGCTGTATGACTTGCAAAAATTGCGGACATTCCCGATGCGGATAGAGTTTTCGTGTGTGTTGTTTTTATTAACCAAGGAAAAGGCTGTTTCGATTTTTTTCGGAACAGCCTTTTTCGTATTAATTTTCATTTGTCAATCAACGTGCTATCAACACTTGCCGTTTTATCGGCATATCGCTGACTTCATCATATACATGCAGGAAAATAACTTCCGCTACCAACTCTAAACACCATAAAACATTTTGTTTCTCTGAACGTGACAAAAAAAATCACAATATTTTTGGGCTGATTGGAACAATCTCTAAATAATTTCGTACCTTTGCAAAGAAATTATAATTAACTCTCAAAACAAAAAAATCATTATGAAAAAATTATTTTTATTTTTAGTTATTGCCGGATTTGCATTCGCAAGTTGCGGTCAAAGAGCTCCCAGACAGGCAGAAACTGTTGAGGAAAGTAAATGTTGTTCAACTGATTATTTCGTTATCGAAGAAGAAATCATTGTATTCGATGACGAAGACTATGTTGAATAATTCTGTAAAAAATGTTCCTGTAAACTTTTGCTTAATTCAGGCAAGAGTTTATAGGATTTTTATCGTATTTTTATTTTAAAACATTTATATGCAAACTATTGACAATTTTAATTTTGTCGGTAAAAAGGTTTTCGTTCGCGTGGACTTCAATGTTCCCGTTGACGAAAATTTTAATATTACCGACGACACGCGTATTCGCGGTGCATTGCCGACGTTGAAAAAGATTTTAGCAGATGGCGGAAGTCCAATCATTGCCTCGCACATGGGACGCCCGAAAAAAAATCCTGACCCGAAGTTTTCGTTAATCTCGATTCTTCCGCGTGTTTCGGAATTATTGGGCATCGAAGTAAAATTCGCTCCCGATTGCGTTGGAGAGGAAGCGTTTGAATTAGCTGCTTCGTTGAAACCGGGTGAAGCCTTGTTGCTTGAAAACTTGCGTTTCTACGCCGAAGAAGAAGGCAAAGCGCGCGGATTAGCCGAAGATGCAACCGACGAAGAAAAAGCAACTGCGAAAAAAACTATCAAAGAAAGTCAAAAAGAATTTACCAAAAAATTGGCTTCGCTGGCTGATTGTTATGTGAATGATGCTTTCGGAACGGCGCATCGCGCACACGCTTCTACTGCATTGATTGCCGATTATTTTGATACGGACAATAAAATGTTCGGATATTTGATGGAAAAAGAAGTAAACGCCGTGCAAAAAGTAATGTCGGACATCGCTCGCCCGTTTACCGCAATTATGGGCGGTTCAAAAGTTTCATCAAAAATTGAAATTATCGAAAATTTGCTCACAAAAGTGGATAATTTAATTGTTTCCGGCGGAATGACTTATACATTCAAAAAAGCATTGGGCGGAAAAATCGGCAACTCAATTTGCGAAAATGACAAATTGGAACTCGCATTGGAATTGCTTGACAAAGCAAAAGCAAACGGCGTGAATTTAGTTTTGGCAAACGATGCGAGAATTGGCGACAAATTCAGCAATGATGCCAATATAAAAATCGTTCCTGCCGACCAAATTCCTGATGGTTGGGAAGGAATGGACATCGGAACGGAAGCAGAAAAAGAATTTGCCGATGTGATAAAATCGTCAAAAACAATTCTTTGGAATGGTCCGACAGGCGTTTTTGAATTCGATAATTTCGCAGAAGGCACTCGCGCCGTAGGTGAAGCCGTAGTTGAAGCAACCGAAAACGGTGCATTTTCGTTAGTCGGCGGCGGCGACTCGGTTGCGGCTGTAAACAAATTCGGCATTGCCGATAAAGTTTCGTACGTTTCGACCGGCGGCGGTGCATTGCTCGAAGCCATCGAAGGACGAACATTGCCCGGAATTGCTGCAATTCGCGGTTATTGATTGGAGTGATTGAAATTTTTATATGATACCCTATTGCAGATTGAAAAAATAGCTGTACCTTTGCACTACGTAGAAAAAATGATTACTTATGTAGCTATTGCCGGAAAATCGGGGCGGGCTGTTAAGTAATCTTTTTTTCTTCTATTGCAGTGATACAGTATTGGATATGCTGTTTACTTCCTTTCAATACGCCGACCGTGAGTTTAATCGTTCCAAATTCTTTTTTGCTATATTCCAGCGCGATAATTTCGGAAAAACGTTTTTGGTTATCATTGCCTGATTTGGGTTGTGTTCGTCGTTTTTCTATTGCAAGTTCCAAGATTTCAGTAAAATAATGCGTAATTGCAAAAGTGGATATGTAGCGTCTTGACGCAATCTCGGCTGTTTCGTTTATGGACAAAAAACGGACATTGACAAACTCTTGTAAGTTGGCATTATACACTTGTTTTGTTGGATTAGCTGCATTCCAAGTTGCGTAAAAATCTCGAATAATTTTCTTACGCGCCTTTATTTCTTCCAACGTTGTACCTGTGGGAATTTCAATAGAAATTTTAGACATAAGTTTAACAATTTTGAGGAAGCAAAAGTAAACATTCTTTCGAGAAAAACCAATATTATTTTCACCCTTACGGAAATTTTTCCGCCCTACTCTTATTTAATTATCCAAACCATTCCCAGTTTCACTCCGTTAATAGCTTTGCGTTCGGATGGAAATCCGTTGCAAACAAGCTGTTCGAGCGAATACCTTAACTGCAAACGACCTTCAATTTTATCGTTTGAAAAGATTGGATATGAACAAGCTATATCAAATATAGGATGAAAACGCTGTGTAAAAAAAGCAAATGTATTGGGAGTTAATGCGTGTTTTACATTTTCAAAAAAAGTGGGATGAAATAAAGTTCCCGACCGAAAGCCGAAAGAAAGAACAGGCATCGAAAAACGAAATTGAAAATTAAATTCGTTCAGACTATAATCGCCCAACAAATAAACAAAAGGCGATAAAAACCATTGTCCGAATCCGTTATTCACATTCCCACTGTGCACAAAATACGAATAATATACAGCCGAATCGAACAGCAAACCACCGCCGGCATGAAGGTTGAATTTTTGGTTTTTTATCGGCAAATTTCTAAGCCAAAACACACCGACATCCAATCCGGTTTTTAAAGCATTATAATCGCTTGCTCGCCAGCTGGTTAAATTAGAAAAACCCAATTCTGCAAAATAACCGAACGACCAATTTTCGTTTGATTTGAAGCGGTTTATTTGCCAATAGTCGAGTGTGTAGTGCGTTCCGCTCACGCCCGATGGCATTACGCCCGAATGATTGTATTTTATTTGTCCGATACCAACATTTAATTCGCGCACTCTGTTTTGAGCCGACAGACAAAAAAATGTTAAGCAGAAAAAAATCAGTAATTTTTGTTTCATTGTTTTTGAAATACTTCTAAACGCTTACAGCTTTAAAATTAGCATCAAAGGCGGGTTTTCTTCTCAACTTTCCTTTCCGCATCAACATTTCCGAACTTGGCAAAAAATCTGCCACAACGCTTCCGCGTCCTATTGCTTCCGAAATTTCGGGCGGAGCATCAGTATAAATTATTTTCTTTTTCATATCTTTTTTTCTCCTTTCTCCAATATCCTGCACCAAAAATGCGAATTTTATTGTTTCTTGTTGTAAATCTTACTGTTGCAATACCAAAACCGGTATCTCCTATGCAGAAAAACCGTTCTTCATTTATTGAATGAGTGTCGTCAGGTATTATTATTCTTTTTTTATCAAAAAAAGCCTCTTGTGCTTCTTCAAACGACAAATTATGTTTCAGTAAGTTTTCTCTGTTTTTATCTTCAGCCCATTCAAAGGTCATATTCTGATTTTTATTGTCTTACATGATGCAAAGATAAAAATAGTTTTTCGTATATAAAGTATAGAGTGTAGAAAAATCATAACTACACTCTACACTCTAATTATCTATACTCTAAAAATTATCCATCTATTATCGTGATTTCCCTTACCATGATAAATGGTAAAACAGCTTGCGATGCAGCAACAACACGATATGCTTCTGCTACTCCGTATTCATTTATGAAATTTTCAATAATTTCGATATTTCCGCGAATAAGAATAAGCCTTGCAATAGCGCCTTGCGGAATATCTTCGAAAAGACGATTATCAAGAATTGTCCGACCGTTGTCATTAGTAATAATATCCGCGCTTGTTACAGCTCGTCCGTGATTCTTGCCGAACATATCGTTTCCGTCCCATTCTACAATAACTACCAAACCGTTTTCATTTTGCGGATCGGCATTCCATTTTAATATAAAGTTTCTGTAAAAAACGTAAGGGAACAAATCTTGCGCAGTTTCTACCCTGGGTGAAAGAATTTGTACCAATTCGGGAACATACATAGTAACTTCTCTGCTTGTGTCGGTGTTTCCGCTACGAAGCATATTGTTTGCATCATCTTCAGAATTTGCATGCGAAAGCGAAAAAGTAACCGTATTGCCGAAAAGCGGATTACCGCCGGCTCTCATACTTTTTAAATTTTGCGTTCCGCGCTGATTTCTAATTTCCTGCGCATCAACTCCGTTGATTGTAAAGCTCAAATTAGTATTTATACTTTGCGTTCTCAAAGTATTATCGGCAACCTGTCTCTGTACATCCATCACAAGCAAGCGTTCGTCCGCGAGCGGATTACGCTGTTCCGACAAATAACCTATTACATTTGCATCAAAACGCATTATTTGAGCGTATTTAGTATGTCCTCTGAAAAGCATCGTTGCATTTATTTCTCCACTAAAAGCTCTAACAGCAGGCACATTGGCTACATTTTTTTCTACTGTTTCATTTGTACAGCCAAAAAATAATAGTTGGCTTGCTATAAATGATATAAAATATACTCTTTTCATAAATTTTTATTTTTAAATTTGTTTGACAATAATTCACCTAAACATCATCGCATTGAAAGTTGCTTCTGTAGCATATACTCTTAAAACACCTTCCTTAATACCTATTTGCTCTGCCTCTATTATTACTAAATTTGAAACATCTCTCACAGCAGTCCATGGACACCGGTCATTATTATGTTCTACCAGTTCAAATCGACTGTCGTCAATAGCATGTACTTCACCGCCACCGCTACCACCAGCTGGTGTAATTCTCCTCCAAGTACCTTCCTCTTGCCATTCACCTCCGAGTATCAGAGGTATTTGTCCCGGATGATATGTAATGTTATCTACATTAAAATCTCTTGCACGTCCATTCCAATTCCAAAAAAGCCTTCCGTTGTGTCCACTTTCTACCTGTCTGTACAAACCCGAAAAAATATCTATATTCACAGTTTGATCCCCAAAAGCCCTGCGATCATTATCGTAAAAAGCATACACCCTAAGTTCGTGTAATCCCACTGCGGGAGAATTTCGGCTGTTATACTCTCTCGAATTAAACAAACGTGTCGAATATCTTGTTGTTACGTTTATTTGAGATTGATGAGAAGCCCCGTCCATTGCGGGAACATCAAATACATCCCAAAAATTTTGGAGAACAGTGAATTCTCTATTCCAATTACCATTCCTGTCGCTTATTCGATACCGACGAGTATCGGGAGTAAGCGAAATAGGAAAAAAACGCAAGTCGCCCGCCGACCATTCTCCCGGTGGTAAAGGAGGAAGGTCGTCCACATCACAACTTACCAAAACGACACACAGCATCAAAGAGATGCCGATTAAACTTTTAAATTTTCTCATACTTTTTTTGTTTTAAAATGTTAGTAAATTTGTTTATTAAAAAATTATGGTACAAAAATACAACTGTAAACAGTTATTGTACAAATAAAAACAGTTGTAAAACACAACCGATTGGTTGTATTTTACAACTGACTACGCCACTCGTCATTGCGGGCTTGACCCGCAATCTCCTTGAATAGCAGTGTTGATTAGTAGGAGATTGCGGGTCGAGCCCGCAATGACACATTATTTTCTCTGCAAATTTTCAAGATATTCAAGAGCCACAGCAAGCATAGCATCTCGAAATTCCCAAGGAAACTCTACTTCAACACATATATCCGGCTCAAATCCAAATTCCATATTTCTACCCGAAGGGCTAAAACCTCTGTAAACAGGATACATCAACTTCCAACCGTTAGGCAGAAACACCGTAACTCGTCCACCACCACCACCGCTTGTTGGTGTGCCGATAACAGTACTGTTTCGCAAGTCCGTAAGAATATAAACTGCAAAATTTCCTGAACTATAAGTGCCACGACTTGTCAGTATTACAATCGGAATTTCATCAGGCACATAACCTTTTCCTTGTATTGATATAGGGATTTTATCTCCAAAATCGCTGCGACCTTTTCCTGTTTTGCGTTGTTGGTAAAGTGTGATTTTTCTGCCTGTAAAAAATACTGAAACAAAATTTAGACAGTAGGGCAAACTACCACCGATGTTGTTCGATAAATCTATGATTAAACCATTAGTAAAATCTAAATTTTTCAAAAGCCTTTCCGGCTGATGTATTGATATGTTTGTATCCTGATGGTTAAAAGAGTTTAGTTTGAGATAAGCCATACGGTTTTTTCTATTTTCCAAAACTAAAAACATTCGTTCTGAATGAATTACTTCAAAACCAGCATCAATCAATTTTTCCACATCATTGTTAATGCTAAGCGGAATAGAAAGACTAATAGCACTCGTAAAAGTTGCGACACAACTTATTCGTAAATGCCCATCTTGAAAAAGAGGTAGAATACTGTGAAATATATCGAACAATTCCTCATCGTTTCTCGCTGTTCGCGCCTTTGGTGCATAAATATCATAAATCGAATCCCAATCAACGCCTTTTTCCTCAAAAAAGGGATAGTTTTCGTCCATTATTCGCCAAAAAACCTCAAATACATTGGCAGGTGTGTTTTCCTCTATAATATTGTCGCAAGAATAGAACAGAAAGAAAACGGATAAGCAAAATAGGTGGATAAACGGTTTTTTCATACGTTGTTTTATAAATTAGAAATTATTTATACCTTTGTAACCTTTCAACTTGGTACTGCAAAAGTACAATAAGGATATTTATTTTGCAACAAAAAGCGGTTGTATTGTACAACCAAGTAAAAACTAAATTTTTCTATGCAATGATGGAAACAAAAAATTTACCTCCAACAAAAACCTCTCACGGCTACAATGTGAAGCGTATGCGCGATATACTCGGAGTTAAACAAGATACAATGGCTATTGCCTTGAATATGTCGCAGCAAAATTTTTCAAAGTTAGAACAAAAGGACGAAATAGAAAACGACGTACTTGCGAAAATTGCCGATGTACTCAAAGTTTCTGTTGAAGCTATTAAGAATTTTGATGAGAAAGGTGTTGTTAATGTAATTTCAAGTTCGTTTGATAATATTTCGGGCGTTGCTGTTTGCCATTCTGTTTTCAATCCGATAGATAAAATTTCGGAACTTTACGAACGAATGTTGAAAGAAAAAGACGGACAAATTGAGTTGTTGAAAGGTTTGCTTGATAGGAAGTAAATTTGTGTATTCTTTGTTTTTGGCTTGAAAATCGAACTTTTCAAGTCGTTTTGTAATGTTTGTAGTTTGTCAAAACTTAGAAAATAACAGCAAAATAAAAATTGCCGACTGTTTTCTTGCTCATATCCGATTTTTTTTTTATATCTTTGCAAATGAATTTGTGAAGGAATTGTAACAACATGAGTAATGTAAAAAAAGTCTTATTTATTTCGCAAGAAATCTATCCTTATTTGCCCGAAACGGCAATGTCGCACATGGGAAGATTTCTTCCGCAATCAGTTCAAGAACGCGGACGTGAAACGCGTACTTTTATGCCGAAATTTGGTCTTATCAACGAACGGCGAAATCAGCTTCACGAAGTAATCCGCCTTTCGGGAATGAATCTGATAATTGATGATACCGACCATCCGCTGATTATAAAAGTGGCTTCTATCCAGTCGGCGCGCTTGCAGGTGTATTTTATTGATAATGAAGATTATTTCAAGCGTAAACACCTCATTCATGACGAAAACAACGAAGAGTTTGAAGACAACGACGAGCGGGTTATTTTTTACGTGCGAGGCGTGTTGGAAACGGTGAAAAAACTTCGTTGGTCGCCCGATATTATTCATTGTCAAGGCTGGATGACGGCATTAGCACCTTTGTATATCAAAAAAGCGTACGAAGACGACCCGTTTTTCAAAAAATCAAAAATCGTGTATTCCATTTTCGACGACGATTTCAAAAAACCGTTACGCGAAGCATTCAAGGAAAAAATGTTGATTGATGGCGTTGAGCCGGCACATCTGAACGGTTTTAAGGAAGTGCCTGTTGATTTTCTTTCGCTTTCGAAATTGGCAATCGATTTTTCAGACGGAGTAATTCAGGCAAGTCCCGAAGTAAATCAATGCGTGATTGCTTATGCCAATAAAAAAAATAAAAAAATCTTGCCGTACCATCCGCTCGACAGTTATGCCGATGCATATGTCAATTTTTATGACCATTTATTTGAAACAACTTAATATGAAATCACTTCATTATTTCATTATTTTCGCCATAATTTCTTTGTTTGTTTTCTCGTGCAACAGCGAATTTAACGACATGGGTTCGAGCATTCAGCCCGAAGGCGACAAAATTACGGTTAAAGCAGCCACTTTTCCACTTACAACGAAAAATCTTTTTATCGACCGCATCCATCATCGTCCCGATTTGGACTCGTTGCTGTTGGGAACTTTTTTTGATGCCAAATACGGCGCAACTCATGCCGATATTTTAGCACGGTTTGAAGCGCCTTTTGCCGACGGTCTGGACAGATTTCGTTTTCCCGAAGGTGCAGAAGTAGATTCTGCCTTTTTAATTCTTTCGTACAGAACTTGGTTTGGCTCGCCAAATTCGATTCTGTCAATACAAGCTTTTGAAAAAAATAGAGGAAAATTTTTAAGTTTTTACGACCCTTATTTTACCAATGCAAATCCGAATGATTTTGTTGATTTCAGCAAACCAAACGTTTTAATCGGCGATACTGTGTTGGCAACAAGCGACCCATCGCAAATTATCAGAATCAGATTATCAGACGATTTTACAAAACGGCTTTTTGATATTTCGAAAAATTTTGGAACTCAAGCAGAATTTTTTGACCTATTTAACGGAATGTATATCACTTCTCGGCTCGGCGATGCAACGATGCTTCATTTGAGAACAGTTAACATGGCTTTATTTTATCATTACGAAACACAAGTTGCAGGCATAGATACAACTTTCTCAAATTCAGTAAATTATGTTGTAAATAAAGTTGTGATAAATCGCTTTACACATCCCGATAGAGATGAAGTAAGAAGACGTTTGAATGAAAACAATCATATAAATCACGTTTCATCGCCTGCAAATGTATTTACGCAAGTAAGTATTCCTTTACGAGATATGGTAATACAAATGCAAGATTTAATCGGCGACAAACGCTTGGTTGTAAACAGTGCAGTAGTTCGAGTAGAAGCAATCGGCACAGACGATAATATTTATTCAGTTCCTGTTCCAAATAATATGCTATTGATGCCGGAAAGCGAAATGGACAATTTCTTTAAACAAGAACGCTTGCCAAACGATAGCATCGTTTTTGCCAATTTCAACCGCGTCGATTCAACGTATGCTTTCAACATCGCAAGTTATATCGACCGAGAAATAAGAAGAGTCAGACAAAGTGACGGCACGCTAAATACCGACGACCTTGCTGAAACAATGGAAATGGTATTAGTACCTGTCAGAATTACAACAACTGCGGGTTTTGGCGGTGGCACAACGATTTCATCGGTGCGGCAACAAACTTTAATGAGCGGAGTTACCATCCGAAGCGGAAACGACCCGGATAGACCAATGACAATAAGTTTGCTGTATAGCGGATTTTAGAGTTGAAATTTTCACAAACAACAATAAACAAAAAATAACAAACAAAATGAAGTTTAGTAGTAAAAAAATTCCATTCGCAGTATTGGTTTTATCGGCAGTTATGTTGCTGTCAAGTTGTGGTGCTGGTGGTCAGCGTCAAGAAGCACGTTCGGAAGGTCCGGATTGGCATCAATTTCTTGGACCAAACAGAAACAGCACATCGCCTCAAACAGGTTTATTGAGAAGTTGGCCCGAAGGTGGTCCCGAAATACTTTGGGAAGTAGAAGTCGGCAGAGGTTTTGGCGCGCCTGTTGTTAAAAATGGCAGAGTGTATTTGCTCGATAGAGATGATGAATACGGCGATATTATGCGATGTTTCGACATTCGCACAGGCGATGAACTTTGGCGATTTGCTTTCAATTCGCCCGGCGTGCATCCTTTTCCCGGCTCGCGCACAATTCCTATCGTTGACGACCGACACGTTTACGCCGTTGGCGCAAATGGCGATTTGCTTGCTATCGACATCAATACACAGCAGTTGGTTTGGCAAAGAAATTTGTGGACCGGTTTTGGTGCAACAGCACTTCCTGTTTGGGGAGTTTCGCATTCGC
>Ga0136643_10015490_pt1 | contig 11455 bp, 7 predicted proteins | sample TergutLab28metaG_FD_96883 | JGI IMG/M metagenome (GOLD analysis project Ga0136643, IMG submission 96883) | Labiotermes labralis P1 segment gut microbial communities from Petit-Saut dam, French Guiana - Lab288 P1 (version 3) (version 3) | ecosystem: Host-associated > Arthropoda: Insects >...
CAGCATACGGTTTTCTGCACCGAGTTTTTGGATGGGTGGTGGTCTTGAGAGCCGCTGCGTAGGTCGTGTGTGCGGTGCGGATGGTGCAGCGCACGGCTCTCAAGACCACCACCTAACCAAAAACTCGGTGCAGAAAACCATATGCTGCAACTCAACATCTAAATGCTCCTGATGATGGGCGTATGTACTCGAAACATGTCGAGCTAAAAATATATCAATAAAATTACCTAGTTGCATCAAGTTGGCATTTCACTTTATTTCATGAGGAAGATGCACGGTTAAACAACCCTCAAGTTTAAAATTTCTGCAAAAAGAGTCACCTTTGAAACACGTCAGCATATTTTGCACTAAGCAGTGCTGCTATCTATGATCATTTCGGCACAGTTGCACACTGCAATAACAATTCTATTAACTGTGTGTCTGCTACTTCGTACCGAAATTTGTGACTACAAATTCTGTCACTTTCATTTAAAAAGAAGCAACCATAAGCGCCATTCTTATGACTGTCGGACTGCCAGGAGTGTGTATGGATTTTGTGCGAACTTATGTAAAGTTTTGACAAATAAAACAGAATTAGGCCAGACCCAAGTTTCCGGAGAGCCTAAAATCCCGGAGCGGAACCAGAAATAGTGAGAAATGGGCAATTATTAATTAAGGTTGGACTGCTATTAGTGACATTGAATAATAATCCAATTAGATTATTACACTAGAGCATTCCCCATTCATTACAACCACTAATCCTCGTCGCATATGTGAGGGCTAAGGATTAATATACATAGGACACGGCTAAAAGAATCATCAATTCTTGTCACAATTATCATCATTACAGACTCGCTGTTCGCAGAAAATAAAGTGTCTACGGTATGAGGGAGCGAATGTACAGTCCCGGGAAATTAAATAGGAAAACAGAGAAGATACATTGTTAAAACCGAACTGAATCACTGCTGAGATGCAATTTGCCATTTTGACCTACAGTGCGCCCTAAGAAATAAAAGTAAGGGGCTATGGGATCAAATTTGTATTTATGTGCCTTTGAATGAGCCATCTTTGAACTCACGGATTTGCTGACCGATTCCAAGGAAAATGAATTATGTATTATTCAACCACACAACTTCCGTCTGCCACACACACACATGTTGCAGTCTTTTGCAGCCAATGATTAAAACTTCGCGGAATTTCGAACGTGCTAATCAAGAGAAACACAGAGTACCTACAAAAATTTTACATCTTCCCGATTGTGGCTGGGTGCAAAATAGGAAACACATGTTTTTAAGAAATACAACTACGGCGAATTAAAAATGCATGAATATACAAATGCTGTCAACAGCACGTTTGTACTCGCCAGGGGTATGTGAAATTGAAATATTTTCCATATTTAAGTTCACTTACAGAACACTGACATTAGAACATAATATTTATCATCTGACGCTTCCTATATACCACAAGTGACCACGAAATAAATGGAAGGTCTAGGAAAGGATGTTTGAAAATCCTTAACAAAAGGTTTTAAAATTTTAATACAGAACGACCGATATTTGTGTATATACATACACAGAGTTTCGATATATAGAATTTACCACTCTATTAACCTGAAGAGATTTCACTATTTCATGATGTCTGAATGCAGAAAATTGCAATAAAATCTTGTAATATAAAACTGATAATATTATTCTTTTTATAAATTTACACATTTATATATTAACAGCATACTGGCATTATATGTCGCTCATTTGCGACAAGAGTGTCACAACTCAAAATTTGGAATTTTTGAGTTATTAGTATAGCAAGAAACGTCTGCAGATGCACTTTTAACAGTCATAGTGTCATAACGCAGTTTGCAAAACTCGCCGCTGGAGAGCAGTTGTGCCATTGTTGCACTCATAGAAAATTATAGCTCGTCAAAAGATTTAACCCTTACCCTGCTAACGTGGAGAATATGGTGAGCTCCTAATAAAGCCAGCAAATGGCAGATGTGATTTAACTCGGCGTTTAAAGAGTTAAACGTCTCTCCTGAACTATCACAGATTTTGAGTTGTGACACTGTTGTCATAAATGAGCGATATGTTTTACTATGTACGACCGATGAAGCTCATAATAATGCTGTGTGTTTCTGAAGATGGTTAAGAAAAACAGCCGAAACATGTAGCCGTGCTTTTAAATTTAGAAATTAGTGGCATACTTTGGTTATAAAATTCTTTATTTTGAAGGCATTACGTCACATTTTATTAACAATCTCTGTTACTACAAATAAAATTTGGAGCAATGAGTGCTGTACAACTATTAAGGATTGAAACCTCAGTACATCTAACGCGTTTTTTAAAGCAAATGTAGTGCTGTTAATTTTATGATGCTAGATGTCCTAACAATGGTCGCAATGGTGAAATATGTTGCCGTATTGTTATTAATTAGTACTAACGTCAACTGAAGTTGTTTCGAAGGTAAATGAGTGTTTATGTAGCTTTATAAAACACAACGGAATGCGTGACATTACATTTGGAATAGAGGTGCGTAGGTTTGGGGAGAGTAATCTGTGAAATGTCAAAGAGCAACAGGACTGCTGTGGCAATTCTCTGTACCCGCAAATGGATTAAATGACGTTAACATCTGAGAACTGGAAATGATTCTACAGAGCGAACTTATCAAACAATGTAATATTGCACCTTCCTTTGTTATCAATTGTTGTCTACTGAATTTGTTATTAATCACATGTGCACACACGTTATATTATTTCCTCTCAACTGTCAAATTTCTACCTTTTACTTTTTAATTTATACAAAATTACTCATTTTTATTCACTGGAATACATCAATATCGATAATGTCGTCGTGTTGCCTTCATTGCGTGTCTCTGGCTACACAAATGTCAAATTGTGTATTTTTTTGCACCATGCAGTGTAATACAATTTGCAATATAAACCAACGAAATGCAAATTTTCTAAAGCAATATTTTAATTTTTAATTCGTTGATGTCTTTTAGGTATAAGCTGTGTGTTCGATATCGAACACACAGCTTATACCCACAACACTGCTTATATTGATGCATGTGAAACACACCATACCCTTATTCTGAAATGAGCCATCACCGTTGTGTGTATATAAACAATAGGTGTAGATATCAGTCAATAACACAACAATATCTAAAAAGATGTTTAATAAAGGAAGATAATAACTACATGTTTCGGCCTATTGTGGCCATCATCAGGTTTTCATCCGAAAGTATGGTGGTAGTGATTTATAGGACTGGTATGGGTATGTCACGATGGTGAGATCCCATCATCTGTGATGTTTATTATATGCTATTGTTAAGGGGCACGGGTGGGGGGATCTGTGATGTGCGCACATCACAGGTACCCCCCCGAACCCCCGTGTCCCTTAACAATAGCATATAACAAACATCACAGATGATGAGATCTCACCATCGTCACATAACCATACCAGTCCTATAAAGCACTACCACCATACTTTCGGATGAAAACCTGATGATAGCCACAATAGGCCGAAACATGTAGTTACTATCATCCTTTATTAAATATCTTTTTAGATATTGTTGTGTTATTGACTGATACCTACACCTATTGTTTACACCGTACCCTACCTATATACACAACCGTCTTCCTGAAGATGAACCCTCGGTTTCGAAACATATAGAAGACAAGAGAAATTTAAAAATTAAAATATTAATTTAAAACAGGTACATTCTGCTAGTTTATATTGTATAACAAATATTAAAATCGATTTGTCTACAGTTCCTTTTATGTGATGGGGCTTAGACACAGGGGTACAGTGCTCTCCTCCTGCACTTGAGAAACGCTGCTGCAATACCGAATTTACATTTTAATTTCTACGTCTTAAGTGAAGAGAAATTACATGTCAATTGATTTACTACGCGCGGGTTTTTACTAACCTTGTAGAAATTCGTGTCTATACAGGATCGGAAAGATGGAGTCGTCAGCGCAATATAAGTCAAGTAGCACCGCAGTGTGCAGACTGTAACAAGATGATCCATTCTACCACAGTGTCAGGCGGTTTCGCTATAGAATGGCAAATAAAGTTTGTTTACGCCGATAAAAAGTGCGGAATACAAATGGAAATTCATTCCCTACGTTAAGGAAAGGTGTGTCCTTTGATTCACTAATTTTACAATATACAAAATCATCCAAGTCGGTCCCAGTGGCCGCGCGGTCCAAGACTTTGGTCTGCGGTCGTTCACCTGCTGGGGTTTTGGGTTCGAATTCCCGCGGGAGCATGGTTGTTTGTCTGTTGTGAGTGTTGTGTGTTGTCAGGTACAGGTCTCCGCTACGAGCTGATCACTCGTCCAGAGGAGTCCTACCGACTGTGTTGCGTCGTTGTGTGTGATCTAGAAACCTCATGAATGAGGAGGCCATGGTCCACTGGGGGGCTGTCGCGCCAAACTAAAAAAAATCATCGAACTGCAATACGCAGAGACCTCTTGTGCCGAATTTCACCCAAATCAGTCAAGAAACATAGGAAGGTGTTACACACAGCTCCTTCCCACACCGGACACATCAGCCTACAAGCCATTGGCACTTGATCGTCTGGCCCCAATACCTTCCATATAAACAAACGCATTGCAAACAAAGACATATAGTTGGTGTTTATAAGAGAGATTGTGAATGTCACGCATGTTATTGTATTTATAGCTGCTATTTTTATTTATTTTCAAATTTCTGCCTATACAATTGATACAGTAATATACATTCCCTGGTACTGACACGTCGCACTGAGGGCGGCGACTTCAGGTCGAAACATGTATCAGAGATAAGATATGCGCTGTTCTGTGATATAAAGCAACGTAGAGTGGTTAATTCTGTACCGACGTTTCGGGACAAAGCATCTGTCCCTTATTCAAGTGTCTTTACCTCCGAAGACGGTGCCGATAAGATGACCCGAAGCTTCGGTGCGGAATTACCACTCTACACTGCGGTACGCACCTTAAGGTTACCGATATCATATGCTTCGCTGTGAAGTCCGAAGTCACGTATGTAAGAGGGTTCGTGTATATGGATAAATTATAATTCTATTGCGTGCATGTGTTATGTACGTTATTTACATACATACATATATATTATGTATTACATATATTATATATACATATGTTATTTACATACACGGTACGTTAAATAATTACCAGTACAATGCAATGAATGTCGAACATTAAATATTTCCAGTAAGTTAGCTATAGCCCAGACATGCCATTTAGACTAGTATACGTATTTGTTTTTATTACAAACGTTCTAGGCCTTAAAGACGTGTTTCGGGTCCACGTGTACTGCACGTGATCAGGGTTTTTGACTCAACTGTTTTGTAAGAGTTCTTCAAGAGTCCCTGAATATTCGAAACCAAACTGCCCCCTTCAGCTGATGTAATGCTTCGCTGTCTACGGGAAATGGGCTGGCATTTAAAAAAATTTCTAAATGAAAATAGGGTCACATTCGATGCTCGCCTTCACTGAAAAGTTCATGTGTGTCTAAAATAAAAACAGAATCGCTAGTAGTCGAGCAAGTTTCGAGGACAACGCTAGTTCAAGCACTGAATGCGTCATGTTTTGCAAACCATCAGAACTCCTTCTTATTCACGGCGATAATTTCAGATGCGAGATCTGAATTTCCATGTCTTATGAGACGTTATACCCTGTCGACGGGTAAATAGTTACCGACGTTTCGGAGACACGACTTTGGTTAACTATTTACCAGTCGGCACAACTCAACTTCTTGTAATATTTAGGTATTCAATAATATTGATTCCATTTCGGACAAACAAACGTGAAATTTGATTTTCACAATCAGAAGGACCGTGCATCGTGACATGTTCTTACAATAAAAGCCAACTAGATGCACTATTTCTCAAATATATTTTGGTACAGAACTCTACATTTTTCTGACAGGTCTACTGTCCATCATCGGGAATCTCAACACTGTATACACAGCAGTAGGTATGCTAGCTATGTTGACTGTCTGCTAGCGAGGTCAGGATTGGCCTCGCTAGCAGACAGTCAACATAGCTAACATGACAAATACCTATTGCTGTGTATATAGTGCTGGGACTCCTGATGATAGAAGTAGACATGTCCGAAACATGTAGAATTCTTTACCAAATTAAATTTGAGAAATAGTGGGCCTAGTTGGCTTTTATTATAAGAATTGTGAAATTTTATACAAGAAATAGGAGAGCATTAAATGATATCGGAGTCTCAAGGGGGATCGCCAGTAGTTTAGTCGATACTACACGCTTCTGATTCGGACAACTGACCGCCGACACTGACAAATACTTCTTCCTCTGACGTGTGACAGTGTATCAGTTCACAAAGCACAACCTCACTGAAGCAGTTCAGAAACAGATTCTGCGGCAGTCATTACGCTTCTCTGCTACCGCTTGATTTGCCAGTGTTTGCAATTAAGCACATTGACAATTGGAACTGCAATCAACACAGTTAATTGATTCAGCCTCATTATAAAGTATAATCTTCATGTGGGTCTGATTATCCTGAAATATTTTCGGTAGACATAATTATATACGAAGAACGACTCTATTTTCTTAACAACTTCATCCTAATTGCAAAAAGCCCTTCTTAACTCTCCCTCCAGCTGTGTTCCTGAAAAAGTGGGCGTCAGTCAAAAAGGCCTCAATAAAACATCACATTCTCGTAAAAAAAAAGTAATGAAATAGGGAGGGGTTAGCGTAATAGAGTGCAAAAAGCCACGTGGATTTAAATCGAAAATGAGTGGGCGTGGAACCAAAAGTACTATATGCTGGCAATAGGGCGTTGAAGCAAGAATAGAACGAGCTGGTGCGTAAAACATTGGCTATATGTATATGGGGAGAGGGGGGCCGTATTACCATCGAACCCGGGCAACCGAAGAGAAACTCCGTGTTTTAGGTAACATAAAAACATACAAACAATTATCACTCAGTGTTGAAATAAAATTCCTTAAAGCAACAAAACGTACCTAAGAGAATATTATAATAATAATAATTCTAATGTATGCACTAATAAAAGTTACTGGGCTATATTTGGTAACATTTGTCTAAAGCATGCGGTGTTTCGAATTACCAGGGCCCGAATTGCCAGGATCCGGATTAACGAAGTCCGGATTACCGGAGGAACCAATGTATTGCGAGGATTTGCATTTAGGAAGTTCGAAATGTACAGAATGACATCTCGTGGCATAAAGGCAAACTTCATACGATCTGTCAGTGATAAAGTGCTCAGAAATTATGCCTTCGATGCCTGGAATTCGTCTGGTCAGTTCTTAAAACTTAACCAGTGTAACATGAAACACGCAGCTTCTCCATACTCTAGCCTTCCGGATGTTAACACCTCATAATCTTGTAGTTTGACACCAACGAATCGAAAAAAAAACATACTGCATCCATTTTAAAATTTTAAATGCATCCCAAATAATGCTTCGACGTCAAACCGAGAAAAAAAGTTTGTATCTGTTATGCAGAATATGGAAACCAAATATTGTCGGAAGATCTTTGATGCAAAATCCATACGGAAAGAAATACTATGTTTCTACAGAGTTACATGGCCTACTGTCACCAGTTTCACAAGAAGCTCTGAAATTTTTAGATTATCCTGTATTTACACACACATGACCTTGTGGTACGGTAAAGTAAGTAACACCGATCCTCATGCAAATTCTTGCCAAAAAGTTTTTATGTGGAAACCATACTAATTTTTCTTTCTTAAATAACCTTGGTAAGAGTCAAATGTTGTTTTTTAAATACATTGGATAACGACGCATTTAATTTAAGACCTTCTACATTCCTTATAAAGTTCGACCACGAAGACTTAATTAACCCTTCCAAACACAGCAGTAAATCTGATGTGTGGTTGACCGTGCATCGTAATTCAGTGTTTATAAGAAACCAACTAGATGTCACTTTTGTGTAATCCTTTATTTTCTCCTTACAAGTTGCTCAACATGTTTCCGGCAACTATGTGCTCATCTTCAGGAGCTGACGACTGCGTAGTGTTTTCGCCACGTGTTGGTATTGTGCCGTGGCTGCAGGAAGGCTGTCAGAACCGGTTAGCAGTTAGTGCGTCCATTGAGGAGTTCGTAGCACGACTACGAATGCCTCAATGGACACACTACCTACCAACCGTTTCTGACAGCCTTCCTGCATCCACGGCTCAATACAAACACGTGGCGATAACACTACACAGTCGTCAGCTCCTGAAGATGGACATATAATTGCCCGAAACATGTTGAGCAAATTGTAGGGAGAAAATAAAGGATTACACGAAAGTTACATCTAGTTGGTTTCTTATCCACACAGCAGTAAATATCTATGTGTAGCTACCGCCTGCTTTAACATTGACAATACCGGCAATGTAGGTATAAACGTAACATCGAGGCGCGTTCGCGTAACCATTGTTGCTGTAGAAAAGCAACACCTTTTACATATTCTAAGTGTGTGTGTCCTTAACTTTATTTATCTAGAATGCAAAGTGCATGCGCCTTATTATACTGGAATCTGTGGCCTGTCTGGCTGTAACATAATTTTACATATTATATCAACAACGTCACGATTTTCGAAAAATAATATTGAGCTTAAAATGCATGTTTAGATTTTCTTTACAAATTTTGTCTGAAACATTTCTCATTCCAAGAGGAATTCAGCGAGATATTATCATAAATATATCACAGGTCTTCATTGAAAGTGCCGTCACTCTTGTCAGATTTATGTAAAATTTAAATTTTCTCTACAGATTTTCGAAAAAAAATCCCAAAATATTAGATTTCATGAACATCCGTCCAGTGGGAACAGAGTAGGTCCATGCGGACAAAGAGAGAAAAAACACGACGAAGCTAATAGTCGCTTATCGCAATTTTGGCGAATGCACCTGAAAACCACACAAACCCAATACAGTGTATTTACGTTCTGTGTAAGTGTCAACACTAAGAGGGTACTGTTATCCTTCCATCAGATATGAAAGGTCACAGTCCAATTGCTAACGACACTACTTCATCTCAGAAAATAAAAGCAATCCACAGAAAAATACTTTTCTCTCTCAGAAGTTATTAACCAGAACGAAGTAAATCCGTTTGTATTATCACTGGAGTTTGTTTTTTGTTTGTAGGAAGTCTTATACAGGGTGATTCAGGAAGAAAGGACAATATTTTGGGAGGCGATAGTATCGGTCATTGTGAGAAAAAAAGTTCACTTTAACCTGTGTCTAATTCTGAATGTTTACTGAGATACAACTATTTGCATTTCCAGAACCAACTTAGTTTTTTTTGGTGGGGGGGGGGGGGGGGGGGGGGGGAGGGGGGGTGTGGGGGAGTGGGGGTGTGTGCAATTGCAGATAAGATGAAAATACATTCATATATCCATGTAGGGAAAAAATCCATATCCATCGGATGTTTCCTAAAGGCTGGACACACTGCCTTGCAGCATTTCCAGGATTCCAAATTATTTCTAGAGTCCTTGGAATTGTTAATGTTGTGTGTCTTGTGCCAGCAGCTGCTTGTTTACTTATTTTGTTTTCTTTGGAGGCCATTATAATTGCCCAGTGGTCTCAGTGCAGTCGAGATTACAAAATGTGAAATCACACTACCAGTATCAATATCAGTATGCATACTGGAAGGTACCAACACCAGTCCTTCTGGAATTGTGGACTACTGTCCTCATCTGCTGGAGTATCAGGATATTTGAAGTTTTAACTCCATATTTAAGGAATGGACTGTGTTTCTTAAGCTCCCTTAGATGTATTAAAATTTGAATTGTGATTTGTTATAGGGGTCTTAAATTTCCCCAGAGAACAGTGGTTCTTCTGCCACTAAAGAGAGAGAGAGAGAGAGAGTTAACATTTTTTTGTGTTCTCAGAAAATTAAGTGTGTTGTCCATTTGTTGTTTGTGACACTGTCGTCACAAGTGCTGTTTGTCCAGATGTTCTACTGAAATGCTTGTGGCTACAGCTTACAGAGGACATTTATCAGGACTTGATTCACTTTCAACAAGATGGAGCTGAACACAGTGTGACCTAAAGTTTAGAAAGTTGATTGATAATATGCTAGCCATATGTTGGATTAGGAAAGCAGGAACATTCTCTGACCTGTGAGGTCACATGACCTTACAAACTAGAAAAATTTCTGTTGATATATATCATGCAGTTGTAGTGCATTACCTTGCTTCCAAGATGAAGTGAAGGATGTGCAAGATCCTGTTTCCAGAACCATTCTGCCTGTGAATATCAGTGTGTTAAGTAGCACTTGGCAGCAGTTTGAATGCAGTGTAGATGTTTTCCATGTTCATGGGAATACACCCTGGGAATATTTGTAACATATATATATATATATATATATATATAGTTGTAAGAATGATCTGTTTTACATTTTGTTATTCACAAACTGTACATGCCAGGGACAGAATTTTTTTGTAACAGCTGTTTGTTTGCAGTATTTTGAGTAATGCAATATTTATGTGTGTTCTGATGGCACCATATTACGTGGCGCTTGCTACTCGCGCCTCAGACTGATGCAATCATCAGGAGGCACATGTCACAAGATGAGCTGTTTACTGGAATGATCCAGTTCAATCTGAATCATGGCTTGTTCTCACATAGCCAGGCTTGTAGCGTCACTTCCAACAGTTTCCATGGGGGAAGGCAGACAAGCATCACATGTCATCACATTCGTGGCATTTATAACAAAGGGTTGTAGTGCCAAGGGTTATTTTTCACACAATAATTTAGTTACAAAGGTTGGAACTTTAATAGTGGCAACTATTTATTTACAACTGATACAAAATAGATACATGTTTCGAAATTTTACTGTCCTTCAATGTAGTCACCAGCATTGCGTACAATCCGTTGCCAGCGATGTGGAAGTCGTAGGATACCTTTAGCAGCGCCTGTTGTGTTGATAGTTCGAATGGAGCGGTCTACTACCTGAAGAATCTCTGGAACAGTTCTGAAGCGAATGCCATGAAGTGGTTTCTTCATCTTAGGAATCAAGTCGAAGTCACAAGGGCTTAAGTCTGGGGAGTATGGTGGATGGTACAGCATTTCCCAGCCCCATCGATCGAACAAATCGGCCGCAGCTTGCGCTGCATGCGGCCAAGCATTGTCCTTCAAAATGATGGGTGGGTTCTGCAGAAAGTGTCGCCGCTTCTTTCTCAAAGCTGGTCGCAGGTTGTGTTCCAAAAATGAACAGTAATACTGCGCATTGACGGTCTGCTGTCGGGGAATGGTATGCGTTAGGATAACAACATCACAGTCATACACGAGAATCACCATAACTTTCATATTGCTGGGGTTCTGACGAACTTTTGATTTTCATGGTGACCTGTAATGACTCCATTCGTTCGATTGGCGTTTCATTTGTGGCTCGTACGAATTGGCCCATGTCTCATCCAGCGTAATGATACGGCGTAAGAAAGCCTCTCCTTCGCGCTCATAGCGCTCCAAGTGGTTACGAGCGGCGTCA
>Ga0136643_10015492_pt1 | contig 11454 bp, 13 predicted proteins | sample TergutLab28metaG_FD_96883 | JGI IMG/M metagenome (GOLD analysis project Ga0136643, IMG submission 96883) | Labiotermes labralis P1 segment gut microbial communities from Petit-Saut dam, French Guiana - Lab288 P1 (version 3) (version 3) | ecosystem: Host-associated > Arthropoda: Insects >...
ATGGGCGAAATTATCGCCCGAAACATGTTGAGCTGATTGAAATTATCAATAAAATTATTACTGTTGCATCTAGTTGGCTGTTTATATTATTGTACCACTGATGCACGGTCACACAATCATCAAACTGTTTACAAGCAACTGACCATCGTACAATGTGCCAATCAGCAATCGGTCAGTTGCACCACATCCCGCTCTGTACAATCTCCAACAATTTTGTCCACAAATGCAGTTAATCCTAAAAGAAGAATGTTCCAATCTCTGTGCGCATCTTACAAGCCTCTGTCCCGGACATTTCTAACAGCAACTTTAACGCTCTCTTCAAAAACAGGTCCGTCCGCACTGCGCACTAAACACCATCTCGACTTTAAAAACCGGTCAGTTCATGCTGCATTAAAAAATATAAGCAATACAGGTTAGACTTAACGTGAAGGCGCGTTCGCTTAACCACCGCTACCGTGGAACAGCCGCAAGTATTAAATATTCCGAGTTTGTGTCTGTTTTCTTATCAAACGTACCGGCACGCGAAGCGCATGCGCCGTATCTGTGGCCTGTCCGGCTATACAACGTGTTTCCACATTATCGCATAAACGGCACGACTTTCGGGGGTGGGGGGGAATGTGATTGAATACAAAATGTGTATTGATTTTCTGTACAACTTCTTTCTGAAATATATCTCATTCTGAGAAGAAATGGGCTAGATACGATCAAACACGTACAGTGAGTGATCTTCATGTAAAGCACCTTCCATTTGTCAGATCTTAATTAAACTTGAATTATGTTGATACTAGAAAAAATTTCTCAAATACCAAATTTCATGAAAATCCGTCCACTAGGAGCAGAGCTGTTCCATATGGACGGACATGAGGAGGCTTAAGTGCCGCTTTTCGCAAATCTGCGAAGGCACCCACAAAGCGGTCTGGATAAAACAAGACGGCGAACAGAATTAAAAGCGCAAACCCTAAGACGTCCTGATAAGAAGTAAGTGTCAGGCAGGTATCGTGAGGCTGGAGCGGCTACTGGTGCTGCGGTCAATGTGCACAGAAATCACGAAGGAATTATCTGATCAAGCGAAGCGGACGCTTTGCACGCCAACAGCACTCGACCCGACAGGAATTATTACAGGATTATGAAAGGGAAACCCGGTCGTTTCAAAGTTGAATGTCTCATTTATTTTGAGACACACACCACAGGGCCAGATATCAGACGTTCAGAAACTCACCCACGTTTCGTAACACTGAACAGCTATCGACACGATCACCCACTTAAATCGTGCACACGCGTACCCAAGCGGTATCTGATGATGTCATGGGTACGTCACAGCACGTTCGGTCGACGGTCCCTAGAGCAGAGTACATTCTGCTGCCTCGCATGTGCCGACACAGTACACGGATTTCCTCTGAGCAGTTGACAGTCACACATCGCCACACTAAAAGCAATTCCGGATCGGGATTCGTCTTGTAATAAAGGAAGGTTCCCAACCTTACGGTGCCCTTTACAGGATACTCCTAACCCTACGGTGCCCTTTACAGGACACTCCCAACCTTACGGTGCCACTTACAGGATACTCCCAACCTTACGGTGCCACTTACAGGACACTCCCAACCTTACGGTGCCACTTACAGGATACTCTCAACCTTACGGTGCCACTTACAGGATACTCTCAACCTTACGGTGCCACTTACAGGACACTCTCAACCTTACGGTGCCACTTACAGGACACTCCCAACCTTACGGTGCCCTTTACAGGATACTCCTAACCCTACGGTGCCCTTTACAGGACACTCCCAACCTTACGGTGCCCCTTACAGGACACTCTCAACCTTACGGTGCCACTTACAGGACACTCACAACCTTACGGTGCCCCTTACAGGACACTCCCAACCTTACGGTGCCCCTTACAGGACACCTTACACTGTCCATAATAGCAGGGTGCCGAGCCGGGACGGTGCAATCCGGGCGGTCACTCGACTCGAGGCTGGATGATCTGGAGTTCGAAACCCGGTAGAAGCAAGAGACAGTTCTCCAAATCGTCCAGACCGGCTCTGTTGTCCACCAAGTGGTAGCGGGAGTTCTTTTTCCCGAAGTAAAGCGCCGAGGGTGTGAAGTTGCAACTCACGTCTCTTAGTCGTAAGGTTACTAACGAATGGAACAATGCCTTGCGTCCATGGCGTGGCAAGGGGCAACTGCAGGTCTTGCGTTTTACTTCTAGGCTCCGTTAATTCAGAAAATACATAGCGACAAATGGAACTTAAATCGCAGAACTCCTGATAATAATAACAAAGCATAACAGAAGAAACCGAGCGCTGGCTGGGGCAGCAAGATTGGCTACAAAGTAATGGGACTCCTCGGGGCCCTTGCAATAACGCGGCCACCCTCGATAGTCCGCGGCCCACAGGCTACACAACCGATGGTAAAAGATGGTACAATGTCTGCACTTCCTGCAGGCCAAGTTACTGGTCCACGGTTTTGAAGCCAGTGATTAGAAAACTCGACACTGACAGCAAGGCGAACTTTACCGACTGAATGAGAAGGAGCAAAGGCCTGTTGGCACAAACTGCTGTTCTTTTTCAGTGTCTACAGTTCGTAGAAGAGCAAACGACTCTGACATGTCAAGACATGTTTTCCTTCACTGTTTTCTGCAAATATAGAACGGGAGAAGGGTCCCACTACAGGGTGATATAAAGGGACACACCACAGGCCTACGACAACTTTCGGGGTGTCACGAATGTTATGTTCTGCAACCCCCCGCAGACACGTAGTTACCACTACAATGACACTAACGACACAAGCGCTCTCTTTACGCCACTTCCAGCGATTCCACTTAACGAATGCCGGCTGACGTCGTGCGCCACACACCGTCGATCGCAGTCGCGGGCACACAGCGGTGCGCCTGCCACCTGCTGCACACACCACACTGCAGCACACAGCGGTGCGCCTGCCACCAGCTGCACACACCACAATGCAGCACACAGCGGTGCGCCTGCCACCAGCTGCACACACCACACTGCAGCACACAGCGGTGCGCCTACCACCCACCACCAGCACACACCACACAGCAGCACACAGCGGTGCGCCTACCACCACCTGCAGCACACAGCGGTGCGCATGCCACCACCTGCACACACCACACTGCAGCACACCGTGCATTCACTTTACCTACGTCAACACGCCCATTTTCTGTGAATTCAGTAAAACGGCCCGAATGATTTGCCAGCTGTAACTTATCCCCGTACGAATGTACAAAAGGATGCTACATGACCCACAGACATCGTGTTCATACAGCACTATAAACACGAATAGCTGCCGCCGGCGCAAGCCACGACGGCATATGGCTGGCTGAGTGCAAATACGGCTCCACTCATTCAGGTGAGTGGTTAGCATCACGCCCCGGCCACCTGATTCCAGAAAATCACTGAATAGCAGGCTATTATTATTAATAACGTTGGCTTTCAATTATATTTAATTACAATTCTTTGTTAAAGGGTGGAACAGTTCAAATATTTAAGAACAACCTTAATAAATCTAAATTCTATTCAGAAAGAAATTAAGAGCAGATTGAAGTCAGGGAATGCTTGCTATCATTCGGTGCAGAATCTTTTGTGTTCCAGGTAGCTATCCAAAAATTTAAGACTAAGATATGCAGAACTACAATTTTGCCTGTTGTTTTGTATGGGTGTGAAACTCGGTCGCTTACACTGGGGCAGGAAGTAGGCTGGGGGTGTTTGAGAATAGGGAGTTGAGAATATTTGGGCTTAAGAGGGGAGAGGTAACAGGGGAGTGGAGGAAACTACATAGTGAGGAGCTTAATGATTTGTACCGCTCACCAAATATTGTTCGGGTTATAAAATCGAGAAGAATGTGATGGGCGGGGCATGAAGCGCGCAAGGCGAAGATAAGATGCTTATACAGGGTTTCGGTGGGGAAACCTGATGGAAAAAGACCACTTGGGAGACCCAGGCGTAGATGGAAGGCTAATATTAAGATGGATCTTCAGGAAGTGGGATGTAGAGGTATGGACTGGATCGAGCTGGCTCAGGATAGGGACCGGTGACGGACGCTTGTGAATGCGGTAATGAACCTTCGGGTTCCACAAAATGCGGGAAATTTCTTGACTGGCTGAGAACCGGTTAGGTTCTCAAGAAGGACTGTGTTGCATGGAGTTAGTAATTACGTACGTAAGTAAGTAAAGTATAATTCTTTGTTCGTTTTCTTTCCGTTTTTGTCTTGGTTTGATGTTCATATAATTACATAAATATTTGTCATGCCACTGTTTATGTGGCGTCATCTGCTGCTATTCCCTTTTCTCTCTGTTTCCGTGTGTCGTTACGTCATTCACCAACCCCTCGTCCGTACTTCGGGGTATCGTAGACTCGTACTCTACCCTGGGTCACGTGGGAGGCGGTAACAGTTGTGGAGGGCACTTCCTGATGTGGGCTGCTACGACACGGACTGGCTAACGGGGCTCTGGTCTGGCTCTGGTATCGTGCCGAAGGCTGCATGGCACTGGGGTAGAGATTGCAGTGTCTTAAACGAACCCCTTGGGGAACCAGGTCGCACCCCACTGTATGTAGGCCTTCCGTTCACGTGGGGCTCCATGGACAGTGACTAAATATTTTCCCCGTTTTTTGTGGGAGGGCTCCTTATTGGGGACCCTGATGGAGAACATGGAGGGGGGGGGCATTTACCGGGGACTTTGAGGGAAAGGTGCAGAAAAAAATTCTGGAGACGGGCGCCTCTCACTTCAGGGGCCCGCTGGGGAGTTTGTGGAGTTGGTGACTATTTCTGGAGGGCTCCGGTACGGGAGCATCTCTCTTTGTGTGAGCTCTATTAGGGGAGCTGCTTTCTGGGGATTCGGAAGGATATGGGGAGGAGGGCTCAGGGGATGGACATCACCCCATGGGGTTCCACTAAACGGGAACTCCGAGAGATTGTTGTAAGGGGGCTCTGGAAACGGGGCATCCCTCTCTATGGCAGCTCTGTTAGGGGAACCTGGAGGGGGGCTCCTTTGCTAGGGGCCCTGAAAGTTATAAAAGGAAGGCTCTGGGGATGGTCATCCCTCTTTATAGGGGCTCAGTTGGGCAACCTGGAGTGGGCTCATCTACCGGGGACTTTGAGATATGGTTGAAATGGGCTCTGGAGGTGTGGTGTCTCTGTCCGTGGGGGCTCTGTGAAGGTAAGCTGGAAGGACGGCTTCCTTGCTGGGGACCCTGAAGGATATGTAGAAAAGGCTCTGGAGACTGGCATCTCTTTCCATAGGGGCCCGGTATGGGGAGCCTGGAGGGGGGGGGTCGTCTACTAGGGACTTTGAGAGAAGGACGAAAGGGGCTCTGGGGATGGGGCTTCTCTCTCTGAAGAGGCTCCTTCACTGGGGACCCTGGAAGATATGTCCAGATAGTCTCCGGATATCGGTATCTCTCTCCACATGGCCTCCTATAGTACCGAGGGGAACCTGGTGTCTGGCGGTAGGCTCATATACCGAGGGCTTTGAAGGATGGATGAAGGAGGGCTCCTTTACTGGGGAACTCTTAAGATATGTTAAGTGAGGCCGGGAAATGGGAGTTTATTTCCATAGGGGCCCCACTTTTGGGGAACATGGATGGGTGTTTCTTGCTTAGGGCCTTCTTATTAGAGGAATTTTTATCAGGTCCTTTAAAGATACGCAAATGCCCTGTAGATGATTATCTCTCCCCGCTGGGGAACCTGGAGGGGGTTCGTTTGCTGGGACTTTTGAGAGAAAAGAAGTATATCTGGGTTCCTTTCTTGGACCTAGTGTTCATTAAGATTTTAAGTCTGGGGGCCAAGGCTCCCATGCCCCGATATGGGGCACAAAGGGCCCGTCCATTAAGGCCTAGGTGCATCGGGGCTGAGTGGCCCCGAACCCAATTGCTAATCCAACTACCTACCTATCTATCTATCTATCTACGTCATGCACGTACTGTGTCTCACGTTCTGTCTGTGCTGCCCCTCTGACCTTATGGCTACTGTGCAGCCCATCGGCACTAAAGAACTGCAATAAACTGATGTTATCACTGTCGCAGTCCTGTACATCACCATCATCACCGCCATCACCATTTGCGCACACGCACACCTGTGACAGGCCAGTGGCGTACACACAGCTATTTCGACGGTCGCTCTGTGCCCTTCGCGTGCAATCTGGCAGGCACGACAAACAGCATACTGCGCGGGGCAAAAAAAACAAGTGTCTCTGTTGTGGGCAACAGAACCAGACGCACGGTCGTGCACCTACATCTTTGCACACTGAGTCACGTGTTTTGAGCATTCCGAAAATCGTGTCTGGGGCCAATGTGAGGTACCGATCGCGCAGTGCGGTCATGCCGGGGAGGGACGGACGGAGGGAGACTAATACGTCCCTAGGGAGGACTCAGGAGGTAGGGACGCTAACTCCCGTAACTACGCGGGCAAACTGCAGCAGGGGGACCCACTGAGTAAGTTAGCCTGAGCGTCTAGTAGCAGACACGAAGCACACTTCTTAACACTGAACGATGCCACTGTTCGTTGCTGCGCAAGGCGAAACGTCGTTCGTGCTCGCTCTGCACGCACGGCAGTGTCGTTACCTTCACCCTCCGGCCGCTTGACCTCCAGACAGGTGCCCCCACATCCAGGGTTTGCCCTAGTCGGTACAGACGCGGTGACTTGAGTCCCTGCCCCTGACAGGGACCGACCCCCGTCGCCGAAGCCCTATACTCACTACACTCACTGAGCTACCATGCACACAAAGATTTTAATTTGCACTGCCACTACTAGCATCTATTTAAAAAGGATCACTTCTGTCAAACGTTACGTGTCATAAACAAAGATGGGCCAACATACTGAAGGAATACAGTCAGATTTATGCAAATAACACAGACAGAGGCTGCAACTGGTGTACGCCATGTGGCAGTACACGCACTGTCAAAATGTCACACTGTTGCGCGGCCCGGGTGTAAACGAAATTCCACTTGCGCCCCTACGAGAAGCATGGCGCAACACGCGCCCACATTCACGAAATAGCAATATGCGCAGATTTGACAGAAATCGGACAGTAAATGCATACGGCGCGGGTACAAATTCACGCCTGATCGTCGACTTTTTGTAACGAACGTCTCCACCGAATTTCACGTAAACCTGGCCAACGGTTTAGTCCCTGACAATACGCCACAGACTGCCGGACGGACGCCGCACCAGCCACCTTAAACGCTACCGTCCGCTCGACATAATCTGCACGGTGTCACGGTTCTGAAAACCTTCTCCTCGACTTACCTGAGCAAGGCGCGACGTACCACTCACTATTCTGGCGTGCACGTTAATTCTCTAGCAGCCATCTTCCTCATCAATTCGCGTAGCTGGCTGAAGAGTCACTAAACGTTCAGCAAAGAGCACCAGGTAATTACAAGCGTCACCGGCTGCACTTCATCCGTATCTGCATACAACACTTCACTGTCGGCAGACAGCACTACAAACACTTGACACTGGCTGTATTATCGACACATCTGATGTTCCGCGCAATAAACAAATGTTAACAGCCGGTAAGGATCACACTCACACACACCCACCCACCCTCACACACACCCACCCTCACACACCACACATGGGGCCATGTAATGGCGGCTGTCTTTTACTTCTTACTTCTAACAATTTTTGATTGGGTGGATCACAAACCTCTCCGCTATGCAGCATACCGTAGGACTGGACGCACGATAGCATAAAACTGAAGGTTTGCCAACCTTATTAAGAAAATAAGCGAAACAACGGTTTTAACGGGCCGATGGGTACAGGGATGTGGTCTGTGGTCTCCACATTACATCGTAAAAAGCCCCTAGGAACGGGCCGGGACAGCTCAGTCGGTATGGCGACTCGCTACGGGCTGGACGGTCCGGGGATTGAGTCCCGGTGGGGGGGGGGCAGATTTTCTGCACCCATCCAGACCGGCCCTGGGGCCCACCCAGCCTCCTATATAATGGGTACCGGGTCTTCCCCGGGAGTAAGGGGGTCGGGGCGTGGTGTTGACCACCCACCCCATCTAGCGCCGATGTTAAAGAAAGAGCAGAGCTATACATCTGCTCCACTTCTGGGCCTTCGTAGCCTGTTGTAGTGTGAACTTTACGTTTCTCCTACCTTTACCTTTACCATTACCGCCCCTCAGAACAAGCCACATCAGTATCTGTCCAATAATCTTCAGTGCCAAACTCTGTAAGCACCATAAGAACCAGTCATGCACCTGTACGTACAGTGGCACCGAACAGCTACACACACTGTGCAATTGCAGTATGCTGTGTTATCGATTCCGGAAAACTCCAACCTTAATTCTGAAGTACCACAAAACCTGGCACCACTGCGTGACCGACGCACCTAATGACTCAATCCACTGAACGGTGTCCCACTTACTGAGTCCCTCAGCACGCAGCGGCCTCATACTGTGCTGCCGATGCGTGTTTTCTATGAGATGAGGGTCACGATAAAGGAGACACCTTGCAGTTTGCTTCAAAATTTCCAGTAAACTGGCTGTAACTTTCAGCATGCCAACTGTTCAGCATTTCACACGACGCACTCACGCACTCGCTCATAGTATCAAGGCTTATCAATTCTGCAGGCCTTACTATTGCTATTTATCTTTTGCTTATTTTGAAACGTCTGAGATGAGTTTCCTGAACTCAGTGTTACGACCTGCACTGAGCTACAATCAGGACACAACAGTGCCACAGTTTACTACCCAAACACGGAACTGAGTCTTTCAGAAGCTAACAGTTCCTCAACCAATCAAGCAATCCCCCGCATGTCACGCAACTCCAGGGTTCATTGCCGTGTTTACAACAGCCCGCCACTTTTCCATACCCTGAGTCAGGTTAACGCAGCCAGCTTCCTTCACAGTTCTTAAAAATCCGTTTTAATATTACGCACCCATCTACGCGCACGTCTTCCAAGTGGTTCTCTTTTCTAAGGTTTCCCCACCGAAACTCTGTAAGTATTTACCGTCTGTATACATGCTACATGCCTCGCCCATCTCCCCCTGCTACACTGGAATGACAATAGAAAACAAATGGCAGCAGGTACTCACCGATATCCGAGGCATGTTCAGAGCACAGTGTGCAACAAGGGTGTGCAACCTTCTTGTGGCAAAGCGCCACACCTGTTACTGCGCGCTGGTTCGCGGGGCGCACGTGAAAAACAACACGTGGTACACTCAAATACCGATATTACTGTGAAAGTGTTACGGCATATACACAATGTACAAATGCGGCCGCGGGTTGGAGACACATACCCTACAACGTGTAATGTACGGTACAGGCAGGCATCCCTCGGTTTACGGAGGTCGGTGGTTCCTTGACAGCTGTTCGTTTGGTGCAAATTCGCAAACCAAAAATTATGCTTCTGCGCCCGAAAATGTCACACCAAGACAACATGGCCACAACGTGTTGTCCTGGTCGTCACCAACAGCAGCGGTGCGCAGTTCTGCACCCGAGCAGGGGTTTTGCCTCCGAAGCTACTGTTCGCCCATTGCGTCGTTGCTTCATCAAGAAAAGGACGGCAAACGGCGAAAAGGCAACAAAGCAACGCTACCTGCGCGCCTGTGGGTGCCGAACCACTGCAGTCTTCCTGCTCGGCGAACATTCGCTCGCTGCTGGAACTGTCGCGCGGTTCGTACACCGAGTGATGCCAGCAGTTGATATGGCGTACTGTGCTTTATCCTTACCTTTTTCTCGGTCATGACGTACAGATGCATCAGCTGGGAGTCGAAGTGCAGATCGGGGTTGACAGGAGAGTTCTCGTCGACCGCCAGATCGCCGTACTCCAGGGCGACGTTTGAGCTCTCCACAACGATCTGAAAAGCAACCACAAAACGATGCTGAGTCAACTGGAGAGACTGATGACAGATGAAGTCGTGGTAGGGCGGGCCACTGTCTGCGCAATAAACACAGCTGAATTCCGACTATCAGCTGTTCATACTGGCAAAGACGGGGCACGGCCCGCACTCTTCCACATTAGTAGTTATTTGTGTTGTTCCATGTATTGCCTGTGTGTAAATGTGTACTGTAATACCGCCACCGGGTGACGACCCAATTGCAGTTAACAAATATACAATCTGATTTGGGGTTCTCACAGCGGATGTTACGCTGTGTCGCGAGGTTGTCGTTTCCGTAGTTCCGAAACATTATTTTTACTCCGAGTGCTTGAACTTGATGCACTACTCTCCGAAAAGTCGGGAACTACCAACCGCAATGACAGGGCGGAACGGCCCGGGAGACTTTACTTGTCACGTGTTATTCTCGAACCTAGAACCTCACTCTGTGGATAGTTTTAGACAACAGACCCCACACTACAACACGCACTGCTGCCACAAATCCCGTCACCGTTTCCCACAGTCAACGTGCAGGTGTGCCAGTCACAGTGCCAACAAGCAATGCCTAGTGTTAAACTCCACAACAAGGCGTCAAATGCGTCATCTCAAAAGAAAGCGACAGAGCAAACACTGTCTTGCTGTACCTGTTTACAGCACAGTAAATATAACTGCCGGCAGCAATTGTCAAAGAACCCTTACCAAACGTTCTCCGCACGATCAAATATGTACGTGTAGAACAATTCGAATCACGTTTAAAACAAGCAATAATGACAGTGTTGAAACTGCACAAGACAGTGGCGGTGCTAACGCTCACACAGAGGTGTTGAAAATTGGCCTTCAACAGCACAGTATCAGACAAGGCATACACTGTATGTATGTATGTATGTGTGTATGTATGTATATCGCACCATCCAGGCGCGTTCGCGTAACCATTGTTGCAGTGCAAAAGCAACAACTAACAAATTCTTGACGTATGTACGTATTCTTACCTTAAGTCATCCAGCATGCAATGCGCATGCGCCGTATCATATTGCCAACCGTCGCCTGTACCACATTTTCCCACATTATCTCACAAACGGCACGATTTTCGGAAAAAACTGTTACTGAACATAAAATGTGTGTTTTGATTTTCTGTACAATTTCTGTCCGAAATACTTCTCTTTCTGAGAAGCATTCAGCGCAGTACTGCCATAACTGCACATACGTTTGCATTTAAATCGGCCGTTATTCTTGTCGGAATTTAATGAAACCTGACTTTTTGTTGACAGATTTTCGAAAAATATTCAAATGTCAATTTTCATGAAAATCCGTCCAGTGGAGGCCGAGCTGTTCCATGTGGACGGAGAGACAGACAGCACGACGAGGCTAATACTTGCTTTTCGCAAATTTTCGAAGGTGCCTAAAAACTGAGACATCAGAGGTGAACATTTTAGGTCAGTTGCAGGATACAATATGCACAGTATGTGGCCACAGAACACACGCGACATAAACTTTAAAAAAACTAAACTCCGTGGCCTTAGTCCGCACGCGAACTATACCGACAGAGCGGCCGCCGCCGGTCGGCGAAGTTAGTGCCAACTTTTGCGGATAGAGGGGTGTCACGTGGTCAGCGCAAC
>Ga0136643_10015497_pt1 | contig 11453 bp, 9 predicted proteins | sample TergutLab28metaG_FD_96883 | JGI IMG/M metagenome (GOLD analysis project Ga0136643, IMG submission 96883) | Labiotermes labralis P1 segment gut microbial communities from Petit-Saut dam, French Guiana - Lab288 P1 (version 3) (version 3) | ecosystem: Host-associated > Arthropoda: Insects >...
GTTCGAATACTGTTCAAGGTACATTTGTCGTATATGGGCTCAAAATTTCCCACAGTCGTCATGTTGGTAAGCTCCCTGTAACAGTATTCATTACTACCTTGCATACACATAACAGAATTCTATATAGTCGGTAGGTTGGCCCAAAACGTTGAACAGTCAGTTCGGTAGAGAGGTTGAAACGGATGGGTCACAGATAATGAGCTCATGAAACCAGTAAATTGATTATTATTGGACAGTTAAGCTGTCGGTAGCATGGGTATTCTATGAAACCCCCCTTTTCCTTTGATAATTCGTCCCAGGCCACAAAGTCAGATTACGAAATTAGCCCTTACACAGACTGCCCTTTATATGAAAGCGATGGAGACGTGTTTGAAGTAACTAGTGTCCAAAAAAATCTGTTGACTCAGGTATATCCTGCTATAGTTTCCTACCTTCCACATTGCGACGACCGTTTTTTCGGTAAGATCTGTATGCATTCTTGCAAAAGGGCGACCTGGGTCGTCACAGTATTGGTCTGCCCACCGTGAGCCCTCGCGTACTCGGAACACATGAGCATTGTTTATGTACAGGCTCTGAACATCCGTTGTACGTAATACGTGTAACATATCACGGCGTCTTTATCTGTTCTAGTAAGCCGACTCCACTGCGAGAGCGAATCCTTCAAGATGGACCTCATTCTGGACGTGAACACCTGGCTGTACCCCATGGAGCTGGGTATGTACTCTTAGCGCTTTTTACCGTTATATGCAGAGTCGTTTTCTTTTTATTTCTTTGTCTCGCATGAGTTTGCGTGATGCAGTAAGGTATGAACGTGGGGTGTCAAGAGACTGAATGATTACGTATGAAAAATTTGTTGGCAAGTCCAGCTTTTTTCAAGGCTTGTCTTCTTGGCGTGGGAAGGGTTGACTGTTTCTCAGCTGTGTAGTTTGTATAGCGTTGAATGGGGTGAGAGATTGTGATTCATAAATAGGGAGAGAAGGGGAACGAAGTTATTGTGGCTTATTTTTAGCGAGTATCTCAGATATTTGTTTGTCTGTCTGCTTTCTTGATTGTTTAACAGCAGTGGACGATGGAAGCAGCCGTAATCGGGATGTGCAGAACGCCAAATGTCGAAATGTTGTTGTAGTCGTAGACTTCTTAAAAACACGTAGTGATTTTAGAGTTACACAGCAATGAAAGCTGTAATGGTGATTTTGAATTGAAAGGGATCTGTAAGGAGCATTCCTGGCGTATGTGGATGTTGTGTTCTCATATTGGCCCCGAACCTAATACGGGAATTGAATTGGGTGTCTTCCGAATACAAGTCCTTTGCGTCTCCACTGAGCTAGTCATCTGGATATTTGAGTCCTTTTTGGACCACTTCTTGTCACTTGGGTTTTCTTTCAGCCAGTCCCGTCGAATGTTGAGTCGTTATAAATGGTCGGATGGACAGGACCCGGGAAATGTAGACTGTTTTAATATGAAATGTTTGCCAAGATGGACTGAGGAAGATTACGGTGTTTTAGGATAGGCTGTCTCTGTACCAGCATTTGGACCGGAAGTAGAAATTCTGTACATAAATGCTTAGCGGGTTACACAATTTTCAAACCGCTGCTTGCCTGCAGTTTCAAGCTGTCCTGGAAATAAACTGTAGTTGGTAGAGCTGTTCTACAGAAAATTTACAAACGATTGCCCTTCCGAATTAATAGAGAATACAGTTTAACGCATTCCCCAATTGTGCGTTATGAAAAGGCAACGTAGCGGTGTTCAAAATTTTTCCAGTATAGCCTAGATGGTAAATTCGGTGTGAAGAAGACTGACATGTAATATAGGCATGGGCTAAAAGCGGATCGATGGTTAAATATAGGAGTGATTTTGACTGGTTGTACACATACGGCTTGGCACTGGATTATTTGCAGCCAGGCCAAAACGCCCAGGACTGTGGACGTTACGCACTGGCTGCCAATTGGAAATTGCGAGTCATAACTTCGCCACTGTGAATACAGACCGTGCCCCAAATGAACCCTGTACCTTTCGGAACTGCAGATAATTGCCCTGCGTCAGTACAAATAGGTTATTGAAAAGGTACATTTGCCCTTGTTCTTCTTTAAGCATGAGGCCATGAAGGCTCATGGGGGAGTAAGGGTATAGCCCCACGCACTATTCATCTCTGCAGTAGGTAAGGGCAGTGTCATGGCCCAGTTATCCCTTAGAAAGAGCCCCACCTCAACCCCACGAGTACCCATTGGATAGGCTGGTTGGTCCTCACGGCTGGTCTGAATGTTTTGGAGATCTATTGACTGTGCCGGGAGTCGAATCCCAGTTCTTAGGATATCCAACCCTCGGTCTAGCCGCTTTACCAGCTGATGCGCTCTTGTTTTTAGTTTATTGTTGTACAGATACTTTGCGTGTATAAGTGGTTAATCTGGTAACTCATTCTATGTGCCGTTAATATTTAAGAGTAAGAGTCCTTTCACCGGGCAACTCCTAAGCCATGTGCATTTTATACCATGTGCAATACGTTTGTTTTTTGGCTTGACAGCCCCCAGTGGGCTAGGGCCTCCTCATTCACAAGGTTTCCAGATCACACTCAACGGCGCACCACAGTCGGTAGGACGTGACAACACACTACGCTCACAACAGACAGACATCCATGCCCCCGGTGGGATTCGAACCCACATTCTCAGCAGGCGAGTAGCCGCAGACCTACGCCTTAGACCGCGCGGCCACTGGTGACCGACATAATACGTTTAGTGGTACAAAATAAGACGCTGGTAAATTGCAAAACCAATCAATCACTGTTGCTGTGTAGGGACGTAGGAAGGTAGTTCGGATAGAGTTCGATCGATGAAGCGTAAAGTGTTTGTCGTTACGACTGGTTAGTAGGTGAAGATTTTTCAGTTCATAAATTTTAATTGGTCTTCGTACTTGCTGCAAAGTGAATTTACTGCATTGTTAGGGGCGCATTAGTCGTATTGCCATCGCACTGTGATTATGCGAGTTTCAATCTTGATAACCGAGTTAGGATTAAGGTGAAGTGCGGCGGCGAAGGTATACGAAGGGGAGAAGAATAGGAAATGTTATGAACCTCTGAAAAAATTGGCGGTCATTACTGGAAGGGGGAATGGTGACGCATATAAATTAAAAACTCCTGTATGTTATTCATCCGTGGTCACGTGAACAGAAGCTGTGCGTAAAAAGCAGTATTACCAGATACGTGATGTAGGCACCGAGGCTCTGTGGCCCCCAAGAGGCGGCGACAGTACTCATCCGACGTTGCCAAGTTCATTGTATTGTTCGCAGTTTGGAGTGACAAATTGTGTGTGTGTGTGTGTAGTTACTCGGTTCGTTGTTGTTTATAAGTTTATTATTTCTGCTTTAGTATGTAGAATGTACCTTTGGCCGTACGAAATCCCATTTGCACTGTAACCTCGGATTTTTCGATTCGTAGTACCTGAGCACGCGGTTTTCTGCCCTTCATACGCCATTTTCTACAGTTGTGTTATTGCCACTCGTGGCAAGACATGGGAACTGAATTAGTGCGATTTCAGAACTTCATTATGTTACTACCTGAATCCGTTTAGTTCTCGTCCTTGCCCTTTTCAGTTTATAAACAACTTTACGTTCAAGTCGCCTACACTTAATGTGTTCAGTGTGTGTGAGTCCGCATCTCGTAGGAAGGTTAATGTTTGTCTCCGAAACTGACCGAAGCTGTTGAGGAAATTTAATCGATTGGCATGCCCTGGCCACATTATTTGGCTGAACTCATCCACCATCAGTTAATACCCAGCATGGCTTACAAGTTTCAAGATCAACGCTCTTTATTTGGAAACATACTTGTTTGGGATGTTCTCCGAAGTGCAAGGAGCATATATTTTTCATTTTATGGTGGCTGTGGTTGTGATGTGCTTCGCCGCAGCATGGCGTTAATGCACAACGGGACCTTGTGGAAAATATCAACGATCGAATTTGTAAAATACGTTGCTATTCTTGCTCATAAAGCAGTGATTGAAGGGAACAAACGTGAAAGGCTAATAATGGTTTCTAGGACGCACTAGCTCTCTGTGGGTGCTTCGTTGCGTCACTAAACCTGCCACGCGCCGGTACAGTCGGCAGAGGTCCGTGTTATCGATTGTCAAACATGAAATGACGCAACATAGAAGCTCTTTATGCTAGTCAAGGTCAATGCCAAGGTTGGCACTGCTGCGGCCCAGTACACAGCTGCCTGCCACGGCAGCATTACAACAGAACCGGAAACGTTGAAAGCAAATAATATGTAGCTCATGTGGTTAACTCCGTGTGACGTCAGTGTGGTGGCATAAGTAATTTACGTGTGATGGTTGTTGAGATTGTTCCAGCCGACACAGCGATCTAGAGTAGGCAGCAATAGAGATTGTATTATTGTTGATGCGTTCGGAATTTAGCCAGCCGTCTGACTCGAAGAGTAGAAGCAGGCTGTGTGTCCGGCCATTCGTTTTACCTTCTGAACCCTTTGTTTTTTCATGGAACTTGGCACAAACGTAACGATATTCGAAGGACGCCCCAGCGTCGTACTTTATGGTTTCCTGCGCACGGTAACATGTACGTGCAAACTTCTGAGGCGGGAGGAACATTGTTGTCATCGTGATGGGTGGTATTGGTAATGGAAGAATATTCGTGTTATGGTCATGTTATGACAACAGGCAGGCTGTGCGAAACTGGTCAGTGGTGTTCAGTATGAGTGCAGGAACTACTGAAGCATGTACAGGTAGGTATGTGAAATTGTGTGTGCACTTTCATGATAAACATACATATACTTAGGCCTGCATGTAATTATTGTGTGTAAGACGGGAGTTAAGAACGTGGGGAGTACGTAAAATTTTAGATCGTGTCCGGCGAAATTAACGTATACGGAATCTATGCTTAAGTAACAGATTTTTCGCCAATATTAAAAAAAAACATCAGCAGTAACAACAAACAAAAAACAACATGGGGACGATTTCAAGCTTCCGCCGAGAGGTGATAACTGCTTTCTTCTGAGCTGTTATCTTGAAGTTGTGACTGATACGTTTCCCCGAAACGTCGGTAAGTAGTTACTACTTCCCTCTGCGTAATAGCCGAGAACAGCGCAGTTCTTAACATTATAGGGTTTTACTCGTTTTATTAAAAAGTAATGTTGCTTAAACTTTTATGTCTAAATTAACAGGTTATATAGACCATGCTTAGGACCCACCGTACAAAATTTAGTCACCTTTGCGACCCGCCGCAAGGATGTACACCACTGGCATAGACTGTACCGTGAGATGATTGGCTGGAAGTGAGTGAAGAATTGGAAATGGCATGAAAATAAGTGGCCACGGCAGAATTTTATGTCTGTCCGTTCATTTGCCTGGAGGGACTGGTTCATCGTACGAATACACCGAGGATAATCTGAGTGCTTACAAAGATTCGACTTGTGGCACCCCCCCCCCCCCCCCCCCCCCACCCCCCCAAATAATGCTTGTAGCCTTACTGCTTATGCCAGCTGGCTCGGTCGAACTTATTTTTCGTTCGGCTTGTACCAACTGAAGTTCGAATAGCGCCACAAAATTAACTGAGGGACGCAAGGTACTATACTGCACTCATTAGTCATAACAGTGTAAGAATGTCATGCTACCTACTGTGACGTTACGGTTTCATGAAACTTCATTCGTCGTTTTTTGGAGTACAAGTTCTCACCTGCTCTGCCGTCCGCTAAAAATCTGTTAATGTTTATTCCAATCCTGTGTTCCCATTTTTGTGGCCGTACATGAAACATTTTATGCCCACCACACCTTTCTCTGACAAATAATGTGGTTACGCCATTGGAAATGATAAAGACGCTGGTGCTAGTAGTGACGTGAACTAGGTGGCGTCTTATCGCACAACGTAGGTGGTGTGTGATTGCCGGTGTTAGGTGTTTTGGCGAAAGACTTCGTGCCTTTTCAGTTTGCAGATTCGAATTGTGAATGCCTATGCAGGGAAGATAACGCCAGGGATCGGAAAATACTGTGTTGTTATTAATATGGTATTCCGTGTCCGTCTGGACTGCTATCGTCTACGGCGTTTTCCAGGCAGTGTTTTGCGAAAAAAAATGGAGTAAGTACAATTTTGAATACGTCGAAAAATTCCAAATTTTCGTCGAAAGACAGAAAGAATGCTTCATTGATCTTACAGTATACGGTGCTTTGCAAATATGGCTCGTGGCGATAACTTGGAAGAATTTGAAATACGCTCCCTGCTGTAAATTTGTTTCTGGCCTGTGAACGTTTCATACACGAGGGTTCTTCGTCCGGAAAAATAAAATCGAGGAACTTCGGTTTACAGTGTGAAACAAACTCGTGATACAAAAATTCCAAGACGTTTGCTCTAGATATGCACGTAGTATTCAGTACAGATTTTTTTATATGTAACTTTTACAATACCTAGTATCCCACGACTGACTTTGCAGGACGGCCCGTGGTTCGAACGCCGGTGGGGGCCTTGGGGCGCGCCTAGCCTCCTGTACAGTGGGTACTGGGTCTCTCCCGGGGTTGAAGCGGCAGGAGTGTGGCAGTAACCACCGAACCCCATTTTGCGCCGAGGTTTAAAGGAGTAGCAGCGCCGTACCCTGCTTCCGCTCTGGGTCTTGATGGCCTGTAATAGTGCGAAATTTGTCCTACCCCTTTAAAAGCTCATTTTAGTTTCCCGTAGCAATTTAGTTATGCTATATAGTAGCAAGTCAAGCGTGTTATTTATTGGGGCTTGTTACTGAAAACATAACAGTGGCTGGCCGGCTGGAGGCCTTTCAGTACTGTTTGTAAACGTAAATAGTATTCCAGCTGCCTGAGCTGGAAACGTTTGCGGGCTGTCATTAAAATTGGGTAGTATTTTGTCGGAAGAAGTTACAAGGCTCACAGGAATATGAGGTGGGTTGGGCATATCGGAAACTGCAGGAACAATAGCCCGTTTGCGTGTGGCTCAACACTAAAATGAGCGGTACAGTTATCAGCCTTCATAATACTTAGGTACCTATTCACTTACTCCGCGGTACAGAGTCCTCCTGGAGAAGCTAACCGATTCTCAGCTAGTTTAGAAATTCCCCGCATTTTATGGAACCTGAAGTTCATTACCGCCTTTACAAGTGCACGCCACCTGTCCCTGTCTTGAGCCAGATCAGTCCAGTCCAAGCCCTCACATCCCAATTCTGAATATCCATCTTAGGTTATCCAAGTGGTCTCTTTCGCTCAGGTTTCATCATCAGAACCCCTTTATACGCCTCTACTCTCCCCCACACGTGCTACATGCCCCGCCCTACTCATTATTCTCGATTTTATCACCAGAACAATATTGGGTGAGGAGTGCAAATCAGTAAGCTCCACTCGTCCGTCTTAGACCCAAATATTCTCCTCAGCACCCTACTCTCACTCAGTCTACATTCCTCCCTCAGCGTGAGCGACCAAGTTTCATACCCATACAAAACAACAGGCAAAATTATAGTTCTGTATGTATTCATTTTTAGTGTTTTTGGATAACAAACTGGAAGACAAAAGATTCTGCGCAGAATGATAGCAAGCATTTCCTGACTTTAGGCTGCTTTTAAATTTCTTCCTGGATAGAATTTTGATTCATCGTCCCTTATAATACAGACATATCAACGGCAGCAGTCGCTGGTTGAACCTGAGAATTTTAGATTCATCAGCGTGCGCTCTGTTTAGCAGGATTCAAGTGACTAGCGCTGCAGTCAACCAGTGGAATCTTCTTGCATTTCACTTATCTGTTCGTTCAGATTACTCATTCAGAAAGCTTATACGTGTGGCTGGCTTCTTTGTCGTGTTTAATGTTACTGTGTCGTGTTTAATGTTACTGCTTACGTGATAAAATTCCATCTGCTCTTGGTTAATCTGTTTCGAGGATTTCGTCAGTTACTCATCGTTAAAATTGGTAGTCCCTTCGTGTAAGCTACCGGTTTTACGAATTTCTACTTACATCAGAATCGCTAGCCACAGTAGTTCTTAAATCCAAGTTATTTACAGCCTTTCGTTATGCTTTTTTGTTTCATATGCGTGCCTTTTATAATCCTTTTTCATATCCTTAGCTAAGGATTTCATATCCTCTTTTGTTAAATAGGATATGAAAATTACGAAATGACGTTTTCACAGATTCATATAATCCTCGCTCGCAGTGCCCTGCTAATCATGGTGGTACAGAATTTAAACAACTGACAACACACATGATTTGAAGTGTTAAGTGTGCGGACCTTCAGTTTGTTGGGTGTTACGACGACGACGACGACGACGAGGGGTGCGCGTGTGCGCTCGCTCGCACCCACGCACGCTCCTATGTACATATGCTTATTTCATCATACACACGCGGCAGTGAACTTTGGAATGGGTGGATAGTTTATCTTGCGTCTGGAGGCGGTGATGGCGGAAGACGGTAGATCCGGATGCGTCGTTGGTCGGGCGGCGTTCTACGTAGTAATTCTAAATTCGCGGAACGCGCTGTTTACTAGCTGATTTTCTCACGTCCATAACCCAGTGCAGTTCTCACATTTCCGATGCAATCCAGTGGCTGTTGTAGTGAACTTAAACTCGTTTATATCGTAGAGTTAGATGGTCTGATCGACACTTCTATTGAACCAAATGGCGTCGTTGGTTTTAAGTAGTTTCTCTCCGTGTTCTTGAAGGCATGTGTATATTTTGCTTAGTGGCCATTACTGAATTCAAAATGTTTAGTATGTTTAATGTGCATGGAACATGTTGAACTGATCGACACATGCCTGCAAGAATACAAAAGGAAAAAACTGCTGCTGCAAACCAACGCTGACAACTCTGATTCATACCATTTTTTTTTTCGTGACGAAGCGTTCGTAGGATGTTTTTGCGTGCGTGCGTGCGCGCGCTTTTTTCCCCCCGCGTTCATGTGAACATACAAACTAACTTGCTAGAAGGATAACCACGTTTGCTTGTACCAAAAGAACAGCATTTTCGCTGTTAGTAAGAGTTTTCGTGAGACAACGTTTTTGATACAGAAAAAAGTGCATTCTATCATTGGTTACCGAAGACAAACTATATGGTGCTAATCACAGTTTATTGTAGTCTCCCCCCCCCCAAAAAAAAAAAGTAACTCGAAAGACTTCCATCGCAGACAGGTATGTTTCATGCAAGCACACAAAAAGGCCCCTGAAGAGGCCGAAATCTTGGCCGTATTCGTGTAGAGAACGGTAGATTTGGCCGACTGTGGCAAAGTGTATAAAAATAAATCTCTCACACGACAGAGAACTCGATAGCCAATATAAAAATGAAATTGCGAACTTCTTTTTTTCCATGGCGCATCAGCCCATGGCCTCATTATCAAGGCTTCACAGTCACACTGAAGACACCACAGTCGATAGGACTTCTCTGGACGAGTGATCAGCCAGACGCAGAGGCCTCTACCTGACAAGACACGAACACCCACAAGGGACAGACACACATCCATGCCCCCGGCTGGATTCGAACCCCGCAATCCCAGCAAGCGAGCGGGCGCATACCCACACATTAGGCCGCGCGACCACTGGAATCGGCAGGTGTTAACATACTGCTTCAAATGTTACACAAAATACCGACGAATATGGTGAAAAGATTTCGTTTATGTATTGTAGAAGACGGCGGAAGTTTTAAGACGCACTGTTTAAAATTACGTAATGTTGTGGTAGGGTGGAGCACACTTTTCAGCACCGTTATCTCGGTTGTGCGAGTTCGAATCATTCCATTCTTCTTGGCTGCCGTCATTGACTCAGTGTTGTTTGTGGGAGCTCCAGACGTCAATTTCTAAGATGCCCGCAGTATTGGTATCGCTTTAGGCACGGGTGCTCAGATGCCTACTTACTGAACTTCGTACGATGGCGCCTAATATTTTATGCGTAAGTGCGCTCTGTTCCATACACACAGACAGAAATATGTAGCAGGTCACATGCACCGAGCAGAAACTTCCAGATAACCGTTGAGATTCACAGATCGCGCCAGAATTGTAGGTACTCAGCATGGAACTTGTTCATGTCACTGTTCTGGAGCCTGGAATTTCGAGGTGGCTACTAGGTATGTGGAAAACTAGTGTATCTCCGCGCCTAGGTTTGTTGCTTTTCGCTAGTGCCGTAGTGATTGTGTGGTTACACCGTACTGCATAGTAAAATGTTCGCTCCTGCGTGCTTCAATACAGTTACTTTTCACACATGGATACAGAATTGAAGACAACTTGAGATAACGACCTGAAGTTGCAAATGAATGTAATAAACCGCCACTGGATAATTCCGTCTCATCGAAAAGCTGGGATCAATAGAAGGTAGTTTTTCCCCACGATGTTACTTTACTATAAAACTGGAAAATCGAATTAGGGGGACATTCTTAGTCTTTTCGCGCTCAGTTTGAACGTTACGGTAGACGCATTAGAAGAAGTTGGTGAAAGGCGAGTGACAGCATACAGACCTGTTGTTGACATAGTGTAATACTGGTAAGGAAGGGACGGAGGAACGAATTGGTACTGTAATGTAGTCAAGAGTTTCATATCTTAACGCCTGTTGGTGTTATGCCCACTGTGTTTGATAATTTGCCCTTGCAGAAAGTTGGTTGTTTGAAGTTTAGGGAGATATAATGTGAATGAGTTGAAGTTTGTATTTTTAAAGCTGTTATCTCATATTGGACAAGAATCTGGGACTTTGTTTTATGTGTAAGAGGTCTTGGGAGGCGCACACAGTAAGTAGCCTTGAAATGCGCTGTTGTTCCCAAACTGCTGCGTGGGTATGACATTAAGTAAGTCAACGAAATGTGTTAAAGACTGCAGAGACACGTTTTCGGAGAGCAGTGCTGACAGCTTGCTCGTAATAAAGTGCAGATACGCTTCCAGGAAAGGAACAGGACGCACTTATATGAATGTATGAGTGAAGGGGCGTGTAGTAATATTGTTAGATCCTATAGCGTATTGGAATGATGGCGAAATTCCCGAAGCCGAAGAATGCTTCATGAGTGTGACCCAGAGAAGATTTCCGAAACATCCGTAAGACAGTTGCTGTGCCTGATATCGTACGTATTGTAATGAGAGGAGATCTAACGGAGTTCGTAATTATACGTTCAATAGTAATAATAAAACAGAATCCACATATGATATTTGGAGCCGAAATAGGCAAAATGACGAAATCTGTGGGTGCACAAATCCCTGGCGTCAGGTAACCGCGTGACTAAATTTTGTATGGTGGCACCAAATATTTTTGTAGGTCAGTATGGAACGTGCTTCGTTTCACCCGTCTGGCGCTTAGAATTCTGTGGTGGCGTCTGGATTTTTGGAAAAAAAAAAATCTGTCTACGCCTTGTCTTATACAATATGGTTGTGGTGGCTTATTATTATTATTATTATTATTATTATTATTATACAATATGTATGTCTCCTGTCACAGGCATTTCTTCCTGGTACTTCTCTTGAACCAGCGGTGATCCCCACCGCTCAGGCTTCAAGCTTCA
>Ga0136643_10015499_pt1 | contig 11452 bp, 7 predicted proteins | sample TergutLab28metaG_FD_96883 | JGI IMG/M metagenome (GOLD analysis project Ga0136643, IMG submission 96883) | Labiotermes labralis P1 segment gut microbial communities from Petit-Saut dam, French Guiana - Lab288 P1 (version 3) (version 3) | ecosystem: Host-associated > Arthropoda: Insects >...
ACCAAATCTGGTTTATGCGCGTGTGCCATCACGTTTCAAACGTGCTCTACTACCGCCGATGCGCACTCCTCGGCTGCCAGTAGTCGACTGAACTGACGCCCCCGCCGATTTAAATGGACTCGTCCGTTTCGCCGAAAGACGAAATCTGGTTACTGCGCTTGTGCCATCACATTTCAACTGGTCTCTACCTTGATGCAGCTGATAAAGTTGGATGCATTCGTCACGTCCGACTTGCCGTTAATTGCATCATGACTCATCACCAAGTGCTAGCTAACTACAGTGGCCACCAAAATTGTTTCAACAACAGTGCTTCTTTGATATCGCTGTTAAGTACGGAGTATTGTTTTTGGGTATGCTTCGATATACGCTATCGAACATTTTCTTTTGCATGGATAGTAGTGAAGTGTGGTTCAGTGGGGAGAAAATTTCATCCTACAGGGGTGCTGATAAGTCCTTAGCCCGACCAGGAAGGAAACAAGCTAATGTTTCTGTCAGAATGGCGTGAATTTCCTTCGGCCTCTTGCCTTGCAGGGGGAAAAAAAAAACTTGATGACAGTTCGCGTCTCGATGTTGTTGAAATCGCGCACGTCCCTGATATGCCTCCGAGCTTGTTTCCTTCCTGGTCGGGCTAACGATTTACCAGCACCCCAGTAAATTTGCAGGGTTGAGAGTTCCAAGCGTGACACTGCAAAGATGGGCGTATTAATGAAGTTAGATGCCCTGAGTCGCATCTGCATGAAATGGCTACATGAAAAACAAACGTGTTACAGTGGAAGGTAAACTACGAAATGCGGGCTAGGTTAGTCCTGTTTTTTGGCCAGTACGTCCGCCATATCTTACCACTTGACTGTTATTTTGAAGGCCAAGAGTCTATGGAACGAACTCCCACGTGGAAGAAGAGTTAAAGAAAAATATATCGAAGATAATTTTTTATGTTCCTTGTGAAGAAAATCATTGGGTGAATTTCAGGTTATTGGGACGGTGCCAAAAATGTTTTGTTTGCAGTTCTACTTTTATATCGTTCAGTTAATGGTAGACGATATTAAAAAGTGGAGAGAAGTCAGGAGTTTGCCCAAAATACGATATAAGCTGGCCGTTCTTCCAGGGAAACTTTTAAGACAGTAGAAATTAAGTGTTCCAGTAATAGAGTGAGGTTATTGAATACATTGTAACAGTTTCTTATTTATTCGCAGAGTTCAACCAACAAGATGCAACGTTTCACAATTTATTTATTTCTGTAAGACGCTGTACATGTCTCAGACGGGTTTTCCGTCCATCATCAGGAGCTCAAAACTGCACATACAGCGTCAGGTATTGGTCTGACAAATACCTGACACTGTATGTGCAGTGTTGAGCTCCTGATGATGGACAGAAAACCCGTCTGAAACATGTACAGCGTCTTACAGAAATAAATAAATTGTGAAACGTTGCATCTTGTTGGTTTCACTCTGCGAATATATTAGCGATGCACGGACATGTGAATGTTAGATTTAAAAAAAAAAAAGTTTCTTATTTATGGCAACGTGAAAAAGAATACATACGGAAATGGTATTTACTACATACTTGTAACTGGATTTTATATGATATCGTTCATTTGCGACAACAGTGTCACAAATCAAAATTTTTTTATTTTTCAGTAGAAACTTTTAAAGGTTTTGAAGTGCTGTAATTTTCTATGAGTGCAACGACGACACAACTGCTCTCCAGCGGCGAGTTTTGCAAACAGCGTAATGACACTGTACGTGTTAAAAGTGCATCTGCAAAAGTTTCTTTCTATACCTCGTATAACTTAGAAATACCAAATTTTGAGTTGTGACAATCTTGTCGCAAATGAACGCTGTGTTAGATCGCTGGAAGGGCGTGTTACATTTTCTGTCGCAACGCAACAAGCAGTATGTCTGTCACGGAAGTCTGCAGTCGTCTCCTTTGTCGAGGTCTGCGTAGACCAGTGTTTCTCGACGTTTGTGAGACCGCGGCCCGGTAAATTCTTTTTTTTATAGGACGAGGGCTCAGTCCCAACATATTTACTCGTAAAATACCTTTCCATTTTTTTAAACTTCATGCATTAAACCAACATAACTGTACGGTGTGTTATGTTGACAAATATAAAATTACATTTAAATCTGTTATCAATCAATGGACTAATGAAATCTTGTAGCATATTTTAGTTTCCTCAGGCCAACATCTGGGTCTGAGCTTTTCGATACATTCACCAATATTATTCTCCCCAGAATATATCCGCCATAAAATATTTATTCATGAAAAATTCTTAGAAAACTAAAATGACAAATTCCAGGAGAACCTCTCGCGGCCCGGCATAATTGATGCCAGGGCCCGGTACCGGGCCGCGGCCCGGCGGTTGAGAAACACTGGCGTAGACAAACGCTGCATGAACCGTGTTTTCCCATGCTGAACTTGCAAGCCTGATAGGGAAAACTGTACGTGTGAGTATTCAAGTACTTTGAATTTAACTGAAAAATCTAGGCAGCGTAACTTCGTGTGTTGGTCATTGGAGGTACCCAGAACCACTCATTATTAACCTCGGTACTAGATGGACGTATGATGAACTTGACGCCCCGGTCGCCTTACCCCCGGGGAAACCGCTTCGGCACCCATTGAGTAGGAGGAGGGTCTCAGCTGACTTGGACGTTGTGGAGAAGACAAAACCTAGAAGTAGAGATATGCGTCGCTTAACGACGGGAATATGTTCTGAGAAATGCGTCGTTAGGCGATTTCGTCGTGGTGCGAACGTCATAGAGTGTACGTACACAAACCTAGATAGTATATCCTACTACACTTACTTACTTACGTACTCCATGGTGCAGAATCCTTCTTGAGAAGCTAACTGGTTTGCAGCTAGTCAAGAAATTCCCCGCATTTCACGGAACCCGAAGGTTCATTACCGGACTCACAACCGTCCGCCACCTGTCTCTATCCTGGGCCAGCCCAATCCAGTCCATATACCCACATCCCACCTCCTGGAGGTTCATCCTAATATTATCCACCCATCTGATCCTACTACACACCTAGCCTTTTGCTCCTAGGCTGCAAACCTGCACAGCATGTTACTATGCTGAATACTGTAGGCAATTGTAAGACAATGGCAAGTATTATAATATATTATAATATCATAATCTTATGGGGCCAATGCCGTATATGCGGTCCGTCGTTGACCGAAACGTCGTTTTGCGGCGCATACCTGCTTGTACACATTGCAGTGTGCCGAAACACGCAGTAACTGATTATACGAAAGAAGACGAGTTGCTGATGTCAATAACGAGTGTATTGTTATGGACGGCACGACGGTATGCCGCGATTATGAACGTAACTTATTACAGGGGTCTACAGGTACTCCGGAAATGTAGGAACAATTTCCAAATTCTGGGCGCCAGGAGGGCGGTATGAAGCAAGTTCCATGGCAGAGGACCCACAAGTCTGGAGTGATCCGTGAACCTCACGTTTTATGGCGCTTTCTGCACGGTACCCGTGAACTGTTACGCATTTCGGTATGTAAGAGGGGAAAGAAAATGGAGTAATTATGGTGATAATTTTAGGTTCCCCCTTGCGGTATTTAGTCACATGGGCGGCCGTGTGCTCGGGATTTTGTGCATCCCTCACGTATTACATTTGTTTGTATATTCGGAGCGTACGTTGCAAACACAGTGAAGTATAAATGACGCCCCTGTGTGCAGAAATAAATATGAGTGTTTTGTTATTTCACTGAGCTCAAAGGAATTAGGTTCACAGCAGTTGCCCGTAAACAAATAGTCGATTGTTGCCAATAAACGATCCAGTGTACACTTGCTCCATATTGCTTATTTACAATCAGGCGTGTTAGCAGCAAAACAGCAATAAATTACGGTACATCCTAATATTGGAATGATAATTATAGCTTAACGAAGATGTTAACCAGCCTGGCATGTTGTTAATGAATGGTTGGTTGGCCATTGTTGTTGTCGGCTAGGATCAGAAGTCCGTTGTTCTGTTATATTGAACCTAGTAGTCGCGTTATTGAAGTCCCAGTTCAGAGTTATGACCTAACAGCTCATTAGCCCTGCAAGACCAGCGCAGGCCGACTGCCCCGGCTGCATCATCTGTGCATTGTAATACTACTCTCGGAATGAAATGGCGCCCGGGCAGGATTGTTGTGCTTTTGGCGTTTGTGTTACCTTGTGTTACGTACGAGGCCATGGGAGGCGAGATCCGTGAACCGGGATAGCGCAGTTGATATAGCGACTCGGGGACGGTCCGGGGATCGAATTTCAGTGGGGCCGATATTTTTCTCACCCTCCTGACCGGCCCTGGGGCCCACTCAGCCTCGTATACAGTGGGTACCGGTTCATTCCCGGGGGTAAAGCGGTTGGGCCCTGGCGTTGACCACCCATCCTCATCTAAAGTCGAGGTTAAAGAAAAAGTGGAGTTGTAATTTACTCCCCCTCTTCGTGGCCTGTTCCAGGGTGACCTCTCTCTGGCAACTCTTTTTGCGGCGGTAAAGCGGCCGGGACTTGAGTCTGGTCGCTTACCTCCATTTAGTGCCGATGTTAAGAATGAGTAGAGCAGTACCTCATCTCCCCCTCATACTTGCATGTCATTTTCAGGGATAGCTTTACTTATATCTCGTGAAACCCATAAATTTGAAATGTAAAGTGCGGAGATCAACAAGAACATTTATGCTTGCACACACACACACACACACACCACACACACACACACCACACCCACACACACACCACACACACACACACACACGCGCGCGCGCGCGCACGCGCAACTTGAGATTAATGTGTAGGCTGATTCTGAACGTATTTTCTTGTGATCATGTTGAGAAACGCGGCACGTCTCTGATCTTGCACAACGTCTCACACAGCGCTGTTACATAGACGTGACTGCGCTATGTGCTGGCACGTCTTCTCGCGTGGAACACGCTGGAAGATTCCATTCCAATCCAAACGCTGTGTCGCGGCCAGTTCCACGTTTTAGTTACTGTGACACCTGCTATTAAAGCATTGTTGTTTTCTGTAATTGAAGAAATTATGGTAATAGTGCGTGTAAAGAAGCGTTGTATCCAGTTTTGTGGTTACTTTGCGAACTGGCGGGAGCCAGTAATGAAGTCTGTCGACAACTGACATACTTTCTGTGTCTGAGTTAATGTCTGAAAGTAAAAGCAAAAAGTTAATGGGTTGTAGTTTTTCGTAAATTTTCTCTGCCATCTTATTGTTTTTTAAACATTGAAGGTAATTTCATGCATAAAGTACGTTGTTAAAGAAGTTTTAGTATTAGATTTATTGTTACGATTCCTATTAGGGCCCATTTTCATAATACGTATACTCGAACAGTATGGAGGAATGTGCTGGTGACGTGTATTTGGATTAGGAACACAATACTGCACGTAATGCCAAACTTTACGGTAGAGTCCAGTTGAAATGTGACGGCACACGGTTACGCACGGGAGGAGAAGTGAAGGGGATGCTGGTGAATGGAGTAGGTAGCCTGTACTCTTCACACTACCTCGGAACATGGTGTATCCAGCATTAATACCGCTGATGCGCACACCTCGGCTGTCATTAGTCGACTGAACTGACGCCCCCGCTGATTTAAATGGACTCGTCCTTTTCGCCGAAACACGAAATCTGGTTTCTGCGCGTGTGCCGTCACATTTCACAGTCTGCAGTCTACAGACCGCTGTGGCCCTGTACAGAGTAGTGTGAGATCTCACCTTTACGTAATTTATATAAAGTTTGTTGATTGTAAATGAGCGCTATTTAGACATGGTAGCAGGCATTAACAAGAAATATTTGGAATGGACAGGATCTCTAGTGAGAATGGTCCCTGTAAGGGTAGTTTAGAAAATATTTTAGAGTAAATTTGAAGGAAGGAAAGAATTGGAAGACCTAAATGGAGATGGTCGGAAGATGTTGAAAAGGGTTTACGGGAGATGGCGACAGAAGGCAGTGAACAGAGAACAACGGACGTCTGTTATTAAGCAGGCGAAGGGCTCCCATAGGGCCGTAGGGCCAAGGAATGAGTAAACCAATGAATTATACCTTAAATATTATTAGTTTTGTTTCTTAGGCGTTCAAACAATTTTCTCTTCCCAGTTTTTTTAGTTTTTCTGTTATGCTACAATTTCATATCTGACGTGAAAATAAATCTTAAATCATCGAGATAAAAACAGATACAACTGTTTGAAGTTGCTGTGCTCCTATTTATGCTTTGTATGTAACAAGCGAGGAATTAAGCGTCATTAAATTCATGGATTCTGTTAGATTTTCATTTTCATATTTTGGGTTGTTTTCATTTTATCGGTGTTGCAAATTGAAAGGGACCAACAGAATGTACGCCCCCCCCCTCCATTTTTTTTTGTTTGTTTTTCGATTTAATGTTTTTACGTTTCGCGTGCCCCGCGACAGGTGGCATTGTCGGACCCGGATGATGATGTAATGTCGACGTGGGTTTTGTGTGGTGCGTGTAAAGTTGGACAATGATGTAAGCCGAGTGAACAGTGGACATTTGATAGAGTTGGCTGACTTGCATTATTGGTGTGTGTCCTTATCATCGTTCCGCGTTACTGTTGTGTGACCTTATCATAGTTCGGCTACTGTTTTATGCATGGCGATTTTTCCTAATCAGCTGGCCTAACTGGTTCGACGTTGTAAGTTCTTAGGTTGGTCTTGGCAAATATTAACATTATAAGTTCGTGTCTTGATAATGCTTTCAGAAACTACGAAGTGCATGAAGTGTAAGCATGGTCATAATCTGCCGTCATGCCAGGCCTTAAGGGCTAAGTTATTGTCCATTTACCGTACAAAAAAAAAAAAAAAAAAAAGGCAGATAGTATTACTGCTGCACCCTGGCCGTGTTTTTCTTCTCCGTCGCAAATGCAAACAGAGTAATATAACGCAAGTTACGTGTTGCTAGGCGCGTTCGCAAAATTGTGAAAAGCGATTATTAGTTTAGTTATGACTGTATGCTTGTCCGTCCGATCGCCCGCATGGAACAGCCCAGCTTCCACTGGACGGATATTTAAAAAAAAAAAAAAAACACGAAACTTGATATTTATTTTTCGAAAATCTGTCCAGAAAACTCAGGTTTCATTAAAATCCGACAATAAACACTGTTACTTTACATGAACACGTTTGTATCTACATTTATGATAATATCTTCCCGAATTTTTCTGAGGATGAGAAATGTTTCAGACAAAAGTTGTAGAGAATATCAGAACACATATTTTATGTTCAGTAACCCCCTGCACGGGAATCGTGTCTTTTTGAGATAGTGTGGAGAAATATGGCAGAGCAAGACAGGCAACAGTTGATATTGTCAAAGAGCGCATTCGCATTGCGTGCTGGATAACAAAGGATACAAACACACACACACACACACACCACACGCACACACACGCGCGCACACCACGCACACGCGCGCGCACACCACGCACGCACACACTCGCACGCGCGCACGCACACACACACACACACACACACACACGCACTCGCACTCAGAATATCTAATACTTAATGCTTTTCTACAGGAACAGTGGTTACGCGAACACGTCTAATATTCTTTATATAGGTGCATTTCCTGTCTTGTTTTAATATGCTGAGGCCCATCACGGTACGCCACCGTTTATGGTCTTACGTTCAAGTGACAGTCTGTCGGCGTTGGTGCGTGCACGTGAAGTTTTCGCTGGAGGGCTTACATACTTCAGAATATAAACAGCGGTATTAACATTACAGAAGTACACGTCTGTCACGTGGGAGTGACAGTAGCAGAATTGGAATTTGAATTTGATGCTGTAATTTCTCGTGGAAACTTTGCAAAGTTCTTAAAATTGTGCGCTTCGAATGTGCTTGGTGTTACCGTATTTCAGGTTTAGAAGTTAACGACTCGTGTATAGGTCACCGACACAACGACATACTGCTTTTTACCATTGTCACGTGTTTCGTACGTCATTGATGTTAATTTCTATGTTAATTGCATGCTATTTCATTCTTCTCGTCGTTAGAGTCAGCTACTTTAGTCTCGTCGTTAGAGTCAGCTACTTTAGTCTCGTCGTTAGAGTCAGCTACTTCAAATTACGTAATGCTGTCATGTAATAAAATAGGTCTGTTGTGTTGTATTTATCAGTTATCAGTATTCGGTTCCAGTAAATTATGTGCTTTTTACGTCTTTTGTAATAGTTTCTTATGTATGTGCGATTGAAGTTTTTATTAAACGGGTTTTCAACTGAGTATCTTGATAGTTTGTGTAGGTATGTCATTCCTGCTTCTCTTGTCCGTACATGGTAAAAATATTACAACCGGCTGTGGGACCTGTGTGTGTGTTAACTGTAATTAGTGATAATTAAGAATATACAGCATTTCCTGTAATTCCATGTGTTAATGACACGATCCTGTATAGATGTTGTAATGGTCCCCGTGTCCAATTACTGCTCCCCATATTTGGACGTGATCCTCTATAGATGTCAAAGTGGTCATCCCCGTATCCAAATACTGCTCCCCATATCTGGACGTGATCCTGTGTAGATGTCAAAGTGGTCGTCCCCGTATCCAAATACTGCTCCCCATATCTGGACGTGATCCTGTATAGATGTCAAAGTAGTCGTCCCCGTATCCAAATACTGCTCCCCATATCTGGACGTGATCCTGTATAGATGTCAAAGTGGCCGTCCCTGTGTCCAAATACAGCTTCCCTTGTGTAAAGGGCGTTTTCGATCCAGGTTGTCGCCGTAAAGTTTGCCCAAGTCATAGGTTTACAGGTCGTGGAGTGACTAATGTTTCCTTTTCGTTCCTTATCTTCTACCTGAACATCAGAATTTCAAAGTACGTAGACTTCTACTGTAAAGTGAATGGTGCGTGGTTACAGTCAGCAGCACTGAGTGCCGTGTGCATTTCTGAAATATGGTTCTTTGAGAAGAAATATTGAACAAGTGAGGGTACTTGTTCAGGGATTTCAATGTATGTAAAACTCCTTCCACCGTCATTTGTTGCATTTCCATCTGCTATTTCAACGACAGAATAAGAATGTCGTATCCGGTACTTTGACATGATTATTTGTGCAGATCAGTGGAGGAGACTACACTTGTGCCTGGGACCGTGATTTTATTACGGACGAGCTAGACTTTTTTTTATGTTTTGTTGACCGTGCATCTCAGTGTAATCTTAATAATTAACCAACTTAATGCACATGTTCTTGTTGTATAATAAGATTTATTATAAGCCTCTACATGTTTCGAGCACTATGTGCTCATCATCAGGAGGTCAAAGTTGTATTATACAGCATCTGGTATCATCACAACTATAGGTGGCCGTCCGGTGCACAGGTTGAGAGAGGACTGTGCACGGGACGGCCACCTACAGGTGTGATGATGCCAGATGCTGTATAATACAATTTTGACCTCCTGGTGATGAACACATGGTGCTCGAAACGTGTAGAGGCATATAATAAACTTATTATAAAACAAAAATTTGTGCATTAAGTTGGTTAATTACTAAGATTAAGAGTTATACTCAGTTCCTCATGTTAAGTTTCTGTTGGCCAGTTCTGTTTGCTGCACATGGTTTAGCCTACTGTATATTGTTTATTGATGACTCGTGTTTGCTCGTGTTTGTGCGGATCTCGAAGTTTTCATGGCGCCGTGGTTGAGTGTATTCCTTTTTTCCGGGGTATGGCGCCACGTCATTGTATAGTCGGTTTCTGACGTTTCGACGGAAATGAGGTAAAGTGTCCCTATAGACTCCAAGCAAGCGTATACGAAGTGGAAGTATACCGCCATTCAGCCCTAACCTGGGCACCAGATATAGATGGGAGGTCAGTCACACACCCCGGGGAGACAGCCCCCATACCTTGTCAGTCGGAGCCTGGGGTTTAGATTGAAAATAGTGCCGTAATCTTCATGGGCGTAGATTTCTACTGTTTGATTGTAGTATGCTCATTTCGTCTTGCACTAAACATAGGTATTTGTTGGTGCCTTCTTCATCCATGTTTCCAGTTATTTCCCCTTCACAAAATTTCCTAGTACTCGACTGCAGTAAATGGAAATTTTGAGTTGTCACAGGTGGCATTCTTGGCATCAAAACCGCGTAAGACAAGATACACCGCAGCAGCTTGTGGTTGTGTTTGTATATTACTCAGTTACTCACGACAGAGACAGATGGCCAGGCGAACACCATGTGTGTGTTGCACGACAGTTGTTTATAACCTACGTACATCGCATTATAATTTCCTTTTGTCAGGATATCACGATAAGTTGTCACGTGACCAAAATGAATTGTGAGTCGTTTAAAGTAAAAGTTCTCAACGAGTCCGCAGGTATTTGTTTTAAGGAGGAGGGATTTTTTGGGGGCCAAATTTCGCGTTTTAATATTTGGTATTTGTGTAGGGATTGACCTTTCTAAAACACCAGTTTTTAATCCCTATCATTTGATTAAGAGAACTTAATTTCGTTTTTGTTACGGTGCAATATTATCAATTTTACCTTAAAATACCAACTAATTGCACACTATTTTAATACACTTTGTAAAACACACGCAAAAATACGTAGGTCTAGTCCATTAACATTTATATCACTCCTACATTTTTCAGTCCTAAAGGATCATCATCAGGGAGTAAATGTTCCTATTTATGAAGTTATTGAATGTCAGACCAGCCAAACATAACATAACCTAAACATCTACATGCATGCCGCCACCACACCAATAATATCAACAAAAATAAGAAACATTCCCGAAAATCGTGGCGTTTATGAGACAATGTGGAAAAATATGGTAGAGCCAGGCAGGCCACAAATGACAGTGTAATGCTGCGCAGAAAAGACGCGATTTGCGTGCCGGATAACTAGGGCAAGGGGCAAGAACACAGACACATAATATTTTATATTTAATGCTTCGTAACTGATTAACCCCGTCTGATCCCGTAAAATGTTGAAAAGCAACACGTACAAAAACTAAGAAACTGCGCAACGACTTATCTGTCATTATACGTTTAGCTAAACTGTAGGTCTGCAGAAGGCTACGAACAAACCGAACATTAATTTTCAGTGCAGTTTTTATGTGTAACGTGTGAATGGGGTGCAATATTAGTTGGAATATAATTCCTTTTAAAAACTGGTACATGTAATTTACATAATTACATAATTGTGAGTTTGCAGACATACTAAGTATTACTTTTATGTTTACTGCGCACCACCACCACACACACACACGCACACCTAACCAGGAATTACATGTGCGGCTACATTTATCAGTATTTTATCATAACAACTAAACTGCGTGGCCTTAGTCCGCACGCGAACTATACCGACAGAGCGGCCGCCGCCGGTCGGCGAAACTAGTGCCAACTTTTGCGGATAGAGGGGTGTCACGTGGTCAGCGCAACGGGTCCCCACAGCTGTTAATCTCTGTTTTCTAGACCTGGAGCCGCTACTTTTTTCATTCAAGTAGCTCCTCAATTG
>Ga0136643_10015500_pt1 | contig 11452 bp, 5 predicted proteins | sample TergutLab28metaG_FD_96883 | JGI IMG/M metagenome (GOLD analysis project Ga0136643, IMG submission 96883) | Labiotermes labralis P1 segment gut microbial communities from Petit-Saut dam, French Guiana - Lab288 P1 (version 3) (version 3) | ecosystem: Host-associated > Arthropoda: Insects >...
TAATAACTTTTTTTGAGTATCATTATTTTAGAACGTTTTTTTTTCCCCCGGGCCAAACCTTCCTCTCCCTTCATTTTCTTTTTGGCCCCCCCCCCCCCCCCAAGTTAGCCTGGTATTGCAGTAAGATTCACGTTTAAATGAAAATAACGGAAATTAACCCTTTAAACACTGAGTTAAATCCCACCTGCCATTTGCTGGCATTATTAGGAGCTCGCCGTATCCTCCACATTAGCAGGATAAGGGTTAATAAGTATGACATGACCTGAATGGCTGCTACACAGACAGACAGACAGACAGACAGACAGACAAACAAACAAAATACTGCTCCAGCTACTCTTCATGTAAAATGATCCAACAGCCATTCACACTTGCAGTAACTGCTCCAACAATAATGGCCACAATCCTCTAAAATACCTCTTCACATATTTAACTTGTGTTTCACAAAACTTGTGCAGAAACAGCGTGTTCTTTTTGACAATTAATTAAAACAAGTCCTCAGGTCAGGAATACAGCACTCCAGTGATTTTTCATACTACCTGAGTTTGTAAGAAACCCTACAGCAAAAAAAAAAAAACTTCAATAAAGGCCTTACAAAACACAATATTATTTGAACTTGTGTAGACTGTCATATTACAAAATAAGTGTTATGCACAAGTATTCAATCCATGCATTCTATACAACAATGGCTTACATGCATGCTCTACATTAGTTTTCAATAAAAATGTATGTTACGTGCTGCAGTAATGGTGACTGCACTTCACTTCATTTCACTTAGTCAAAACTCTTCTACTGGTAGGTGTAGAGGGGTGATGGTAGCAGTACATATTTTTTCATAATTTCTGTGGAAACTTTAATTCCACTTAAAGTTACCAATGTGTTAATGGTATAAACACTAATTACAGTAGTTCTAACAGTGGTGTTTGTATTATAATTCTAACAATCAAACTTACCTTATCAATAAGAAATATCACAGAGAGCTGTACCTCTGCTCCAAGCATCCTAAAACAATCCTGAAAGAGATGCCTGCTGGTATGAGATTACTGGAAGATGTGCTAATATTGAACTTCTAGGGCTTCCTTTCTATGTTGAATACAGGAGAAAAAAAATGTGTTAGGACCTGTTGGGGGAGGAATTACAGGTACTTGGATAATGAAGCAGGGGTTAATATACTAATATCCAGGAGTTTTCAAATTGGCAGGTTAGTTAAACGAAGGAATAGGACGTGAGGGATAAACACTGAACACAAGAACTGCATTCTTCTCTTTTTTGAAGAAACCTGAAGGCAGAAGCCAAGTGGAAAATGCAACAGAAATTAAATATGATATTAGAAAGAGTACTGGAGAAATAGGTTATAAGTATGTGTCCCAGACTTGATAGGATCCTGTGGTGAGAAATTTGTTACCAACTGCATAAGTACACACAGAGTGTTGTGGAAACAGCTAATACTTGAAACTAAAAATGCAATTGATAATGAAACCATATTCTTTGGTCCTAGTCAAGTGAGCAATTTTTATAAAACACACATTTCAGCACCTTTTAAACTTTATACACAAAGACACTATGTGATACCTGTGTCATCATGAAGATAAACATCTTACAAAATTCCATGTGTATGGAAAACAGGCTTTCCTTGCAGATACTGTACATATCAGGTATAACACTGTGCCAAAGAACAGCACTTAACAGTGACCCACAGGATACCATGCACACAAATTAGGGGAAAAAAACTTGACTATAATCAAATGCTTTGGTCATTTCTTACACAACACATACTTCATCCCTTATTAAAAACTATTAGTTTCCCAAAGCCTCTGACCCATGGAAGCATTATCTTCATTCTTGGTTTGGTGTGAGACCAAGTCCCTTGGTACCTATAAACAGACTGAGAAATGGGATGAGAAGCTTCAAATTGAGGCAATTACTTGTATATATTTTGAATATTTGGAAATTACACTAACAAATGAAAACTGAATGCATGAAGAAATTCAGAGGATATTAACCCTTTAAACATCGAGTTAAATCCCATCTGCCATTTGCTGGCATTATTAGGAGCTCACCTTATACTCCACCTTAGCAGGTTAAGTGTTAAATCTGGAAAATTCTTGCTATGAATTATTAAAAAATCGTGCATCTTCTCCTTTGCTATCTAAAAATGTTAGTATTAAAATACACAAAACTATAAATCTGTATGTTATTTTGTTTGGGTTTGAAACTTGTTACTCATATTAACTGACTGAGACTGTTTCAGAATAAGGTACTGATAAAGACATTTGGACACTAGAGGAAGGAAATAGTAGGAAGGTGGAGAAAATTGCATAATGGGGAGCTTTATGATTTGTACTCCTCACCAACTTTTATTGGGGTGACAATATCAGGAAGGATTAAACAGGTTGGGTATATGGCATATAGCACATGTGAATGCATTAATGAACCTTCAGGTTCCACAAGATGTGGGGAATTTCTTGACTAGCTGAAAGCCAGTTAGCTTCTCAAGAAGGACTCTGCTCGATGGAGCATGTATATGGCATATATGGGGATGAACACAAAAACATGGGAAATCCTGAAGGAAAATATACATTTGGGAACCCTGGTAAAGATGGGAGGATAATATTAAAATACATCTTTAAAAATATCATGGGAGGGCTTGCAATAATAATGGAGTTTAGTGTTCATAAAACAAGAGGAATTTCTTGACTAGCTAAGAAACTGTTAGCTTCTCAAGGAGGATTCTGCTTCATGGAGTTGAGGTTGAATAAAGTGTTAATACTTTTAAAATTAGGCGCCACAAAATCAGGCTGAAGGATAGCCAAAACTACTACCTCATGCACAAGATGATCTGCACAAAACACGCGATTCATTACAGATGAATCTAGTATAGTTTAAATCATGCTCCCTGATAATAAATTACAGAACTATTTAGCGCGACCTTAGTAACGCAGCCTGCTACCATATCATGCTCCCCACTCTGCAGCCACCAGCATAAAAAGTCACCAAATTCTTATACACTATATTTTATCTGAAGTATTTCGGCTCAGATAAAAATGTAATAAAAGATAATGAGGAACATTTATTTCCCAATAAGTGTCTATCTGGTTTGTAAACGACAGTAGTATAATTTACAAAAATGCAAAGTATTAATATATATTCTTCCAGGTCATGGGACTGTGTAATCACATGCATGGGTACAGAAGTTTTCCAACAGGACATAGTACCTTTATCTTCTGGCAGGCTGTGAAGATAGACCCAGATTTTGCCTCCAGAACATTCATAAACATGTACTAGCTTCCAGAGCACAGATCATCTACTACAGTGTCCTAAACATTATGAATCCTCACCACTGTGGGCACCTCAAATCCAGCACCTAAAAATATAAAGCACAACTGAAGTGCTAGTGGAAAAGTCACGTTGGGAAAACTAAATACAAAATGGGTAGTATGTTTTTAGAGATACATTCTTTTTCCACCATTTGAGTACAGTTTGTTTCATATTTTGCCTTTCAAAAAAATTTTGAAAACGAGATATGAAATGGTTGCTGGTTACAGATTTTATCAGTATAAAAACACACTGAGAATTACGACCACATGATGAATTTCAAAGTCTATTAAAATGATATCACAAGAACAACTCAGTTGGATGGGCAAGAGAATGATCCATGGATTGTACTCTACTGCTGTACTCCTTGAAGCGTATGTAGACATGGGCTGATGACGGTGTTTCAAATGTAAGACATGTCTTGCAACCATCATAATTACCATTATGCAGCCACTGCATGACAATGAAACTACTGACTGAAAATAATGTCATGTCACTTTCAGACGTCATGCTGTGCTTCATTCGGTACTTCAACAAAGTATGTAACTTTGTTGATGTATGTAACTTTGTTGAAGTATGTAACTTTGTTGATGATCTCCCAGACATGACTTTTTGATGGGACTGACGAAGAAACAATACATGACGTCTACTACGTACGCTGAACAGTGACTGACACACACTGCCATAGTCACTGCGCGCGTCATCCAAATGACCCGCGACTTCAAATGCCAGACAACTTGCATGCAAAACTGCTTCTCTCTGCCATCTGTGTGGTACTACCCGCAATCACTGAACCATGCCGGCAATAAGTTACTCCGTCGCTGCCGCTTGTGGCGATGTAAGCCCTTGTTTCTGTGGTCTATTTAACCTACAACTGGGGCCAAAATCCATGCCTATGTAATTCTTTTGCACTCTGTTCGGTAAACTTGTACAAGTTTAGGAGGTAAGCTGGCGGCAGCAGTTTTCAGCGATAAGCTAGGTTTATCTATAATCTCAGATTACGCATTTACAATAATTCGTTAGCGTTGACTCCTTGGTAATAATCTATGATCCGTGGTAAATCGTCTGTGGTGGTTGCGGCGAAGCAGAGTTACAATTGGAAGTTTCAAACTGACAGTGTCTCATGTGCTTAAAAGATGACCAGTGATGTATAATGTGAACTAGTTTTCTAAATTTGGTGATTCGTACCACAATTTGATTTTGTTTGTGTAAGTACGACGAAGTATTTCTAAGCCTTTATCCATGCTTGTACGTACATGTATAAGTGCCTGTAATGTTAAATGTCAGCAAAAGTCGTTACGCTGTCTCTTAAAGCGGCAAAGGAAGGACGGAGTGAAATAGAATTTGTGTCATTTTTACACATAGACCCTTCATTTGATTAAGCTAAGGATGCAGAACACGTCAGGGTACAAATACAGCCGAATGCAGAGTAACTGCATTGTTTCAATGTCCGCCTCAAATGCAAGAATAAAATCACTGTAAATATTTCTTTACAGCGCTGCAACAAAATAAATTTTTATGGAACCGTTCTGCTCACTGTTGTTATGTGCCTGCTTAAATACTTTTTGTATCGTGCATTAAAATATAATGGTTGCTGGCAGGCTATTGAATAAATTTATTCCTCTACAATAAACTCCTGTTTGATATATGCTGTTTCCTGTACGATGGTTGCCGCGTCTTTCCCCGGGTAATGCGGTAAATTATTGTCATAGCTTTATGGGTTAGACTTCATTTGTTTGCAAGTTTTATTTGTCTCTATGGAACTAACTGGTAAATACTCAATTTTCGTTATGTTTCTTCGAAGTCTCAGTCATATCTGGGCATTAAAATTCTTTTTTGCCACCCTTATAGCTTCCATAAAATATGTTTAAGTGATACTTAAGAGTTAATTTTAAGTGGCTGTAAGGAAGACATTTGACACTGTTGTAGGTTCTGTTTCAAATGTGGCGATGAGTACTTGCTGAACAGATTCATAAACAAAGTTGTGCATTTGCAAAGTAAAATTAAATGCTATTAGAAATGCAGACTGTATAGCATGCACAATCAATGGCATGTTTTTGGAATATTCACCAATTACATAGTATAATTTCGCAACATTGCCAACATTACCAAGAAAATGCTTATTCGAATTTCATGAACACGCGCATGAAACCAAACGTAACAAACACTGAACTCCCAAACCATCAGTGTGCGATATCAGGAAATTGCATTATTGCAGCGATGTGAATGAGAAGTCTGCCAAATAAAAAAAAAGCAATTTTGTTCTTGGGACACAAGGATGTTTCTTTTGAAAACGGAAAGTCCAGGGAAAAGATGGGATGAAAGGGAAGCCTACCCATATCTAAAGTGATTCCGTATGTGGCTAGCTTTCTGAGTGGCTTTATAATGTCTTTTTTGATATTCCACTTATGAATTTTGGTACATATGTCCTTGCCTGTAGTAGAAGTCACAGTACTTTCATGCTGGTTATTTAGTTATTTATTTTCATTATTTGTTTATTTATTTGTTCATTTTATATTATTTTATTTTATATTGGTTATTTAGTTATTTATTTTCATTATTTGTTTATTTATTTGTTCATTTTATATTATTTTATTTTATATGTAAATTTCTTTTGCTGATGATCGTGTAGCATAACCAATCTTTCTAACCAGTCAATACTGTACTTGCCAGAATGTAATTCACGCTTATCTTCAGACAACATTTGAAATGTAAGGGAGGGAGTATGCATTTTATGTTGTGGACATATGGGGTCATCACCCCAAAAATGTAATTGTAAGTCTCAAAAACCACCAATAAAGCACCAACATTTCAAAAGTATTGTCATTTAAATCCTGTATGAATTTTGAGAAATTGAAGAATTGAAAGTGGAAACACCAGGTTTACAGTTCAAATAATAATTCCTCTTCTTCTGTATAGACTACACAGCAGTGATGAGTAGGAAAATTGGAGTACTAACTGAGAACAGTGGTCAAGGATCTAGGCATAGCAGTGTAATGAATAGTGAGAATTCACTGCATGTTGTGGGATGTGTCTCCACTTACAAGAAGAAGGAAATAGTCAGCGGTCTCACAGCCTACTCGGAGTCACAAAAGCAGTATTTTGAAGAATATGAACAGCCATATGATGAAACTCAATATCTGAAAGCAGACATCCAAAAGAGAACTGAGGAGATGCTGCAGAAAGCCAAGGAAGATTTATGTAAAAGGTAAAAAGGGCAGGTTTGGTCTGCGTCCATCTGTATACAAATTTTGTTCATTACAGAATGGATTTCATTTAAAGCATATGTATGGGGGGTCTACAAAAAATGTGTAAGCACTTAATTTTGATTGATATGAGTGACATACAGTCCGTATTTTACACGAAGTTTCAATTATTGAATGTCTTCCATACAATTTAATGTCCAGGAACATTTGTACATAAAGTAAAACATTGGTCCCATTAGGATCTAAAACTTCCATTCCAAGCACTTTTTAATATGGCAGATATTTACCAATATGCAAGGCTAAACCATTTATTATCCTTAAGGTAGTACAAATTACTTTGCTACTGTACATTTATATCTGCAGTATATTAACTGATTAGAGTCAGCTGTTGAAGAAAGTGCAGCAGAATTCCTTTAATCTGGCATCCAGGGGACCAGAAAGGGTCTGGATTATCAAATATTGTAGGTTATCATACAGTACCTATAGTGAGCTGGTGGTCAGGATAGTGTAGTTGGTGTAGCCACTCCTGTGGGCTGGACGGTCTTGGGATCGAATCCTGATGGGGTTAAGATTTTCCATGCCTGTCCTGACTGGTCTTGTGCCCACGTCACCTTGACATGTGTACACATTTGTTGGTGAGTCTTACAAACCAAAGATGAAGGATGTGGAAAATATAACTATGTATGACCAAGAAACAGTTAATGTCTGCACCTGCTGTCTTGGCCAGGAAGTTGGAGGAGGGTGCAATGTCACACCACAATACTGCAACTGAATTGGAAGGTTTCAGTCAATCAGGTCCCCTTGTAAGACAGCAATGTGGTAAATAATGTCTCACTGAATTCATATCTTGATATATCAGTCGATTAACTAAATGTTGTTCGAATTCTTGAAATTCATACTTCTAACTGGTAATCATGTTTCAGTGGATGTGTATTAATTCTTGTATTAATGTTTAGTTTAAAGTGGACTAGTATGCTGCAAACCCTAAAAGATCAATAACTGTAGGTACTGATTGTCTTTTGGTTTTGTTTCTGGCAGTTTACATAGGTGTACATTCCACATAGATATAATCTTTGCAGGAAAGAGAAGTACAGTAGTGAAGACACAAGCAACATCAAAGAAGTGATGGTGCCTAATACCACACGACACCATCAGTTTAATGCCTTGGAGATGCTGCACAAGATGAGGTGGTTGCAGAACCAGAATGACAATAATGACTTAGAAAGGTACTACTTGTATTTTTATTTAATGCAGAATTTTTGTTTTATATGCATATTTGCAGCAATTATCCTTGTTTGTACTTTACGTCCTACTACAGGACCAGTATTTCTTGAAAAGTCTGTGCTAGAAAATTTAAATCGAAGTTTATGGGAAGTGAAAAGATTTAAGATCTGCTAAAGGTAAATAAGTTTTAAATGTGTGCATTCTTTAATAGTTGAAGTGTGTCCATGCCTTGCTGTTTAATTAACAGAGTAACTGTGATACCTATTGCGAGGATGTTAACCCATCAAGGCAATAGTTCAAGTGTCCATGGATCTGTGTGTGATTGGTGTTTACTGGTGTTTACATCTACTCTGTAACATCTAATTATATGTTTCTGTGAAGAAAATTGGATCTTTAAGATTATCCGGCAGATATTTATGAAATTTTCAGGAAAAATATGAGTTAGATCAGTGCTCCCACACATACTTTTATGTGTGTATTTTTAAAGCTCCATTCACTACCTGAGGTTCTGACTTACAGAGTTCCAACTTTGTGTGTAACTCCTTGCAGTAGATGTAACAACACTGTCCCACTTTATACTTAGGCTTCAAGAAGGTTGTGTCATTTCTGTTTTTATATCTTATCTTACAAACTGCACACTTGTGGTGAAATTTTTGTCAATCAAATGCTTTTTTTTAGGCATATTGTATGTATATGTGTGAACAGTCTTCCTTCTCCAGTATGTATTTAAAGTTTTCCATCCCGAAGTGTTACAATATATAAATAAAATACTACACATCAGTCGTTAACACAACATTTTATTTATATACAAAGGTATATATGTCAGGCGACATGTTTCGACCTAGTAGGTCATCCTCAGGCCCTCCAAGAACACAGATCTAAGCGTTGTTTAGTTTTTCTGCATTATGGGATCCCAAATGCTTACAAGTTTCAATAGTGAACAGTATATAAGCTTGTATAAATTGAGCCTATATACTGTTCTTATTATTTCTCCAGTATTCCCAACACGTTGTTTATCATTTCTTGACATGTGTATGTATGTATGTGTATGTGTATTGTCTTTGAGATTCATGCTCTTCATGGCAAAATTGTACTGTAGTATGCCTAGAAGTTTGGTCACTTCTTTTCCATTGATAGTATTTGTTGTTATTGTTATGATACGATAAAATGTAGACCTTTCCACTGCAAGATCCATGAGCTGTTTGAATGATCTGCAATAACTTTACTTTTCTTCACCTTTGTGTCCCTTAATTAGGTTTGCACATTTTTTCTCTTCATTCCGGAAGTCTCAGACTGGTCAGCAGTGTCAGCACAATATTGAAAGGGAGCACTATGCCCTAGTCAGAACAGTAAAGTTCTGTCCATCATGCCAGTGATGTAAGAACCATATTTTCTGGTAGAAAAGTGAAGTTGATTTCCATCCAAACAACATACTTGAGGAAGATTGCCTTGTCTTGAGCAGGTCATAGAGCCTCTCATTTACTCCCTGAAGGAACAGTAGCAGCCCCCTTTCAAGGCCTCCGACTGATTGTCCCTTAGGGTGCAGTTAGACTCAAACTGCTTCCTTCCACATTCTTTCCAGTTTTTTATTCATCAGTCACACCATTACTTTATACAGTGTAACCTGAGCTACTGGCAGAATCGCTGAATAAATCATAAATAAATGAAATATTTACTTTTGTTCCAGTTCCCACACAGCAGGAGATACAAGAAACATGACAGACAAGAAGATAGTACCACTGAAGAGAGAAGAAACAGATGAGTATTTCAGTTGCACAAAACAGACCAAGAGCAAAGGGAGACGCAAGAATAGGGCTAAGACATTAATCAGCTTGGAGGATCTGGAGAAACCACTTCTTGAAGCAGCCACATACCAGAAACATATACATGCACAGTCTGTCTGTGAATCTGCAAGAGCATCGATACAGCATGCATGCTGTGAGTGCAATTACAGATAATGTGATTATGCCTGTTTGTGATTCCCATATTAACTGCAACCTTTAGCTCTGAAGTATCATTTCTGCTTCTGGTTCAATTCCTGTCTGTTGACTGACTGTACAGTTACAGTGATAAATCATATACAGGAACAGGAAGAGAGTTGGTATGTTTCACATAATGTACCTGTTCATTGTTTGTTTCTTGGGCACGGCAAACTAAATCAGTTCAGTGGCTTTGAAAACCTAACCTCTGGGAATAGTTGTGGGTTGGTCACACAACGGATCTCACAGTAATTCAGCTCAATGCATACAAGAAAAGACACGCAAATTTCATTGAGTTTTATAGCCTTTAATTCTGCCCAGTGGACTGAACCCACATACACTCTTTCTGAGCACAGTGCTGCAACCACTCTCCTTCAGTTTGTACTGTACTCTTTCCGAAAAATAACTCAACAAATACCTTACATTGGGTCCCCCAAATGCGGAAACACCGGAGAGATATCATTAGAGGGCAAAATGCTTGAGCAACTAGTCCTGGTAAATACCTCTCGTCTTTCCACAAAACTATATTCCTGTAACTGTAATCTCACCTAATGGCCAAATCATACACTATGGGATCCCAAAGTGGACAAAGCATCTGGTGAAGTAATTGTAGGGGCCTGAAGATGACTAACATCTAGTCGAAACATGTAGCCATACTATAGACTAAATAGATTGTGCTGACGTACATTTGTGTAATACTTATTGATACTCTTAAACTACTTTCAACTAATTTCAAACCTCGAAAATGAAACTGCCTAGTAACAATATTGTGGTCCATAATTTGTCCTTTTATTTTTTGTCGTGAAATGAGGAAGTTAGGACATGTGAGCATAATGTAACTATTCTTATTTGATCCTTTTGCATAATTTCCTTAAAACTTTTAAGACTTATGGGAGAAGTGTATTGAGCATAAAATATATGTTTTATTCAGAGAGTGTGATTCAACACAAGGTAACTGCCTACCAGACTACATGGTATCATGACCCAGAAGGCTGCAGTTAAATCAGTGTGACACAGTTTAGGTTGGACTGTCAGTAACACAATGCCAGTGGGGCTAAGTGTTGGTGCCACTTTAACATAAGGCGTTGCAGTGTGAAGTTATGTATCCAGATCAGTTAGTTTATTTGGCTCCTTTCGGTCTCAGAACTTGTGTAATTACCCTCATACGTATAGATTGTGGTCTTTTGGGTTGTCACGCTAGTTTTAGCTACCAGTGTTTTTTGGTCACATCTTGTTTAGGAAGTGTCTTCTGAAACCCGTTATTCAAGGAAAGATGGAGGGATATAAGTGACAGGAAGACAAGGAAGATGATGTAAGCTGCTACTAGATGACCTTAAGGAAATGAGAAGAAAATGTAAATTGAAATAGGTAGCACTAGATTGCACTGTATGAGTAACTTGCTTTGGAGTAGGCTATAAACCTGATATAATACAGACAACAGAGGGAATGACCAGTGTTATAGAAGAACCTAAAGATGGAAACAGCATGTTTCTCCAAATGGTCGGTATTAACCGACAAGACTAAGATCCTATTCTGAACACAAGATGGCGGAGGAAGTGGAAGACGAAGTCGAGCAGGCGCTGAAAGTGGTAGTGTTTACTACGGAATAAAGCAGTAATATGAAGAAAGCACTGAAGCAGAAGATTCTAGAAACTGTAAGTACTCTTAGAGCACTATTTGTTAAAATAAAAGCCAGTGGTGACAGTAAAACAAGTGAAATAAACAACCTAA
>Ga0136643_10015501_pt1 | contig 11451 bp, 1 predicted proteins | sample TergutLab28metaG_FD_96883 | JGI IMG/M metagenome (GOLD analysis project Ga0136643, IMG submission 96883) | Labiotermes labralis P1 segment gut microbial communities from Petit-Saut dam, French Guiana - Lab288 P1 (version 3) (version 3) | ecosystem: Host-associated > Arthropoda: Insects >...
CCGGAGGGAAAGAGACCACTGGGGAGACCTAGGCGTTGATGGGTGGATAATATTATGATGGATATCCAGGAGGTGGGATGTGGGTATATGGACTGGATTGGGCTGGCGCAGGATAGAGATAGGTGGCGGACGCTTGTGAGTGCGGTAATGAACCTTCGGGTTCCATGAAATGCGGGGAATTTCTTGACTAGTTGCGAACCAGTTAGCTTCTCAAGAAGGACTCTGCACCATGGAGTAAGTAAGTAATACAGCAATTTAACGCCACACACACACACACACACACACACACACACATATATATATATATATATATATATATATTATGGTATCGTATTAACTCGGATTTCTCATCAGTGTGTATTCTTACGCCTTCTCCGTAACGCACACTAAAATCGCGTTTCCCCTCTGTTTGAGATAACCCTAGCAAGCGAAGAAAGTAGAACTTCCTTAAATCACAAAAGAAAAATATTTTGTTTGGCCTATTGGGGTCAGTGTTTTTGTACAGTCACAGGTGAAAGCGAAGGGACTGTGCCACTGCAATTTAGAAAAGTCGTGACGTTGTACGGGGTCAGTATGCCTTCATTTGTGTTCTGAAGAAGGAAACAAAAAACTGTGACCTCAATTTTAGGTTTCTTTCTTTTCACTCCTTTCCTCCTCCACAAACACATGTGTTGTGACTATATAGATTCATTACCATGAAAGATTGGTTTATTCTGGTAGATCAAACCGGAAACCAGGTTAATGTCTGACTGTTATCCGAAACCAGATTTTTTTTTGGTATTCGGCACAGACCTAGCAGGTACGCAGTTAAATACTTTTGGTGTTTCTAACATTTACCTGAATTGTGCCTGTCTTCTATATGGGTGTGATACCTGACGTGTCACATTGAGGGTGGAAAGTAGAAAAAGCGTTTTCGAGAGTAGGGTGCAGAAGAAGATATTTGGGCCGAAGGGGGTCGAGAAAACAAGGGAGGGGCAAAGACCGCATAACGAGGAGATTTATGATGTGTAGTCCTCCCTTCACCAAATATTATCCGGGCGACCAAAGCAAGACGAATGAAATGGGCTGCGTACATTGCACATATGGGAGGCAGGAGATGTGCATTGAGACTTCTGGTGGGAAGTCCTGAGAAAAACAAGTACTTGGAAGACCTGGGGGTATAGATGGGAAGGTAATATTAAAATGGATCTTAAGAAGGACAGGTGGTGGAAACTTGTGAAAGTGGTAATGAACTTCCATATTCCATAAAATGCAGGAATTCCTGGACTAGCTTAGATCCCGTTAGCTACTCGAGGATAACTCTGCTCCTTGATGTTAGTTAGTTATTTAGGTAATCAGCTAACGCCTGGCTCAACAAAATTTTCTGATAAGGATCAATTAACACGAGAGCTCCATTTCTTCCATACAGCCTCTACAGTAACACGTGATGTTCAGAAGGAACTGAAGCTTACTGGAGAGCAATTCAATAAAATATTAAATATTTTGTTACAATCATAATGGCCTATAGTTTATTTTACACAGATATTAATGGTGTTGCTTTACAATTGCACATATTGTATCAAAGTTACATGTGTCATAGGCAGGACTGTGTTACAACAAGGTGCATATTGTATTTTGGTTTCAGCGACACAAAACACGTTAAATGTCAGTGCATTCTGCATAGGAAAAGACCGCAACAATCCGAACCAACTTTCTGAGTTTACATAAATGAAGGAATAGGGTTATCAGTGTAGATAATACATTGATTACTTATAATGTATTCTTTATTCAGTAGATACCAGGAAATAAATGGTGGGAAATAGGAAAGTAAGTACCGTATAATTCGAGTTTAAGACGTACATATTTTTCACGCTTTTCCGAACTGAAAATTAAGGTGCTTCACACTTCGAAAGTCTCGAACACATCATTTTCCTCGGAAATCACGCGGCCTCGCTGGAAGAGTAGCAAATTTTACAGACAATGATTTTTTCCTCAAAATCCCATTTGATTATTGCGGTTCTTCTTAAGTTAGCAGGCGTATTAAGTTTGAAGTAATACCTTACTACTTTTAGGCCAGGAGTTCAAGATTTGGGAGTGAAGTACTGTAAAATAGCAAATGTAGTCACTATATTCATGTTAACATTAAATTAATTTAATTGGGCCGGATATATCAGAAAATTACGCTTCATGAGTGATGGGAAAGAATGTTAAGCTACGGATGCAGGAGTTTCATAAATCAAGGAGAATGGGACCTTAATAAAATTTGGCACGCATTAGAAGTAAGAAATAATTACAAAATTACGGCCAGAAAACCTGAAAGAAGGAGCCAATATAGGATAACTCAACAGTAAATGCGAGAGTAATATTAATATTGGCGATTGAGCAGCAGTATTGAAGGGAATTGTTTGGATTCTTTTAGGTGAGAATAAAGAGCTTTGATTTCAGTAAAATGCTGAGAATTTCTTGAGTTCTCAAAGAAAATTGTAGTTTCTTCAACAAAAGAGGAATTTGCACACTATTTTCTTTCCTACCGCGAGAACGTAACAGCAAGTTTATCTTAAATTTGTCTGAACCTCGGTGTTAAATAATTACACAGCCAGGGCGACGTGTGACACAAGCATGAGTGACGTGTCCGGTGAAAGTAGGTTCTGAACAGAGCAGACATTTCGGCTGACGCTGTGGGCAACGAATACATAGTACGTGTTGCTCAAGCACTGTCACCAGAGGGCACTATAACTTGGCTCACGACGACATTACAACGTGTATTACACACGAGACAGATCGAGATAAAGATGCTCATTAGACACCTTAGTGCGTGTTTAATGGCACTGCAGAATTTTATTCACTGTAAGACTTGAATAATTACCTAGCACAATAGTGCAGAGTCATTCGTAAGCAGCTCATAAGACGAAGAAAATTCTCTTCAATCTGCATATCTTCATATCTTCAAGTTCCTTAAAGGAACTTGAAGATATTTTACTTTTTTCACAAAACTTGATGCCCTGAGCCAAAACTTGAACAGTGTGCCCAGGTCAGAACTTCTAGCCCCCATCTCAATCCGAAACAGGTGGACCACCCCTTATCCACTATTCGCCATAGCTTTCGCAATGCACTGGACTGGAGGAATAACGCTATACTGTATGGCTTTGTAGAACAAAATGAATTTTTATAATTCACGAATACAGTACTTTGGAATTCATTTGGTACTTCAGGATTATTAGAATTTGATAATTAATTATCAAACTGCAATGTTTCGAAACACAGGTAATCATATCATAAGCGCTTTCTAAAACTGCGGAAAAGCGTATATTCGCATCGTCATGTCTGTTCATCCGTCTGTCTGCATGTAACAACTCTGCTCCCATTCAACGGATTTTCATGAAATTTTTAGTATTTTTCGAAAAACTGTCAAGTAATTTCATGTTTAACTAAAATATTACAAAAATAATTTTTCCGTACATGAAGACCCACGTATATGTACGATAATATTTCGCTCGGTTCTTTTAGGGATGAGAAATGTGTCAGACAAAACTTGTACAGGAAATCAAAACACACATTATCGATAACTAGTTTTCGAAAATTGTGCAGTTTATGAGACAATGTGGAAAAACAATTTTAGAGTCGGACAGGCCACAGAAGAAAATATAGCGCATTGCATGTTGGAAAAGTAATGCTACATACACACACAATATATTTATCTCAGTAATTAACCAACTTGATGCACAAAATTTTTTTTTCAGTAAGTTTATTTCATGCCTTTATATGTTTCGAGCACATGTGTTCATCACCAGGAGGTCAAAATTGCATTACACAGCCTCTGGTATCATCACACATATAGGTGGCCATCTCGTGCACAACCTGTGCACGAGATGGAGACATATAGGTGTGATGATACCAGAGACTGTGTAATGCAATTTTGACCTCCTGATGATGAACACATGTGCTCGAAACATGTAGAGGCATGAAATAAACTTACTGTAAAACAAACATTTTGTGCATCAAGTTGGTTAATTACTGAGATAAATATACTGAGATGCACGGTCAGCAAAACGTCAAAACTCACAATATGTAATACTTATTGCTTCTCCACTGCAACAGTGGTTGCACGAACGACCCGCAATATTACGTCATACGCACATTTCAGGTCTTTTTCATTCTGTAACCTGTAAATTATAACAAAGTAGAAATAACATATAAATTACCACCTTTGTGTTTAGTCCCCCTGCTGTCCAGCGAGTCAGTCAGTTGTATGACAAAAGGAGAGAGATACCTGGATCCTCATGTAGAAGGAGTTGAGGTCGAACGCGTCTCATGCTAAGCTTAACGTACCGATTCATGTAATTACGGGGAGAGGGGACAAGGTAGATAGAAGCATTTGGTTTCGAACTCTCCCAGGCCTAACGCACCTAAGTCTTAAGACAAGTACTTTGTGCCCCATGACGGCACAAGGTAATCACTATAAGGACTGGGTAAAAGGCAGGAAAATAGAGTAAAGGAATTTCAGTTTTCTACAGGAACAAATAATTTTTCCCTTCCACAAAGCTTCTAGACTAACTTGTTTCAACATGGTTAGAGACCCACCTTTGGTTCGCGAAGCTATTCTGTGAGGGTCAGAAAGCAATAATTCTTATGACAATGCAAAGCACATGCGCCATATTTTCAACTGAGGCCTGTCCGGCTGTACAGTATTTTATTACATTATCTCATAAACGGTACATTTTTTCGAAAAAAAAAGTTTATTGAACATAAAATATGCGTTTTTCTCTATAAATTGGTCGGAAATATTTTTTATTCTAAGAAGAATTGAGCAAGATGTGATCAAAAATGAATATTGGTTATGTAAATTACTCTTATAATTATCGTATAATTTAAGCACGTTACGCCCCTTGTATTTGATTTATAGAATTAACTACTAGAGTTACTTCCTGTGGAGAAGCAAATAATAGCTTACCTTGAAAATACCTATGTTCTCCACCATTAATTTAAATCGAAGTTTCGGAGCCACCTTCCCTACAGCTTCTAGTGTAATCTGTTCGAACTCTGCAAGATCGACTACAATGCTATCCCTTCCTAACCCAAAGGTCTCCAAAGCAATTTCTTACCTGAAGAATTTCTGCCAAACTATACACGGATTTCTCAGTTTCGATGCACGTTCATACATCCCTTCGTTCGGTAAAGGTGCAAATCATGAAGATCGTCTGCCCCTTTGCATGAAAGACAATGTGTAGGTGGACAAGTGGGTTGTTAGAACGTTTTTTTTTTAATTTTTTAAAATGAATTTCACAGTGCGGAATATTGTGAAAGCCAAGGGTACAAGCTATTTGTGCGTTGTTAAGAATTATACACATTTCATGGAAAATAATTCTTCTCAAAGCGATACACATAATTTTTTCGTCGACAGGGATGGTATTTCCTACATCCAAATGTTACGAACATGTTTTATAAGTGTTTAACTCCGCGGTGACCATGGTCTGTGTAGGTTAGTAGAATTTAGGTTTAAGGGCCCTCCTGGCACTACATCCTCCTATATCACCACTCACATCATCGGGACAACGTAACTGCGCCTCATGGGCGTCCCAGTCTCAGAAGTCGGTTGCACTCCTGCCATGCCCAGGAGGGAGGACCACGAAGTCCACAAGGACATGTGGTGGCATTGATAAAAAGTCTAACTGAGAATTGATCCCAGTAGCCACAAATATGTGTATAACAAGTATTCTGATTCCTAGGCCGGTTTAAGATATTTCTGGGCCCATTGCACACATAAATATTGCGATATGACCATGCAGACACGTCAAAGTTACCTTATATTTGCAATGTTAGAATTAATGTAAAAGTCACAATTTCACAAAATTTGAAAGGCAACCAGAACTGTGCATCACTCCCCCAACGCGGAACTGCAGGTTCCCACGGAGCTGCGTAGAATTCTGTAGCCTTATAGCACTGACTGTACCTGCTTTAAAAGCAGGATATTAAAAGTATATATATATATATATATATATTTTAATTTGGGGTTCATGTATTTCAGAAACTTTGTGCACTCACTTCTGTCTTCTTTAGGCTATATCGTTAGTGAAATTATGAGATACGTATTTACCTTTTGCTCGGTTTTGGCTGGAGCCACAACGCGTGTGTCTCGGATTAAAAATCAGGCCAGTGTTTGTTGTGTTTGTGTAAGGGCACCCTTTACATCGCTTTATATGATGTGTTTCTTCATGTGCACACTTCGCATCTTCCTGTTGCTTACCCTTTCTGTACTTGTGCATATATAGAACAGTTAAACCTCGGTTTGTTATTGCAAGGACTGAGAGAACAAATAAATCCAAAGGAGATTAAATGCTCACAGTAAAAGGCATAACTAATTACGTTATAATCTTTATATCCATATAATTTTTAATTTAATTGTACGGAATGAATGCACAATAGTATGAAAGCCGCAAGTGTTCAAATGTTTCCGAGCATTTTGTCCAAGCCAACTTGACAATTTGAGATATTTTAGTCCTGAGTCTACAGGCTACAATTTTTGGGTAGAAATTATTCGTTGTTTTCATGGGACAAATATAAACAACTTCAAGCAAACTTGCATTCATTATCTGAGAAAATAAAGAGTTCAATGATGTAATGGTAAATCTACGTGATAAAATAAAGTTCCTGAAGTTCTGTAAAGTTAATGAGAGAAGTTTTCGGTACATGCTAATCATATTTCAAGATAGTAAGAGTAATTGTCCATTCTTAGCACAATTCAGCCTGTACTCGTAATAACCTTTAGTACGACTACATTAAAATAATAACATTAACAACCAATGATACATCTAGCGGGGCAAAGGCAGTGTTGTTGAAATGCGTCGTTAGATCTTGCCTACCCCTTTTAATCTATTTCAGTTCCTTCTAATGCCTCTATGGCAATATTGAACACAGACCGTGAAGTAAAAACTGACACAGTATTAGTATTGCGTGTCCCCCTTCCACGGCCGTTCCTTAACAGGGAAATGGTGACGTGGCTGTTTGCATTCCGCTCTGACCTTGTGGAGTTATACCGATAACTGTCGATCTGTCTGCCGAATTCTTCCGATGATGAACGTTAGACTTATTACAGTCGTGGCGAGACATGGCGTTTGAATGCAAAAGTGATATTGTAAGTCTGTGAAGTATCTCTTTTATTTAGTGATCTTAGTGGTGGAAATGTTACATAACCACGTGACAAATGTGTGGAATCTTGTAGTGTGTTTTGTGTTGTATGCCGTGTGTTGTGAAACATTATATTGTGCAGTGAAAGTGATATGAAACCTGGAATGAAAAAAACAAAATGTCGCTTCTATCTGTTTCGTTCTTTGCATAAGCCAGGTGAGTCTGAAGTTGCTTGCGTAGTGGAGGTTAGAGAGAGTTAGAACATACACAGTCCAATGCTTTCACGAACAGGTATATTATTGTGCAAACAAACATACTATCCCTACTGAGATCTATATATGTACGAGTACGTATTTGATTTTTCTGAAGTAAATACCTCTCTGAAAATCTTTAAATATAAAAATTATCTTCCAAATTAATTTGAAAGCTATTTTGTTTAAATGTTGTTGATTATGCCCCCAAACAATATGTTACAAGAATAATATTCCGTGATTCTCTTCAGCTTAGTTAAGAAAGAAACTGTCGTTGAGAACAAGTTTAAACAAAATGACTGTACTTAACCCATAATCAATTGTTATGCTAAATCAAATCTCTGTTACTGTTCAAGGACGGGGACAAACCGTGCGAAATATATGCGTCGTAGGACTCCCCCAGGGTTTCTTGCATAACCGGCCGGCTAATTAAATTAGATATCAGAGCTGAATAAGCTGCTATCTGCATTAGTAATCAAAACTCTGCTTTTCCCATACTCTGTATTTATGTTTTTGCGTGATGATCACGATAATTGACGATTATTTCCCTAAACTACATAAAGAATTGGCCCGAATAATAGAGATTTTATTAGTGTGTGTTCAGACACTGGGTTTTAAAATATAAGTGTAATTCTTATTAATTTCCTGCTTGTAGTGACTAAATTGTCCAGGTAGGTTTTTTTAAAATTAAGTTCAGAACATCAAGCTCTCAATGAAGGATTTTTTTTCTCTTGTGAATTTAAAAAGTAACCAATAAATTATTTAATATGTTCTTACATTGATTAACACTCATATTTTTATTTATCTTTCACTGTCATGTAATAAACATTTATGCATATTCTGTAATATTTAAATAACTTATCTGCGTTTTGCTCACACAATGTATTTAAGTTTCTTAGGACTGTCAGGCTGAATAAAGGTTAGTTCTTTAAAGAGATTCAACTGGGTCTTTATGAAGAGAAGACGATTTTATTCTGTAGAATAGGAGCTAAATTTTTATGCAGAATATATATTTTACTGGCCATGGCTAATTTTTGTGGTTTTTCCAGTGTAAAAGCCAAAAATCTTAAGCATGCTTCGGAGAACAATTGGTGCAGTTTTGCTAAAGGTAGGATTAATATTTACTCGTACAGGTACGTCATGCATTTTCCTTTGACCAAGTAACTCCAGTGCATCAGGGGTTTCTTGATTCTTTCCTCTAAAGCGTGTGTTTACAACATGCACTTACGTAACATATTTGATAATGGATTTATTTCAGTCAGTCTTCTTCTGTGGATGATAGATGCAGCAGTTTTGTCTCTTTGATTTAGCCCATGTATACTTGGTTTGTCACACTGGGGGAAGAACATAGACAAAGAGCGTCTAAGAATAGGGCGCTGAGATGTATATTATGGTTTAAGAGGAAGAAATAGGGAGAAAACTGGATAAATTTTGTCATAGGGATTTTCATACTTTGTAACTCTCAACAAATATCATGCCAGTGACAAAATCAAGAAGATTGGGAGGGGCAGACGTGTGGCACGTATGAGACAGAGAGATGAAATGCTTACAGGGTATTGGTCGGGAAACCCGAAAGTGGCCACTTGAAACCCACATGAATATTTGGAAAGGTAATATTAAAGTTGATCTTCAAGAAGTAGGATACAAAACGTGGACTGCATAGATTTCGTCCAGGATAGGGAAAAATGGCGGGCACTTATGACATTGTAATATAACTTCGAGTTCCATAAAATGAGGAGATTCCTTTTACCAGTTGCAGAACTGTTAGCTTCACAAGAAAGACTCTGCTCCATGGCGTAAAATTGGTTCTTATTTATAAAACTCTCCTCTGGCAGGTATGGGAAATTGTCACATTTGAGAGTACAGTCTTCACCACACCACAATAATAAAAATTGAAGTGTGGTATACCCCGAATATGATTCAATATATAAAAATTTCCTGATTGCTAGGTTTATGAATTTTGGCTGCTACCAAGTAATATAAAAATGTTCGGAATCTAAATCTGTTTCCCGTCATTATGTATGGAAAGTATGTTCTTATCACCAAACAGCCACCTTGCGGTACACGACTACGTCACTACGAGCACCTTGGATCAGGATCCATTCACGGATGATGCTAGAACACTTACAATAAATTTTAAGAAAAATAATTACAGAAGTGTCCACGAAAGACTGAGGATAAGAGAGGAGGTGTAACGGTAACAAAAGCCACCATATATCGAGAATAATTTTGCCCATACATTTTCATATTATCACCGCAACAAAAGGGAATTAAATTCCACAGAGACGAAAGAATTTTTAAAAAAACCACGCTCACGTATAAAAGTTCGTCGCCGTTCCTAGTGCCGTAAAAATGGATTCCTCCCCCCCCCCCAAAAAAAGGAAGCGAGAGTGATTCCTAAAACGGTAAATATTAAGGCAAAATCTAAATTATATGGATTTCTTATATCCATGGTTCTTTTCGCTTTGCAGATAAATGTTTTTGTTACCGAATTATTTTTGTAATAGCTAATTTGTGTCAGCGTCACACCAAAGGGCTCTCACAGGTTTTATTGTTTATTTTGCCACAACATAAGATTATTGTAATTTTTGTTGTTCTGTTTGCATTCATAGGTAGTGTTCTCCTAGTTCATAGTCCATCATTTTGGACACAGAGTCAAAACAAACTGAATTTCACTGCATTCTTTAGAAAGTCATGGGAACTCAGTAGTCGCTTTGTACAAATAATGGTAGTAAATTTAACAACATTTTTAACAACACTCTATTTTAATATTATAACCGTCATTACCGTAAACATAAAGCTGCGCACGCCGTAAACAATCTGGCATGTATTCGTGAGGTACCAGTTGCGAATCTCAGAATGGATATGGACCACCCTGAACGAGGTTCTTCACGTTTTTTCACTCCCCTTGAAAAATTAAGGCATGGTAATATAAATTAAGCTACAACCGCTTTTTTCCACTTCTTTTCTAATAATGTCACATCCATTTGTTAGATAAGATACGCTGTGGACTACTGACAGAATTTAAACCAAAATAAAGCAAGATATTTTATAAACATACCCATTATCATGACTAGCAATTCTGCTGCCAATTCAATTACGTTCGTCACTCCTGCCTTCATCCACCATCTTAAGTGTAGGTTCTACAGATATACCTGCAGTCTTCTCTTGAGGTATGCTAGCTTTCTGCACGATCAGGCATACTTACATACTAGCTCGTACATTTAACCACACACTCACTTGGTGTTGGCGTAATGTTGTGTAGGTGATTAAACACAAGTGCATGATGGGTCAGATAACTACCTTGCATGACTCTACTGGGACTTGACCTCGCAGTCCCCACGAAAGGACAGCCTTCTTATTAGCAGCATTTGTTGATGACATGACTGTCCAACTTCTAATTGGACATTGAGGTAAACACATCCCAGACCACTGTGAGATTTGCAGCAAGGCTTTACAGCCGGAAGTTGCCTCGTCTGCTACTTTTTATCTGTCGATCACATTGAGAGACATTAATTAGAATAATTACGAGTACGCACCATATTTTTCTTGTTGAAGTCATACGTCAGCAATTAAAAAATGAATAATTTATTCGTAGTTTCTAGTTGGGGTAACTTATTCAGTGTACTGAATAGACCACGGACTGGATGACAAAGGAGTCATGGTTGGAATGCCGGCACTGGAAAGAGGTTTCGTTCTTCTGCATATCGTCTAAATTACTTACGGTACCATTTCGACCTTATATTTAATGGGTACAGGAGCTTTTTCAGGGAAGCAAAGCTCTTGGTGCGTGAAGCGGACACACGCAATGCTGAGACTAATCTTGAGTGGTTATGTATACCACTCTCGTAATATATCAGGGCATCCTGGTATATTAAGCTTAAAGCAAAGCAGTCCCATTACAGGCCTGGAGCGGCCCAGGGGGTTCCAGGAAGTTAAGGTTCCCAGATTTCGTGACAACGGCACAAGGCTAGTGGTAGGTTGTCAGCCTTACGCACCGGCCGCCTTTACCCCCAGGAAATATTCCTGGTACTCATTTCTGTTAGAGGCTGAGTCGACCCCAGGACCATAGTGCGATCGGAAGGATTTTATGTCA
>Ga0136643_10015503_pt1 | contig 11450 bp, 9 predicted proteins | sample TergutLab28metaG_FD_96883 | JGI IMG/M metagenome (GOLD analysis project Ga0136643, IMG submission 96883) | Labiotermes labralis P1 segment gut microbial communities from Petit-Saut dam, French Guiana - Lab288 P1 (version 3) (version 3) | ecosystem: Host-associated > Arthropoda: Insects >...
AAAAATTATTATTCTTCCTTTACTGTGTTAATTTCATTTATTTTGTCCATCGTTTTTGTAAATCTTGCGAATGCTTTGTAGTGCCTTTTGATAAGCGTATCTTTTTTATGTGTGTATGTATGTGTGTATGTATGTATGTGTGTGTGTATGCATGCATGTATGTATGTATGTATTTATGTGTGTATGTACGTATGTATGTATGAATGTATGTATGTATGTATATATGTATGTATGAATGTATGTATGAATGAATGTATGTATGTATGAATGAATGTATGTATGTTTGCATGAATGTATGCATGCATGAATGTATGCATGCATATGTGTATGTACGTGTGTGTATGTATGTATGTGTGTCTGTATGAATATATGTATGCACGAATGTATGTATGTGTGCATGTATGCATGTATATATGTATGTGTATGTATGTATGTACGTATGTATGTGTGTGTGTATGTATGTATGTATGAATGTATGTATGCATGAATGTATGCATGTATGTATGTATGTGTGTATGCATGTATGTATTTATGTATGCATGCATGTATGTATGTATGCATTATTATGCAAATTATAAAGATGTAGAAATGATGGCCAACTCTTAACTTAAACATGGCCCAATCAAATATTTACGATCATAACCTTTCCCGATATTTTTGGCTCTCCACTCTACATTTTTACATCTTTATAAGTTAGAGTTTTATGATGGGAAAGCCTGAGAGAAAGAGACCACTTGGGAGACCTAGGCGTAGATAGGACGATAATATTAAGATGGGTCTTCAGGAAGTGGATGTGTGGGTATGGACTAGATCGAGTTGGCTCAGGATAGGAACAGGTGGCGGGCACTTGTGAATACGGTAATGAGCATTCGGGTTCCATTAAAATACAGGGTATTTCTTGACCACCTGAAAACCGGTTAACTTCTCAAGAGGGACTCAGCCGCATGGAGTAAGTAAGTAAGTAAGTAAGTAAGTAAATAAGCAAGTAAGTAATAATTAGGTATGTAAATAGGGAAGTAAGTAAATAAGTTAGCATAATTTACGTATGTAAAGGCGTAATTGTTTTTATGATACACGTAACACCCTAAGTTTTCAGATTCCACGGGAATGATTCTCGCTGGTAATGGACCAGGACGGGCCGAAACATGTAGCAGGTAAAATGTAGACAGGTAAGGGTTACTCCCCAATACATGTTCGTTTATTGACTAAAGTTGTGTAAAATTAGACAGCCATATGCAAGGTTGCAAGTTTTTCTTATACCGATGCCCAATGCTGTGTTCACAACTCGTTGAGAATTTACATATCACACTTTCAGTGAAGAGCTGGTAATAGCCTCTATGTGACCGTAACGGTAGTGTTGGATTGCTTAGTCACTGCATCTTACAACTCTCCTACCGCCAGCTGCATTACATCCAAAACTCACGTTACATTCTGCAGGACATTGCTGTTCCGTTATACGAGAAAAATGTACTGCTGGCATTGAGCAGCAAGACACGACAGTAAATGAGACTGGGCTTGCTCGCTCTGAACAGTTATTCAGGACGAAACGGAGAACATATGATGAAAAGGTAGTTTTTTTTTTTGGGGGGGGGGGAGTTCGACCAGAAAATGAACCGCCATACACAAGGCAAGAACCAACACGGAGGGAAACACAGATGTAACTGGGGAAGTACAGCGTTACGGTAGAGTACTGTAATGTCTGTCTGCCTGCGCAATGGAGGGGGAACGAACTCTGGACCTGAGTCTCATACCAATCTCTCTCGCTTACACACACAGAAGACAGATGCATGCACTGACTCTATAGCATCAATTTTTAAATTTCAGACTAGGGATGAAGCTCAAATGCATGTATAATGAACTTCCATTTCATGACAAGAACATAAAGCATATTTAACAATGTATTCCATGCAATATAGCTTAAGGAAGAAAACACAACTCTAAGACAAGGAGGTTTAGAGTGCTACTTATTCATTATGTGTGTTCCACAACACGTGATCTCTCTCTCTCTCTCTCTCTCTCCTTAAAGAGAGGGTGTAAGCTTAAAATGAACTTCCTTTGCCAACATGGTTTATGCGTATCCCTACCAACTACACTGAACAGCCATACCTACTTCACTCCACTCCACTCCAGGCTAAGAGTAGAAACGGTGCTTTCTGACTGAGCACTGAAGGCGGATGGTACTGTACCCACCAGCATATCCGAACTAGCAAGAAATCCGCTCCCCGTCCACCTCAAGTACTCAAACCGACAGAAGACAATAGAAATTCATCATTGCGGTATTAACCAACAGTGATCTCCAGGAGGTGGGATGTGGGTATATGAACTGGATTGGGCTGGCCCAGGATAGAGACAGGTGGCGGACGCTTGTGAGTGCGGTAACGAACCTTCGGGTTCCGTGAAATGCTGGGAATTTCTTGACTAGCTGCAAACCAGTTAGCTTCTCCAGAAGGACTCTGCACGATGGAGTAGGTGAGCAATCACTACGCAGCCAATTGTCAGTACGCATCTGCTGTAGGGTATTGGAGTAATGGGATATAACTGTTGTGCTAGACAGATCAAAATATGTAATTATTTAACATAACACAATAATGCAGTTTCGAGCAGGATAGAGGTGTGATAATAACTGCTGTTTGTAGTGGTTTTGAGCCACGTAATATGCAACTGGGTCTTGAGTTGTGATATATCTCCTTATGAAAACAACCATCATGTATATTTTCCACTATTTCCACGGGCAGGTGACCACGCAAGACAACGAAAGAAGTTCAAGGGACAACGCTTCAAAAAGTATTGGCAGATTTCTAAGTTCAGCTACAAGACCTCGGTTTGTATTAACACACACACACACACACACACACACACACATACACAGTTGTAACAAATATCAATTATTCTTACTTCCTGCATTACTTATAGATACACAAAAACCTTAATAGGCTAGCTGTTACTGCTACAATAGCGAATATCATATTCCTATAAGGCCTCACAGGGTTTGCGGCCGCTCGCTTGCTGGGATTGTGGCTTCGAATCCCGCCGGGGCATGGATATCCGTCTCTTGTGAGTGTTGCGTGTTGTCAGGTGGAGATCTTAACAATGAGGAAGCCCTGGCCTACTAGGGGGCGGTCACGCCAAAGAAAAATAAGTCACGATAATGTAGGTGTATTGTCTGAAATTGTAAAAATTTCACAACTTGAGAGATTTAAGAAATGTCAATAATATACTCCATTAAGCCCCGGGCAAAATGAATTCAGGAAATGTGTATAAGAAAAATTCAAAACAACTTTACATTCAATCTAAACAAACCGTTTCAGTCATCAAAACAGAAAATGTTATACATCTATATATTCTTCAACTTAGGTCCTCACGTAAACACCTCTGAACTGAGCATCCCAGTCCTCAAACCCTTTGTTTACTTTACAGGTTAATTTATGCATTCAACGTTCAAAACCAGAGACATATTTATTTTTTACTCATTTGTCTATTTGCTTGTTGATTATTTAATGAACTAACTAATACAAATTTAGGATACTGAGTTTTGTGGGATGTGAAGCTGTGTCGCTGGGCGAAAAGTTCCCACGACAACGAATACCACAGCAAAGTATGAAAGGGCAGACTAAATTCGTGAAAGTTGCTACCAACCGGTTAAGAATCTTCCGTCTTTCCGCTTTCTGCATAAAAACATAAAGAACTACAGTTTAGCCCGTCGTGGATGTGGCCGTGAAACTACCGGGAGAACGCAGGCTGATGGTGTTCGAGTATAGGGTGCTGAGGACGATAACCGGGCCTGAGGGGGCAGAAGTAAGAGCAGACTGGCAAAACAGCAAATGAGAAGCTTTATGACTTGTACCCCCTCGCCAAATACGATAAGATGGGCGGGTAATGGCATGCATAGTGGTGAAGAAAAACGCATACAGGGTTTTGGGTGAAAACTTAAAGGAAAGAGACCGCTTGGAATACCTACACGCCGAAGGGCGGATAATATTAAAATGACCTAACGAAGAGGGATGGAGGTGTGCGCACTGAATTCTTCTAGCTGAGGAGAGGGACAAGTGGAGGGGTCTTACGAACACGGCATTGGAGTTTTGGGTTCCATAAAATGTGGGGGTTTTATTGACTAGATGCGGACTTGTTAACTTCCAAGAAAGGAAGATAGGTGTCAGCATCTGGTAGGATGATTAAGGACCAGTGACTTGGCAAGAATGTGGATGGAACCGCTGGTGGACTAACTGAAGCATTTATGATCCCACCACTTGTCTGGACGAATTGAGAAGCCCAAAAAACCTGAGCCCCAGCAGGCAGAGATTCGAACAGGCCACTTTACCGATTACAGGTCGGAAGTGTTACAACTTCAGCAAACTTGCTCCGCCCGAGAGATAAAAGGAAATATCACAACGCTGTGCGTGCCGTACAACAAATGAAAACGCCAGCTCGTACAGTTCTCATCGTGGCTTTGCAACGTATAGACAGCAGCGTAGAAACAAACTTCGTCGTTCCACGCGTTAATTCTGAGGTTTACATTCCCACTAGGTTCGCCGGCCCGCGGTGCAGGGAACTTAAGCTCATTGGTGGCTCTGTTTTTGGTGGCCTGCTGTACGAAGGGAATTGTGGTTACAAAACGAAACAAAGCCAAATGCAACATACAGGGAAAAAGACAATCTGTGCTTATGGTTGGCATTTGCATTGCAGACCAACATTTCAGTGTTTTAAGTGACAACTTCAATAGGATGTTATGCAGGTGTGCCGTAGCTGTGACCAGGCAAGGATAAACAAAACACACACTGAATTCAAAATCAGAATTTTTTGGTGGGTTATAAACCAACGCAACTATACCTTTAAGTTGGCCTGCCATAGCCCAGACTTCTAACAGCGTAGAACCACATTCGCTCCCGGGGCGGTCCATGTAAAATTTGTGGTGAAAAAATTAGGGATGGGAAAGGGTTTTGTACGAGAAATTCGGATTTTTCTTGTAACCGGTCATACCACCTGTGCTCCACATTCATTCAACGATCATACGAGGGATGGACAATGGTCAAAACAAGAGGTTGCATTTCCAAGATAACATCGTCTCATCCCATTCCACAAATAAAACAAGACAGGCAATGTGTGTAAAACGTAACATTCAGATGCGTTCCTGCAACCACTGTGAAAGTTGAAAAGCAATAAGTATTACACGTTGTGAGTGTGTGTTTGTAGCCTTAGGTACCCACCATGCAATGCGAATGCGCCGTATTACAGTGTCAACTGTCGCCTGTCCGGCTCTAAAATATTTTTTCCACATATCTCACAAACGGTACAATTTTCGAAAAAAGTTATTCATAACAAAATGTGTGTTTTGATTTCTCTACAAATATAGTCGGAAAATTTTCTCTTTCTAAGAAGAAATTAGGGAGATATTATCAAAACTTTTTATCGGTCTTCATGTAAATTATCGTTTATTCTTGTCAGATTTTGATGAAACTCTAATTTTCCTAATAGAGTTTCGAAAAATACTTGAAAATCAAATTTCATGAAAATCCGTCCGGTGGGAGCCGAGACGTCACTTGCAGGCGGACGGACGGACAGACACACACAGGAAGACATGACGAAGCTAATTGTCACTTTTCGCAATTTTGCGAAAGCGCCAATAAAGAAACCTCTTCGTTTCTTTAACGATGCCCTGTGAATTATACATCGTCAGTGACAGCTGGCAGGGGATCGAGTACGACGAAAAAGTAAGATGTGGTCTGAAAAGGCCACGGTTTATAATACACATTATCCCACAGTCTCAGTGGACGGACTATGGAAAACTACGAAAACTATACTAGGACAGCTGTCCTCCGAGCGGGGATTCTACACGGCATGGGACGTTAGATGTAACTAATAGGATATAAGAAAAAAGATCAAAACCGGACACATTCTGCAAGGACACTTTTCTCCGTGGACATGCCGGGACAGCGGTGAATAATAATAATCTGATTCGCCAACCAAGAGTCCCACCGCTTGTATAATGAATGTTATACGTACAACACTTGTGCACAGGACTGTGTTAGCAGCGCCAAGACGGGAAAGAAGATACGAGCATTACGGAGGAAGTGATGCATTACATTACACGCACTATCAAGATCCTAAGACTTGGTTACCCTTCTAAGTTGTAGGATGACATATAGAAGTCTTGTAACAGGAGGCCGTTTTGTCTTCATGACAAGTTCCAATAGCCTAATTATTAGACTAAGGCCTTTATATAATTGTCAGACCTGAAAATGACAGCAATTTTGGAGAACTACTGCACTAGACGTTCCCTATTTGATAACGAACGGTTTAATTGGCTCTCAACCTGTAGAAGGAGGCGTGTTCACGCAGCGTGAAGCCTTGACAACTGCGTTTCTTCAGCTTTCTAAAGAACAAAGAGACACCCGTAGCCACGAGAGCGAGGATATGTGAGTTAGCAGTCCTGAACTGTCAATATGGGCTATAATGTCATCGGTGATGGGACAGATAAAGGCTCCTGCGGAAGGCTGGCAAAGAATATTAATATGGATCAGAGGAAATGGGTGCCAGTGACGGAGAAGAGCTGACTCAGGAATATGCCAAATGCCATGTCATTCTTTCAGCTGTGGTGAACCTTAAAATTGTACAAATTCTACAGACGAATACTTCCAATTCACTAATCATCTTTCATCCTAACACTGGACGCCATGTAAACGGACCTACTGAGTGATGATAAAGAAATAAATACACGATTCAATAAATAATAGTAATTAAATGGCTAGTAAATAAATTTGAAATATTTGGGAGGAAGTGGTCGTGGCCTAATTGAGACGCTCTAGTGGCATTTGCCTGGAAGAAGGGAGATACCAACGATAAACCTCGGTCAAGACAGGCGGTGTCACAAAGAGGATTACAACCGGGCACCTCCAATGTAAGTCACAAGTGATACGGCTTTATCCGAATTCATCGGGAATCTGATAACACGCCTATTAAAATACAATATGTATGACGGACACTCCAATGTCCAAGAAATAACACGTCACGAATTACTGAGACGAAGAGAACGACGCGTAACACAAGGTTTGGATTATGTGGCACTAACGGCGTTTAAAATAGGGTGCTGATAAAAGTACTTGGTTCTAAAAGATAGGAGCCGATCCCAGTGGCCGCGCGATCTAAGGCGTAGGTCTGTGGCCATCCGCTTGCTGGGATTGCGGGTTCGAATCCCACGGTGGTCATGAATGTCTCTCTCTTGTGAGTCTTGTGTTATGTCAGGTAGGGGTCTCTGCGACGGGGCGATCCCTCCGCCAGAGGAGTCCCACCGAAAGTGTGTGTCACTGATTGTGATCAAGTGCAACAATAACCCTTTACACCAATAATAAGTAGATAGAAAGACGTCAAAACAAAGAAAGAAAGAAAAAGAAAGAAGCAACAGGCGCTAACAGGTTGGAGAAAGGTAGAATATCGTAACTCAGACTCTTCACCAAATAGCCTGTCATTATGTTGAAAATCTAAAGGCGAATGAAATTGATGAGACACGTAGTACGCATAGGAACAACGAGAAATGAATACAGAAAGAAATACAAAAAGTTTACGGGAAAGAAAGGATTTGAAAGACATGGATGTAAATGACAGAAAAAAAGTTCCTTATAGAATACAGTGTGAGGATGAGGGAAGAATTTTTGTGGCTCAGAACAGAGTCCAGTGACAGGTTTTGTGAGCAAGATAATGCGCTTTCGGGTTCGATAAAATGGGAGCAGCAACTTCTGAAAGCAGGACTCTCGCGCATGAAGTTACGGAACCGCACAGAAAACTCAAACTCTGTTAAACACCCTGTCTTAACCCACACCGATCAAAACCAAAGTACGCTCAGACATAAGGCATTTAGACGACATTAAGTACTGAATGACATTATTTGTATTAGCGAGATAATGCTGATAAATACAATTATCGTTATTGTTACGTAATTCGAAAGTCTAAACGTATCTTATAACTAAAGAAATGACTACAAAGAAGCATTTGTTTGCCACCAAAACAACTTTATTGATATTAGTGATAAGTCAGTCATATAAATAAGGCAAAATATTTAGACTAATCACTGTCATCTCCAGCCACCCGGTATCATACAAAGTGGAAACACTGAAACTGAAATTTGACATTCTGAGAACCGTACATCGTGATATGTTGGTATAATAAAAGCAAACAAGATGCACCATTTCTCAACTTTACTTTGATATACAACTCTACATGTCACACTGTTTATGTTGACTGTCTGCTAGCAGACAGTCAACATAAACAGTACGACAAATACCATTTCTTGTGAATACAGTATCAAGACTCCTGATGATTGACAGTAAGTCTGTCCAAAACATGTAGAGTTGTATATCAAAGTAAAGTTAAGAAATGGTGCGTCTTGTTGGATTCTATTATACGTATTAAAACTGCAATAACAAGTGTGTTAAACAGACTGAGATGTCAGCCTTACAATTTATACAGTACACGTTGCTTGTCATTCAGCTACAACTAACGGAGGTTGTTAATAAAATGTGACGTATTAGCTATAATGTTAAATAACGTTCAACAGAAACGATTTCTCTTCGACAACGTCTGGCAATAGTTTCTAAAGGCCCGATAGTGTCCTACTTTAAAGTATCCTACCAGCATTCTCATGAGCTACGGGAAACTACAAACAACCTTGGTCAGAATTTCCGGAATGAGCCTGAAATTTCGAACCATATACCCCCAAGATAAGAAGCAAACCATTCGGCCACACACCTTTCCAGTTTTAGCGTGCAGTTACAGTTGTAATTTCGTGCATGAAGTATCTGTATCTACCTATATACCTGTATACGTTGAACAGGCAAGGGACTTCTGGTCCTTCGAACTGCATCGCGTTTCTTGCTGGACCTGCAGAGTTAGTGCATGAAAGTCTAATGAGCTAACATAGCGAAAAAATAAAGACCTGGACTGTACTGAGGTCAAGGTTCTGTGACACTGAACTCTTTCATCACATTACACTAATTTTCAGCACCTTATTCATACTTATATTACGTGGTAGACTAAATAAGGCAGTGGGGCAATTCATTATGAATCACGCTACCGGAGACACCGTATTTTTTTAAACTGTATGGTAATTACTTATCAAGCAATCGCATGGAAGTGGCTCAGAGAAGCATCCGATAAGGCACGACTCCACTTTACGACAAGGTAGAGGAAAGGTAATGAATGGAACGCAATTAGAGCGACCGACGTGACAATTCTCACCAGCATGTGGCAGAGAGGCACATAAGGTGGAACGCCTTAGTTGAATAATAAAGGAATTTAAATATCAGAGAACACAAAATTTTAAAGTGTTGCTGTTTTACAGCCTAATATATCTGGATGTTCATTGAATGATAGCAGAGCTAACAACGGCCACAACCACTGCACATTCATAAATACCTTGACGATACAAGGAGTACAAACATTAGGCCGTAGAGACGCATATTTATTGACGTCTACACAAATATTTTACGTGTATAATCATGCGCTTATTTGTTATAACCTAAGTGAAATAAAATATTACCTTAGTTTGAATTAAGGGCTGTACTGGACCAATGCAGAATAAAATTAAATTCGCAATCAGCCAGCTCAGCTACAATGCGACAGTTGCGTTTTTATGATACCTCGCTTTTTTTTAAAAAAAAAAAGCCCGTAATAAAAACAGGGTCGGGCCTGAAAAAATCTGGCCCGTTAACAAACCGTCAATCTACACACCGGTCTCTGAAATCGCATGACAGCCACCACCCGTATGCGAAAGTTCGCGTTAACAGACAGCGTCCAGCTATTCATAAATCGCGTTATAGCCAATTACCGTTAACGAAATACGCGTAATAGCAGAACTGATTGTACCTCCAAAACACAATACAGTCCCAAATTTCGTCAAAGTCCACAAAAATACGGGCCTAATTAAAGAGGGAGCTATAACCTCTCTATTCACGTCAGCTGCATAGACATCACACGATCAGCGCAGAGTACATTTTGCGCACCTTCTGGCATCCCAGCCTGATTAGCGACACAAAATTATTTTTCTGAAAGAACCAAGTTCCAAATTTTACGATGAATAGTCATTGATTCCCGTCATAATTTCTGAGATTCCAGTTGCGCCAGAATGCTCCTTTCGGAGCTCATTTATCACTCCGTCACGTATCCGGTTATTCTTGCACTCTAATTTCCTGTTCGCTCATTATCTGGTACTTCTGCCAGCCCCTTCCTGCCAACTCATCTCGAAGCCTGAGAAACTCACGTCAACTCGGCCCTGCTGTTTCAACCTTTCACTGCGTTGAAACGAGGCGCATGAAAGTCATCCTCTTCAAGAAGCAAAGAGGGTATATTTGTGCCAAAGGGAAATACATGTGGATATTATTTACATATAAATTGAAAACCCCCCATTTTGAATCCTTCATTACTAGGAGCTGTCATAGAAGACAACAAAGTTTCCGAATGTACCCTTGGAAAAAAACAGAGGTAAATTACTGTGCATATTCATCCGAAGCGTGCATTTGCCTAAAATACGTACAAAGTGAATGACAAGAGGTTAGTATATTGATATTGTCTTAAAATCCATTCCCCTTGCACTGTCTGTCTTACACATGGTAACTGTTAAAGACAACTCTGACGCCAGTGCTGGCTCCGAGTTCTAATTCTATTACGAAGAGACTTCCCCGTAACATGCCATGAAGGCAAAGAAAAGGAGCAGAGATGTAGCTCAACCCATTCTCAGCCCTGGAGCTAGATGGGGACGGGTGATCATCGGCACGCCCCGGCCGCATTGCCCACCGGAAACAGCCCCGGTATCGATTGTACATCAGGCTGCTTGGGCTCCAGAGTCGGTCTGGAAGGATGTGGAGAAGAGAAAAATCTCTTACCCTAAACTGGGTTCGAACCACTGAACCGTGCAACCTGCGACGCGAGAGATGTAATAGATTTTGCTCTTCTACAATCTCTTCTGCACGAGATGCCGAAGACTCTGCACCAATGGCGTCAGTGGCCTGACGTTCTAATGCTGCCACACCTGGTGAGCATGAGCTTCTGGATTGCACCTCATATTTTCATTATGTTGCTTAGCTGCAGGTAACTTTTCCTTATACAACGTTATTTTTCATAAATACTGGTAAAGGGTCTGATGAGGATGGAGATGGAGGGTGAGATGAAGTTACGATATGCAATATACGGTGTTAATGTGCACCCTTCTTACACTCAAATAAATATTTACATTTTAGGAACCTCCAGGCTCTTACTAAGAGGGTAATATGGGCTCTTTCATCGGGGCAATGCGGCGGGGGATAGGGCGGGGTGAAGCTGACCCCTCACCTACATCTAGTACCGAAGTTGGGAATGAGTGGAGCTATAACTCTATTTCCCCAAATATGCCTTCATGGTGTGCAAAGGCACGACTTTACCTTTCCCTCTTACCTGGCAGACGCAAATGCTCGTATCAGTGTACT
>Ga0136643_10015504_pt1 | contig 11450 bp, 11 predicted proteins | sample TergutLab28metaG_FD_96883 | JGI IMG/M metagenome (GOLD analysis project Ga0136643, IMG submission 96883) | Labiotermes labralis P1 segment gut microbial communities from Petit-Saut dam, French Guiana - Lab288 P1 (version 3) (version 3) | ecosystem: Host-associated > Arthropoda: Insects >...
CGTTGCGCTGACCACGTGACACCCCTCTATCCGCAAAAGTTGGCACTAACTTCGCCGACCGGCGGCAGCCGCTCTGTCGGTATAGTTCGCGTGCGGACTAAGGCCACGGAGTTTAGTTTTTTAGTTTAGGCACATGAAGGTGGTAAGGTCAGCCCTACGCACTGGCCAACTTTACCCCCAGGAAATATTCCTGGTACTCATTTCTGTTAGAGGCTGAGTCAACCCCAGGGTAATAGTGCAGCCGGAAGGATTATGCCAATTAAAAATTCCAATGACACCATCGGGAATCGAACCCGCGACCTTCAGGCTTCTTTTGCAGTGCCTCAACCAACTGCGCCACTGCGTACCCTATATGGACACCAACACAACTGACAAACAAAACAATTATTACATCAAAGATCAGTAAAAATGGACAATGTTTGCCAAGACCTGTCATTACCTTGCCAATGGTAAGCGCCAAATTGCATATGACTGTGGGTAATTCAAACAAACTGGTAAAGGTAAGACACATGGAATTAAATATAAAATAGAATAAAGAAGTGGTGAGAGAAAGAAAGGTGGCAACAAAGAAATACAGAAGGAAGAAGTGGAAAAATTACAAGTCCTTGAGCACTGCCATGATTACAACAATACTCATACACTGACAGATGTTGTATCCAGGTTAACATGCTACAATGTGCAATGTGAGTCAGCTACAGCTGTGTCAAACAAACATTGAGCCTTGACATAAGAGCAAATCACACAAAGCCTGTGGGTATGTGCTGCACAGAACAGTGCGACCACTTGCACCTTGTTTTGCAAAGGCAGGATGCTGTAAACAAAGCACTGGGAAGGTGCTGCAAGGAAGTGGTCATGGCCTGTTTAAACATTTTTAGAAGCATTTTATTTAACAATGCTCTTAATTGCTAAGATTATACAATGTGGGTGGTAGGTGAATGAATTAGTACAGTGCATTGGTGGAATGATACCGACTGGGCAGAAATGAACCATTCAGAGAAAAACCTGTCCCAGTGCTGATATGTCCACCATAAATCCCATATGGACTAGCCTTGGATTGGATCCAGAGCTCCATATTGAGAGGCCAGTGACTGATGGCCTCAGCCATTGCATGGCCCCAATTTTAACATACCATCCCACTATTCCCCTGGGGGCACTAAATGAAAGCACAAATTGTCCCATTAACAGCCCACCCCTCCCATGCCAGTACAGAGGACTCCCTGATTCTGCTATTTGAAGTTCAAGAAACAAACTCATGTGCACTGTCGAAAGTTTTCATGGGAAAACACTTCTGAAAGCAATCTCTTGAAGATCAACTGGATAGAGAGATAATATTAAAGTGTATACTAAGGAGGGTAGTTCAGAGAATGTGAAGCATGGAATTTGGTACTAGTGGTGCTGCAACTTCAGGTTTCATGATCAGAGTTGCTTTAAAACTTCACTCTCTCTTCTTGTTAGATGTTTTCCATAAATATACCATAAAAACTGTGACAAGTTGTACAAATATGCAGCAGTACCCATTCTTCACCCTGTCACCAATAAAATATTTAGTGGCTAAAACTTAAGGAATGACTGAATAACAATCAAGAAATCAAAAACATTAAATTGTAAAAATGTGGGAATGGGGATTCATATCATATCTGCAAACTACCACAATATAGGCACAATGTGCTAACAACAATCGCTACCATACTTACTACCTATAGTATGACGTAACTAACTGACAATCAAACAAACTCCATACAACAGAGACCTTCTTGAGTAGCTAAGAGTTCTTCAGCTAGGTAAGAAATTCCCCACATTCTATGGAACCCATGGGTTTGTCGGCAGATTCACAACACCTGCCACTTACTCCTACCCTCAGCCACATGAAGCCAGTCCACAGCTTCTCATCTTACTCCCTTAGGGTCCATTTTGATAGTATCCTTCTATCTACATCTTTACCTTCCAAATGGTCTCTTTCCTTCTTGTTTTGCCACCAAAACCCTGTATACATTTCTCTTCTCCACCATACATGCCACATGACCCACCCATCTCCTTCTCCTTGATTTGATCACCCACAAAAGTACGAATTCCACAATATCTTTGGGTATTGTGTACTTTATGTACAGTGGGAAAGACAAAAATGCCATAAAACCAACAGGAAAATTAATTTTTACACAATCTTTACTAGGCCTGATGTATGCTGCTCATGACAGACAACATAAATTTATAGTCTTTCAGAACAAAGGGGTACAGAATGACATAAAACAACAATAGGATGGAGAAATGGACATAAGAAGGACTTAACAATCTATGCTGTTTACCTAATATTGTTATGACTGGATGGGTATGTAAAATATATGAAAATGAGAAATGGATGTCAACAGGCAGGTTCAAGTTAGTGTCAGGTAGCAGGCTTTTGTAACAATGCTAATGACCATTTGGCTATATAAAAATAGGGAAACTGTTGACCAACTGACAGACTACAGCTTTATCAAGGAAGACCTGCACCATGCATTAAGATGAGGTGCCACATTTCATCTGTGAAGCACCCAGTAAAATTCCAGAATACGAATGGTACTACTGTGTTATGTCTATGTACTGAGATCACAGTAACAAATATGAACCATTTTACTGTGTTACGTAAAGGTACTGAGATCATTACTATTACCTATGGCCACTACATTAATTGCACAGTGCTGGATAAAAACTTCAATGTGAGACTGAAGTCTGTCCTACTGAAACTTCAGAGAAATAGCATTACAGAATAAAAACAGTACTAAGACTTCCTACAAAGTGTCACAAATACCCTACAGCCCAGTTCCCAACATCACATTGAATCACAGTTTCCAAAAACAGAATTTGGCTCCTAAACAACACAACAGTCCACAAAATACAGTATCTGTATGACTGCAAGATATTAATGACCGTTTAAGTAATTTGATTACAAAAAAAATGGAATTTTTGTGCAAAGGCTAGGAATTATAAATCATTCAAACTGTCTTCTCGATGTACCAAGAATTTCGTAAGACTGTGCTAGACAAGAATGATGGTACAGCAGTGAATCATTCACTGCAAGATTTCATGAGAGAAGATTTGTATCAGCAGAAATGCATTTCATGAGTAAGACTGCAAGATCCACACTTTGGAACAATATACAGAATAGTTATTTATGAGAGAACTATGAGATACAGAAATAAAATAAAATAAATTTATAAAATGTAGTGGAGTTTCAAATGGCTTCAACATTGTACTGCAGGAGTGTGTGTTTTGAAAAATAATACAAGGATCATATCAAATGAAAGACGTGATTCTCAAGGCAAACGTGTCAAAGGACTTTGTAGTATCATTACATTCAAGAGAAAGCTGCAGTCCCATAAGTCAGAAATTAGTTGTGGATATATTTTAATAAATATTCCAGCACTCTTAGACATGTTTATTGAAGCTGTGAGCCTAATTTGCATGTCAAGCACAACAGATTTTCTGTACATTACAGACAGTGCACATACCGGATGGTGACAGAGGGCTGGTATGACTCAAAGTCATAAACTGCATATGAAGAATGGGAAAATGTCAAGAAAAATTCAAACTAGATCCAGCGGGTCGTGAATACGAGACCAAGGTAGTCAAGTGAGCCACGTATCTCTCAGCTGAACGAAGTCAGAAGTTCAGACATATTACATTGAGAACTAGGGCTTCTATTCTGTGACAAGAACAAAGATAAAACCAACTAATGTGGATATAAAGCAGTGCTACAGGAACAAGTGAATGTAAGGTCCCACCAGGGTTGGCAACTGTACTTTCAAGAGGAAACATTAGCACTTACCTTCAACAAACATTTACATTTGCACATTACAATACAGTAACTACACTTACCTGCCAATGAATTGGTGTTGTACTTAATTATAAATCCAAATACAAAACACTTGTAACACACCTATCACTTTTAAACCTCCATTATGTTCTACTTCTAATAATAAAGACTTCTATTTAGGACAACTAAACTTCATACCTGTGTTGACAGTACATATTTTCTCCACTAGATGGCAGCATCTAATTTTTGTGTTGGTGTACAAGTATCAACCATTTTCCAATTTTTTTTAACAGATCATATTTCACTTGTCACTACCAATCCAAAGCAGTAATTCCTTTTTCTACATGTAGAAGTAATATAGTAACCCCCTCGGTTTACAAGCTTAATTTATTCTTTGAAAACTCCTTGAAAAGTAAAAACTCGTAAAATAATTTTTCTTACTCTTTCCTACATACAAATTGTAAATGGTTCCAGAGGCCAAAATTTCTCCCCAAAACATAAAAAGTTAATCTTAAAAGCATACAGAAGTGTACCTAAGTGTGAAACAATTAACACCAGTCATCAATTATGTATGTAAATGGCATTCTTAAACTTTAACCTGTGGATAAACAATAGTTATATCAATAAAGCTGTATAAAAAATGCAGAACCCCTACGTAGAAGCCTATGATAAATACAAATCTAAAAGCATTTACTATATACTAGGAAAATTAATTTCTTCAACATCTGGGTTGGTGGGTCATAACAATGAGTACCAGCACACAGAGCATTCAGGAACCAAGAACAGCTCAGATGAGGTGCTGGAAACACCTGATTAGTTGCAAGAGCTAGGGGCCTGTATAAGCTAAAATTGGTTCACAAACTGAAAAATATACATTAATATATGCACTCCCACATATACAAAATCTCATAAAGTGAATGCTCATACAATAAACAATTACTGTACTACATTCCAGAGGCTGATTCTGTCTCTGTTTGTCTGTGGATGTCTTCATGTAAACAGAAAATGTGCCTAATGTGGGTCTTGCTGATTCAGGCTGTTTATTCTATCCATGTAAAGGAACAGATACAAACAAGGTTGTACAAACAAAATGGGGTCGTAAATCTCAGTGACACAGATTATGACATGTCAACAGACAGTATAAAGTGAGACTAACTAGAAGAGAGAAATATTTGCCAGAAAACTATTATGAGTGCTAACCTATTTTAATGGGCCCCACAGAACTGTCGCCACTTCTATACCAACATACAGTGGATCAGAACAAGCCTCCAAAATGCTGCACACCTCATTTTCAATGCAGGGAAAAACATCCAAAAGAAAGCCAGCGAGGAAACCGTTTGAACGTATGTCAAACATATACGCTATGCTCAGCATGTATGACACATTACTGTGACAGTGGCTGCAGATGTACCTGACTGACCTGCAACCTGCAAATGACCACTCTGCAAGGAGTCATCACTACTTACAGCTGTTGATAGTTAGAGGGCAGGGTCCCCATTCCACGTTGTGAGCTTGCACATATGGTTTGTTGAACACGATACTAGGACCCTCCAAAAGACATCCATGGAAGTCTTTCCCAACAATAAGGACAAAGTTTTCATCTGACAAGTCAGGATGGTTCAGTATCTCAGAGTTGTACGTGGAGTTGGCAACAACCTGGACACATATTATAGCACATTACATTGGCAAATATCCTGCTGAAAACATTCATAAAAACTGACTGCAATTTGCTTCCAAATAACTTTAGTCATTATGTCTGTTAACCCTTTCACACTGGACTCAATGTCCATTCAATATTACCAGAATCACATTCCAAAACAGTGATGAAATCTGTCCACCATTTCAAAAAAAAAATCTTAATACAAAATTTTGTTTTTAAAGTGTGTGTTATTGTTTTCTGAATGGAACATTATTTTCTTATAATAAAACCAACCACATACACTAATTTCTCAAATTTATCTCTGGAATAAAACTCTACATATTTCGGACAGAGAAACTGTCCGAAACATGTACAGTTTTACTCCAAACACAAATTTGAGAAATTAGTGCATCTAGTTGGTTTTATTATAAGAATTTATCATGACACATGGTCACATGAACATCAAGGACATAATTTTACCTCGGTAATACATTACTATTGTCATAAAATTACTTGAATGAGGAATTCTGAAAGTACTTGTATTGAAGGTTTCACACACAATGGAAATATTACAGCTTATTTGGTGACAAACCACTCTGACACAAAATTGTCTTTAAGTATGAGCATTTTGTGCACTGTTTGTTTCATTCTGAATTTGGGACTGTAAAGTTATAATTAAGTAACACAACATCTTTGTGCCCATTTTTTCTACATGCGGCTGGATGCCACACCACCCAGATGCCCTAATCATGACAGACCAATAGCAGTTCTTCACGACTGAAAAGTAACATCAGTATCATGCAACACTTTATTCATTTGTTTCATGCTTCTTACATACATACAAAAACGTAACTTTATCTTTTTCTAAGCTATATTCAATAACAATCATACTGTAAATCATGGTATGTGTATCATTTGTACAAAGTGATGAACGAAACAACATAAGTCTTTTCTGTTTCCTACCATGAGCCTAACACAAAACATCTGAAGCAATTCAGAAATTTGCTTCCCACTCTTACCAATGTACATGGCAGACACAGCCATTAGAGCAACGTCCAATTATTTCAGTGGGGTTTCTGGATGTGATTCAAAACCTCATTCCAAAATTTCTTTTTAATTACATAAGCAAACATTAATTAATATCTCAATCTGAGTGCCACACTTTATTTACAGCTAAGACACTACATTGATACTGACAATCAAGGCAGATATCTCAAATGAAGAATGCCTAACTTCTGCTTGCAGAGATCTATTTTTAATACGGAATTCAACAGAACTGTGTGTGACTGAGCATTTCAAAAGCGGGAATTTCCACTCACATGAAACACATTCACCAGAATTCAGATATCCCTTTCTATGTTCCAGAAGTTCAGTCCGATTGCTGTTAACAGTGGAAGTGCTGAAACAGGGCGACACCTACTGGTAGCTCTAAAAAAATGTGAGGATAAACAAACGCTGTTACATTTGTGCTACAGTTGGAACTCACCTGTGAGTGTCCTGCTACAGACAGTGTCAGATTCCCAAGTCGGTACAGCAAGTTCACAGTATGCCAATTGTTATCAAGGAACCTCACATTGAGCTGCGTGTCAAACTTGTGTCCCTGGATAGCTACCGAGAACAGCAGCCTGTCTGGCTGTACCTCCAGAGAGATCGAGTTGCCACCATTTGTCTGGGAGAACAGTTCGCCTCCAACACATGTCCGAAAACTAAGTCCTGTGTGCCCATGGAGAGACACCGGTGTGAACAGTCTGACGTATGATGAACCATTGAAGAAACCTTCATTCTGCTGGGCACTGTAGGTGCACTGAGAATGGAGAAGTAAGGCCAGAGAGACAAGGCACACTGAAGCTGCAACAGAACAACACCAATAATTTAATATTATTCATTCTGTGCATTGTGCTTGTCGTTATTTACATACACCAACACATGTACATAATATAATTATACATCATACACAAAGTGGAGCCCTCCTACGTGTTTCAGCGATAAATAGACATCCTCAGGGAGACAATTACAAAGGTACATACAATATCAACACACCAAACTCACATGTACAATGTTAAAAATATATATTATATAGCATCCACATAATGGTAAGTACACCTGCTATTTTATATATATATACTCACACAGAGTTGAACCCGATTATAATGACATCGGTTTACATGACACCTCGCCTATAACGTCAGATATTCTGTGGTACAGTACCAATTAAATACTCACTGTTAACAGTAACAGTAAACTCCTCGGTTATAACGACACTCGCTCATAACGACAGAAAATATTCAGTCCCTTTCATGACGTTATAACCGAGCTCGACTGTTTACACATAACATGTGCATGTGTCGGCGTATGTAAATAATTACAAACACCAATCATGTTTGCTTCCCCACGACCATGGTCATATTCTGCAGAAACGTACTTGAAGGTAAATTTTTTCCTTGTCCATGCCATGGAGGCATACAGGGGGGAGCGGAGGTACTCCCCCATTCATTCTTAACCTCGGCACTATATGGCAGTGAGCGATCAGCTTTACCTCCAGGAAAGAACTCCGTTACCTACTGGACAGGTGGCTGGATGGGACCCAGGCCCCGTCTCAAAGATTCGGAGAATTTTCTCTTGTCCCTGCCGAGACTCGAACCCCAGTCCTCCAGCCCTTTGATCTGCTATTTTAGCACACAATTCTGACACACAAAGAACTGCACCACTTGGCACCACCTGGCACCACGTCACATTCCACAGAACAGTACCGTCTGTATACATCTATGGCAGAACGCCGGATCCTATCAGCAACGGGGATTTCCACAGAGGGTTTGTAGTTGATTGAAAACAAAGGTTTCGTGCTCTTTTTACGCTTCCTGAAGTTATGTAATGCTAGCCAACAAAATGCACATCTTTCCAACCGCTAGACTGCCTGCTTAATACGCATGGAAAACATACCATATAAGGCTGCATGTACAATATAGTCTTCCTGATGATGAACACAAGATTTTCGAGACATGTAGAAGACAAGAAGAATTGAATTAAAAAATTAATTTTAAAAAGCGAGCTTTGTTGGTGAACATTACATAATTGTATCACAATTCACGGAACAAAAAACATAATCTTCCTGAAGTTATTACATTTTTTTTTTTTACTGCTGATGTTTCGTAAGTTAGTGGAACCAAACAGCCATGTTGCATTGGCAATGGAACCATCAGCACCAGCAGGAAGTTTTGTAAGTACAGTAAAAAATAAGGAAGGCTAATTGGATTGGTCACATGCTGCGTAGGAACGGCTTTCTAAAATAATTTATTGAAGGACAGATAGAAGGCAGGACAGAAGTGGGGATAATACGAGGAAGAAGATGTAAGCAGCTATTTATGACTTTCAGGAAAGACGGGATACTGGGAATTGAAGGAGGAAGCACTAGATCGCACTGTGTGGATAGGCTATGGACCTGTCTTAAGACAGACTACGGAATGAATGAATGTATGAAATGGCCACATTTTTTAATGATGAACTGCTGAGAAGCCGAAAAAAAAAACTGCGATCGTTTTATCTAATGGCTGCAAACACATCAGGCACCCTCAAACTAAAACTGCTGTAAATGTACGAAATTTTTTGGTTTGTTTGAGCAGGATTATTCATCCATTGAATTGTTAAATATAACAAATTACATTACCCCGTAAACCCCGGGACCTAGATGCCAGCGTCCCTGATTCCAATGGTCGTTATTCCGATGTTCGTGAAGGCTTTATCGGTCCCAGTTACTCACAAGCATACAGTCTGTGCTGTACTTGGCACTCCGTTCCAGATCTTCCCTACTCAATACGCTGTCTCTGTTACACACTGCTGTAATCTTATCCGACGATGTCGGAAGTGCGCCAGACCTATTTATTTGTCGTAACCTTAAATCGATCCATTGTTAGCTATCGTGTAAGAGAAGGAAGTACGCTTTTACACGTAAACAAAATGGCTTAATTGTGCCAGAACTGTTTCTTGTTTTACTTCTCAGATGGCACTACCATCCAATGCAGACCTTCGCCACGATTCACACATAACATGCCGTACCCATGCCGCTAAGGGTATAGAATGTGTCTTTCCCGTTCGATTTACATAGTGCGGCCGTGTTTGGTTCACACTTGCAATGCCCATGCCGTGCTCCGACCATGCCGTCCTGCGAGCGACTTCTCAAGGCCACGGCACAGCACGGCAGGGGCGCGGCATGGCAAGTGCCTTTGCTGCAATTCCCCCAATCACCTCTGTTTCGTGAACTTTCTTTCCAGTTTTTAACCTTCCATTTATTACTATCTGTCTGTACACAGCTCCACCATCTGTTTTTGGTCGTCCCCTTAGTCGACTTCCCTGGGGATAACTAATAAATTCTTGACTTACTATTATTTTACGATCCATTCTCTAAACATGACCAATCCAATTCAACCGACTTATGTCAGAAATGTTTCAATTTTAGGAAAATTCGACAGTCATGCTTTCATATTGCCAGAGGCGAAAAGGATAACTAGGAAACATCGAGTGTGGAGGAAACGGGGAGAGGCATTCCTGCAATTAGTGTATCGCTTTCGCCCATTGTTCGTCTCGCATTCTACTTATGTGATTATCTGGGGCAGAAAGCATCAAATGATACAGACCACTGGTACGTTGAACACGCATTTGTATCTGGAATATTAGCTATACGGCGTTTTACACCATGCCAATCACGAGGCGTATTAAGGCTGCCCGGATTTCACATTACAATGTCTGTCGTGCGCATGCTCAGACCTTTTCTACTTCACACAATGTGGAAAAGATCCAGCTTCCTCTTCATGCAAATGATACACATTACAAACTGTCTTTCCTGCTAACATTCGAATTTAAATTCCAAACACATCTGGCGTACTGCAATGAGTTGTTCATCTTAACTGCACACAACGCACATACAGAGCGGCCACCGTTATAACCGGATTACATCCATAAAGTACCCGTCATCTTACACCCTCAGCGCAAGTCTCACCAACCCTACGGTCCTCCTACCTCAGTCACGTGATTACAGCTGCTACGTAAGCAGACCAATACTGACACCTCCGCCTCCTGGAATGCAGAAACACACTGATCTAAGCGCACACGACTTCGCGCACTCTCCCGACTTGTGACACAAACCTAGAGTTGTTGCATTTTTTCCTTTGGGTGATTCCCCAGCGTCCGAATTTTCTGTGCCTCGTTTCAGAACACTCTGTCTGTTCCAGGTGGAACAAAGTGTCCCGAAACGTCGGCACGGAAAATTCAGGAGCCGGTGAACACCCAAAAGAATGCAACATTCACAGAACGTCGGAAGTTTTAAATCAAAGAAAGCCTAGACTCCCTGACATTACCTGCACCTGAAGCTGGAGATGTTATGGAATTAATCCGGCTACGAAGAGGAACCCATTCTACACAAACACACACTTGTGCACTGCTATGTAGCGATTGATAACGCCGTCCGCTGCGGCGCTCCTCAGTCCCGCGTGTCCCACGGCAAGGCGGGTCACCGTGCCGTAGAGCGGACGACATCTGCCACACTCGACTCGGCGTTGAAAGAAACTGCACATGGCTACCGAACGTTCAAACAAAGACAACGCAAAGCTAGACATCTCCTACAATAAACCACGAAACGTGAAATAATAATACATCCCCGTCAACGCCATGAAGGTATGCAGGGGGAGCAAAGGCATGACTCCACTCATTCCAAAAAACGGCACTAGGTGGGGATGAGTGATTAACATCATGAACCGGCCGCTTTACCCTCAGGAAAGAACCCCTGTACCCATTGAAAAGGCGGATGCGTCGTGTCCAGAGCCGGTGTGCACTTCTACAGCACAGTAAAATGTCTTGTTCTGTAGGAATTCGAACCTCGGGTCGTCCAGCCCCCCCCCCCCCCCCCCCCCCCCCCCCCCGACCCCCCACCTTACGTGCGGCGGGCCCCCCCGCCCGCGCCCGCGGGCGGGGCGGTCACGACCCCCCCCCCACCGCACCCCCGCCCGCCCCCCCCCCCCCCGCCCC
>Ga0136643_10015505_pt1 | contig 11450 bp, 5 predicted proteins | sample TergutLab28metaG_FD_96883 | JGI IMG/M metagenome (GOLD analysis project Ga0136643, IMG submission 96883) | Labiotermes labralis P1 segment gut microbial communities from Petit-Saut dam, French Guiana - Lab288 P1 (version 3) (version 3) | ecosystem: Host-associated > Arthropoda: Insects >...
AATAGCTCCCTGAAGATGGTTTAAATGTAAACCGAAACATGTCGGAGATTTTAACTATTTTAACAAATTAAAGTTTTATAGTGTCAAATGAAAAATTGTGCATGTGTTGGTGATTATTGTGAACATATATGTGAATTTGATGTTTGCTGTCGGCAGGCAGCATCGTCGGTGCATTGTACCATAAGCTGTAAACACAGTCTAGTGCTCCTGAGGATGGGCGAAATTATCTCCCCAAACATGTTGAGTTGATTGAAATTATCAATAAATTATTATTGTAGCATCTAGTTGGTTGTTTATGTTATTACATACGCATGACTGTTAAGATAGGATTTACTCACCTTCTTCTAGTGCTGCGGTCATGGAAGAGTACCTCTACTCACCCTCTGGGCCACACCGGGCCTGTAACGGGTAAACTTTACCTTTACATTACTTAGATACGATTTGGGTAGAACTGTTTCAGGTTTCTTTTTAATTTCGGGCCTCGACATTATCGGTATTGAAACTTACAGGTCTGCTGCCTGTGTTTCGTAACATAATTTGTTAATTAACTCAATGGAGCAAAGTCATTCTTGAGAAGCTAACATTTCACCAGTTAGTCAACATTTTTAGAGCGTTTTTTGGAAACCGAAGTTCTATTACGGTGTCCCTATTCTGAGTCAGATCAATCCAATCCATGTCCCCCACCCTAGTTTATAAGACCAATTTTAATATTATTCTGCCACATATAATTTATTATCCATTATAAAAGTCAAGCGAAATTTGATATGTTATTAGGCTCTAGGACTATGTCGAAAAGTTATTGCGAAAAGCCATTAAGATTTATTTCTACAGAATGCATAGAATTCAAAAAATTACAGGGCGTTTTTGCCTATCTCTGTGTCTGACCATCCGACCGCACTTTTAGTCTTTAAGTCTACTTGAGGAATTTCGATGAAATTTGAATTCGTAATTGTATTTTGATTTTTTGGGGTGACATTTTGAATTTTTTTATAATATACCTCACCATACCTCGTGTGTTACACAAAGTAAAATCGAACACTAAGAACTTCCTCAGCCAAACGAAACCTCTTACATCAAATCCTTAATGAAGGAAGGTTATATGCTTCCTTATGACCTACAACTTCTTTGAAACGATTTTTGACACATTACTGCGATCATTTAAATTACACAACAAAATTAACTTCTGACAGCACCCAGGGAGAACTACAACTTTTCATCCTTTGAAGTTTGTTAATATTGTGAATTTGGAGGTTTTAATGCTGGTATTTCCCCCCGAAGGTATCCCTACTTTGACGTAGTGGTGGAGCTTGTGCGGTCACATGACCCTGAGAGCTATGCTAGCAGTAGCATATGCTACCGGTAGGGCCTCCCATGCCAGACAGGTCAAAGGTGATGACCCACACAAAAAGGGATACCCTGGTCCTCCAGGTTGGGGGTTTGGCGTGGACCTAACAACCCCAGCCAGTAAGAAAACTTATTGTTACGAAAGTCAAGCAAAGGGAAAAGCTGGACAGATTAAATGATGACGGACAGAACAAGATTAGATATACAGAAATAGCCGTAGTTATCTTCAAGTGCTGGGAGTGAGAAGATGGAGAGAGTTGGTGGCAGATAGGAAAAAATGGAAGGACATTGTTTGACAGGCCAAAGCCCAATGTGGGCCGTAGTGCCAATGGAAGAATGCTGGTATTTATAAAGAATCAAGCATTCTGAGATACGACGCCCCTTCTGTCCATGATGTTTACGCATATATCGGAGAAGCTTGTGACCGCTGGCTTCAGGACAGAATGTTCCAAAATCTTCAGAACTTCTTGGAAGCTGAAGACGGAGGCAGCAATTGCTTCCCGAAAGTCAGTAACTATTTGCAACTCGGCAAAATGTCATATTCTAGGCGACGTGAGTTCACCTTAAACAATTAACTCTCGCTTTCTCCTGCTTCAGCAAGGGACACTGTTACACACGTAGTGTACATTCTGTCTTTTCCATATCTCTAAAGTTGATAGAAACAAAGTCGCAAACACGGTGCGACAACTGAGATAAACTAAGTCAGATTTCAGAAAACGTATACATGACCAGTTGCATGGCACAGCGTTTCAGCTTCAGATTATTATGCAAGTCAAGAAATTTTTGCCTTTTATGGATCATATTTCATTAATATAAGCGTAAATCATTGTCACTGATCTCTGTTTAATTCACTACGTACATACAAATTCTAAACTCTCTCAGACTTGTTTTAATTAGCGTAGTCGATATCATCTTTCGGCTGCAGGCTGAATAACCAAAAAATTTTTGCTCCGTTCCCTTAGAGGTAATCGATTTTTCTCTTCTCCATAGCTTCCAGAACCTCTCTGGGGCCCACCCATTCTCGTATAGAATACGAGGGTTGTCCGGAATGAATATCTCGGGAACCGGTCTCGTGGCCTTGATGTAACTTGGCAGTCAGTCGGAGGAGACCTTACTGTGTATCCGTGAACAGTCACTCTCCTGTGAGGCTAGTCAGTCAGCAGTGAGACGCCGATTGCTGAGCTTGTGTACTGTGTGACCGTCGCATTCACGAATCTCCTCCCTTCAAAGGCGATTTTAGTTTTGGGAGTAATCGCAAGTCGCAGAGAGCTAGGCTGTGGGGGGACTGACAGACCTGGGCGATGTGATGTCTTACCAAAATAGAAAAAGCCTGCACCAGAGCTGTAGAATAGGCAGGCGCATTGTCGTGATGAAGCTGATCTTCTCGCTCGGTCATTGTGGATGCGAAGGTCACACAGTGCACAAGCTCAGCCAACGGCGTCTCACTGCCGACTGACTAGCCCCACGGGAGAGTGACTGTTCACGGATGCACAGTAAGATCTCCTCTGACTGCTGCCAAATTACATCAAAGTACGCGAAAGGTTCTCGAGATATTCAAAATGGCTGGATACTCTCCGAACAACCTTCGTAGGTACGGACGAACGTTTCTCTAGGGTGTTGAACCTGTCCACATACCTACATCTATTACTGAAGTGAAGAATGAGTGGAGGGTTATTTCCATTACCGACATACGTGCCTTCATTGTACTACAGGGACAAGATTACTTTAATCTATACTCTAGTATTAAGCTCCTCATCTACACTTAAGTATCCTAAATTATCTGTTCAGAACCAAAGTTCTGAAAAAAATGTTTAATAAAAGTTGTCTTTGTGGTCGGTGTGGCGAAGGGAAAGGGAGACTGTAGGTAGAACTCCACACATTCTGATCTTTGTTTTGACATGGATGTGATCAGTTTACATTCCGACACTTTTACATCCGGAGCAACGGTCCAATTCCCCCCCTCCCCCGCCCTCAGCAGTTCCAATTAAATAAGATCTCGGATGTACGCTAGAGGTCATATGGATGTGGATGTGAACAGAAAAGTTGCTGCTCTTCCCGGAAATCGATTCCTGATCATCCAGCACAAAACCTCGACCAAAATGACAGATCTCCGGGACCGAATTATTATTCGGAATATCCCCAGCACGAATCAAGATCCATAAATCTTCCTTCGCCTACTTTGACTGCCCCGTTCGAAAATACTGAAGTCGTAGTGATGAAATATTTAGGGGATGAAAATTTGGCTACCCCTGTTATATGGTATAGGCCTGTCGGATTTTGTTGCCTTCATTCCATCCAATTTCTGCACGGTTCCTCCAGACGTCTTCTTTCATCCCATTGGTTCTTCAAGACATAAACTGGATGTAACAGCCGTGAAAGGTTTGAAGCCACGAGGTGCAAGCAATAGGTACTGTACCAGCGTGTGGCAGCACTGCGACAGTTAATGTCCTCTGACCGCACGTTAAAATGATTCAGTTTTTTACGATGATGCAGTATATGCGGTTCCTCCTTCATGTAGCCTATATCGGACCTCATCTAATGGTGAGGTGCGGGAAGGTCAACCTACAGGTCTCTGTACTCTTTTCGTGTCATCGCACTTTGTTCAGACTTTAAGTTGACTAACTTTGTTTCCAGGAATTAATAACTGGTGCGCAAACTATCAACATAACAAATTTTCAACATGGAGTTGCGAAAAAATCTCACAAAGCCTAATTTCTTAAAGTTTTATTTTATAGTTTTATATTATTATCGAATTTCTCACTTCTCAGATTTGGCAGGGAAATATTCACCTATCCTGGGATTTAGTAATCAACAGGATTAGGCTTGGTGGTTTATTTGTAGTTTAAAAAGTTTCTTACAATTGAATATGTGCCAAGAATTACAGATTTTTGTAGTTGTATATATGTATTCGGGTGCAAGTTAAGTCTTGTTAGACTTCGTGATAGCGATTTTGGAATTACTCCTGTAGATGATATTACTATCGGGATCACTTGTGCTGCCTTTTGCTTCCACATAGCACATATTTTATTCGCCAGTTCTTGGTCCTTGTTTTGTTTGTCGGTTATTGTTTTGGCGAGATTGTTTGTATTTGGGACAGGTATGTCTATCAAAAAGGTGTGCTTTGTTTTCTTATTAATAAAAGTTATGTCAGGTCCATTAAAAGGTATTGTTCTGTCCGTAAGTATGCTGCGATTCCAGTACAGCTTGAAATGTTCATTCTCCAGTACATTGGCTGGTGTGTACTTATAATATGGACTAATATCTTTAATCAATTCGGCTGCTTCTGCCATTATTATTATTATTCGATATGAATGTCTCTTGTCACAGGCATCTTCTTCCTGGCACTTCTCTTGAACCAGCGGTGATCCCCACCGCTCAGGCTTCAAGCTTCACGCTGCAGCACTTTCCGTTTTGTGTGTGATGTTCCAAGTATAGCTGTCTTTTGTAGTGAATCTATCGAATGTCTTCCTGGCACAGCTTCCAAATTATTCCTTAAGCTATTATTATTATTATTATTCGTTTATGTTATTTTTATGAAGAAGTTTTCCAATGTTAAATTTTACGAGGTTCCGTTCAGCCTTTTGTCATGTTGTTATGAAGAACGTACGGACGCACTGAGCGGTAGTAATAGCACTTCGCAGAGATGCGAAACCGACCTATAATAGGCTACGTATGGCCATAGTATTACTTGTGCTTACGTAATTAGATTGGCAGCCATTATGTCAAGTTAAACTGGTTTAGATTCCATGATTATTGAGCTCTCTTATGCGTGATAAATGGAATTACCGATAATCTGTGAGCAACACAAAAGCCAATACTTAAACGTAAATTGAGCTCATTCTGTGTCGGAGGAACATGGATTAAACATGTGCGTGAGAACAGGATGCATAAGATAATATAGGACTAACAGAATAATTAAAGGGAGATGGGGGGATAGTGTAATGAAGAGTTCATAAAATGTACTCTTCATCAAATATTGTTGGAGAAATTACTTGAAGGAGGATGAGTTAGAAGGGACAAGAATGTAACAAGCGAGATGAGAGTTTCTTGCAGATATGAGTTAGAAATTAAAAGAAACATTTGAGAAATATACAGGTGATGATGGCTGGATAATAATAAAAATTATCTTAAGCCCTATGTATTTTATTGAATACATTAATCTGTCTCAGGATATGACACACTTTGGCTGTTTGTGTTGAAGACAATGGCAGATAATCTGTTTCAGTTACTTGATCTGCTGAGCCACAATCGGTTTATCAAGAAATACTTCGTTCCATGCAGTCATTTCGGATGTTTTAAACGTAAAAATGTTGCCAGTGCTTTCCACCCCTATATAATTCTATCAAATGTCACGATCAATCCTGGAGAAGCAGGAGCAGCTTTCTCTCGGCACCTACCTGGTCTGATCCGTTGAAGACATAATATGCTTTGAGGAAAAGTAAGAAAACCAAGGATAAGAAAAGGTAGGCATCGGTAGGTCATTGCCCTCTTAAAAATAATGAGGGGCTTCTTCTTCCAAAGCAGGAGACATCGAGAGAAAGGGCATACTTATTGCTGTTACAATACTGCAGCTAACGTGACTAGATTGGGGGAAGGGGGAAGCGAGGGGTGGATGGGAGTAAAGTAGGTCACAGGAACAAGCACAGAATGGTATTGTTGTAGCACCTTTTCTTCTGTTTCCTTTTATAAATCTGTTCTATTAATAAACATCTAGTACAGTGAGTAAGCGATTATTGTGGTACTTACCGACCTTGCTTGTTCCCCTTCTGCAGCTTTTAGCTCCTTTCTCTGTTCCCATCCAATTAATGCAGACTCGACTTCCTGAGCTATTACGGGAACTTTTGTGTAGATATTTCCCAAGAGCAAAATGCCGGAAAAATCTTATTACTATATTACCTGCATCACTCGCTTCTTGGCAATAATTGTATTCACTGTGTGAATGATGGCTAAAAATGTAGTGACGATGAACCCTGAGATATTGATAATCGATCGTTCATGAGACCCGCAAGTTATGGCAATACAGGTTTCCCGTTCATCGTAGAATACTTCCTGTAGCTGCACAGTCCATTTACGACAACGTAGACTGAGGGTATAACACTTTAGCAAAAGATAAATATTGGCTTTTAAAAGTAAGTATACCTGATTGTTGCAAATTCCTCGGGCTTCGAACCTAGCTCTTAGTCAACTGTTTCAGCTTGTCTGCAAAATACAATTATCAATCGATCATAGAAATTTCGGAGATTATGCTTTCAGAAACAAAAATAGTGCTTCATATTCTTCGAACAAGTTAATGTTTTGACTGTAAGTGCAAACATTTTAATCTAGGACTGTACGTTTCTAATTTTAGAAACTGCACGCACTTGCAGGAGGAATACAGCAGAGATTTCTTGAATCCATTGTTACAAATCTTATTCTTGCTCCCACATACTTTCCACATGCCCGATTCAGTTGTGAAACCGAAGTAACCGTTTATTTACTGCAGTTAATATCTTCCAAATCGTGCGTTTACTCTCAATGTAATTCGTTAATTGTAATTTATTTTCGACTTGAGTTTATTGATATCACCGATATCCGTAATGTGTTTCCTTCATTTAAACTTTCCGTGGATTTACTAAATAGTTTTTTGGTCAACAGCCGCGTCGGTGATGGGATAAATACTGTTTTGGGAACCTGATGTGCACCGTTAATCATTATCTGGTACTGTCCTGATGACAGGGACAGAGCAAGGTTCGGAACTGTTTATTTTAACCCTTCATGGACGCAACAAATAGGCCCAGAATAGTTTAGTGAGAAGGTTCTATACAAAAATTTCAGATGTCATGTTTTCAATTGACTTGGCAGTATTGCGGATGAAAACATGAGCTGATGTTACCGGAATCCCACATCCCTTATACCCAAACGCATCTTAGTTATATGTTGTAGATTTTCCTACTACAACATCGGAGCATAAATGGCGTGATGGTTTTGTGGACTGGAGAAGCCACAGTTTGTTGTCTGATTCTGAGCATTGGGGAAAAAATTATCTTTTTTCCAAAAACCACTCACCTCCGTCTAATATCAAGGTAAACAATATGTGGCGCCGTACCTCCACTCCACCATTATACTTTCATGGCAAGCACAGAAACAGATTTACTGTGCCTGCAAGAGCAAAATTTATCGAGATGCCAAACTTGTGCTGTCTAGTCTACTGTGATGAGAGCGAATGCTCGCTGATCAACGAGTGGATGAACAAGCTTTTTGCTGTTTCCGGACACAACATTCGTCTCTTCGAATGCGATTAATTAGATTCATTGTTTTACATTTCGTTATTTCACAAAGTGAAAATTAGCCCTGACCATGTTAAACTTTTATGCATTATTTTCTTCCTTTATTCAATAGTATGTACAGTTTGGAGGGGGGGGGGGATCACATAAACATTTATGCAAACACTTTTATCAGAAAACCGGGAAAGTAAGAAGATATGAAGGTAATGCGAAATGAAGTGAATCCTAAAGAAATTTTATGTTGGTGCGTGGACTGGACTCATGTACTTCAGGGTAACGATCAGTGGCGACCTGTTGTGAACACGGTCATATTCTTCTTGGTTTTAAAGAAGATGGGTAATTTTTATACACACTTCACGAAACACCATGACCATTAATCAGATCCGCCACTTAGAGTAATCATTAAGTAAATATACTCCGACCGCCGACGAATTCCAGATACAAATCAGTCGGGAAATGGTAGGAAGTGTACTATTCTTTCTGTATGTGAAGGTACCTGATGTAGCCTACATTCGAGTTTATAATTGACTTGGGTTCAAAATAAGAAACAGTGGGTTAACTTTTCGAAGGCATGAGGGAAAGTTCCAGGTGTGCCTGCCCGCGTTACTATAATGGATGAAGCGTCTGAGGAAAGAAGAAGGAACGTGACAGACGCGCCACGGTTAGTTTATGTAATTATTTTCATGCCCGCTTGTGGACAGAAGGATATTCTGGCCCTGAAATTTCACAGGTATCATGTATCTGAACATGTACAAACAGAGCTTAACACCAGCTCGCAATCTTGCAGTATTAGGAAGTAAAACTTCTATGTGCAAGACGACAGTACGGAATACGAGTACCATGACGTATGTATGACATAAATATGCTCTATTTACTACTATATGTTTTGGCGCTCACTTCCGTAACCAAATTACCGTGTGAAACCATGACATAGCGTAATGTTAGAGTTAAAATTTGTTCAGTGGTAACTTTAATTTAAGAATGGTGCCTCTGATTTGAATGTTTTCATCTCCAGTTAAATATTCTACTGACGGATCGTAGCCATGTTGTTCTTCATTCGTAGCTTTCAGCTACATCCAGTAAATCCCGTGGCTCCTTTACTGTCTGAGTTACTAAAGTGAATTATTAATGCAGGACAAGTGCAAAAACAATTCGACAATATAGAATCTTTTTTATGTTTGGTTGACCGTGCATCCTAATAGAATGATAGTCCTTTTTTACCAACTTGATGCACAAATTCTTTATTTTAATACATTTATTACATTCCTCTACATGTTTCGAGCACTATTATGCTCATCTTCAGGAGGACAAATTTTATTGGTACAGCATTTAGTATCGTCAATCTCTTTAGGTGACTGTTCAGTACACAGGTTACGTGAGTCCTCTCGTAACCTGTGTACTGAACAGTCACCTAAAGAGAGTGACGATACTAGATGCTGTACTAATACAATTTGTCCTCCTGAAGATGAGCACAATAGTGCTCGAAACATGTAGAGGAGTATAATAAATCTATTAAAATAAAGAATTTGGACATCAAGTTGCTAAAATAGAATATAGAATCTGTAACATAATATACACAATATAAATTTAGACTTAGAAAAAGCAGCTTCTAATCAACAAAATGCAGAATCGCATAAAAGTGTCTCTATAGAACTTGATGTATAGCTGTTTCTAGACGATAGCAGTAAAGTGTCTTGCTTTGTCCAAGTAATTTTTCGGTTAATCTTCTTAAGGGGAATATGCCTACATTGATACCAAGATTAAATTTTGAATTAATACTCACTAATGAATAATTCAGATGTTGTCCTGATCAATGTTGGATTTGTTGTGTAAAAGTGTCACTGAGACAGGTCGTTTGATTTACCGTGTCAGTATCATTCAGCTGTTCCGTACTCAAATTCATTTCATCCAGTACTGACGTAATATAAATTTTTCAGATGACAGCATCGTTAAAAAATGTTTTTCATTCACTTTTTATTTCAGATGTTGCTATGTAACACCTGTCTTACACAAAGAGTTTCTTTTTCGCACGGAAGAAAGATATTTCCGTGAGAAACTTATCCCCGATTTTCGTTACATGTAGTTCTGTAGGGAAAGAATTATTGCTATTTCCATGTGCAGCTAAGAATTCTTCGCCACAGGCCAAATTCGTTGAGAAAAAAATATGTTTTTTTTGTCGTTAAGTATAAATATAGGCAGTTTGTTTGAATTTGAGTTTATGTGAATTGGTATTTGTTTCGTAAATCAACTCAAAATTACAAAAATTTTGGTTTTTATTATATTCAACAGGCATATCAGTAAAATTTGTAAGAATTTCAGGCGCAAATCCTTGAATATCCTTTTGTTTCACGTAACATAATGTATTGTGTGTAAATTTAAATTCGCACTATTCAATTGTGTCCGACTAAAAGTTGAACAAATTCTGATCGGGAATAATGGGCGCTCACAAACATGGTAACTCATAAAATGGAGAGAAAGTTTCGGCACGTCAATTCCACAGTGGCAATAGAAAGTTACGAGAAAAATGGAGAGGGACATGGTAATAGGTCCAAGTTTTAGACAATGACGTACGGTACAAGTAAGAGAGGAAGAGAAACACATTTTTGTACCGGAACTTTGACAACTGTAAAACATGCAGGCACACAAAAGGGATACCTTACCTGTACATGCCTTGTCATCTTTTGCGGATCTACGTTCATAAAACTCTTAGGGTTAGAAACTTTCTCGCGTGTAGCTATCCTCACCTTGAACCAACCCCCATCCACCCTGACGCCTTTCGGTAAAATACTCAGTAAAGAATGGGAGGAAACGGGGTTCGTTGACCCTTGCTGCCCTGGGTTGTTTCTTTGTGTTTCAAATTAATGATCGATGTAGGTACACAGATAATTGCTCACGTGATAACAAAAAAAATTTCATACAATTTGTGTACCGTTTCGTTACAATATATTGCTAATATTGCAGTGTTAGAGATTGGGACTAGCTGACAGAAATAACAACTGATGAATTCTGATATGTCCGTCCTGATCCTGCTCGCAAGCTGTCAGCAAACCTGTATGACATATACCATTGATGTGTGTACAGTGAAAAAACTCCTGATGATGGACAGAGGAACTGTCCGAAAAATGTAGAGTTTTATTCTGGAAATAAATTCGAGAAATTAGTTCATCTAGTTGGTTTTGTTATAAGAATTTATTACGATGCACGGTCACCTGAACGTCAAATTCTTGCCCACGGTTCGGGATAATCTTTCGGTCCCATTTTCAGGGCGCAGGAATACAAAATATTAAAAAGGGGGAGAGGCCTCGCCTAACAAACAGTGGTGCAAAATCGTTATAAAAGGGTTTTAACTGTTATTTTATGAACCGATGCCTACCTGACGATGGCTGATATAGACAGTCGAAACATGTAGTAATGCTGAATAAGAAACCAATATGTTAGATCTGTATGGTCGTGTTTATTGGTTACTGTAACACCTTAATGATCAGCAATACACGAGGGTACGATGTCACCTTAGAACGTGAATATCACTAAAATTTATCAACCAACGAATGCACATATAATTTCACATAAAACACTTTTAAAACACTCCGACATGTTTCGATCTTAAGACGCACAACTAGTCACTGCTCCACAACACATTCCCACACAACATGATATGCTGCCACAACACCTCGTTTGCAAATACCAATTGAATTGTGAATACTATAATATAACTTTAGCAAGGAACATAGCTCCGTGATGATGATCTAACAAGATCGAAACATGTCGGAGTGTTTTAAAAGTGTTTTATGTGAAATTATATGTGCATTCGTTGGTTGATAAATTTTAGTGATTCTACAAAAA
>Ga0136643_10015506_pt1 | contig 11450 bp, 9 predicted proteins | sample TergutLab28metaG_FD_96883 | JGI IMG/M metagenome (GOLD analysis project Ga0136643, IMG submission 96883) | Labiotermes labralis P1 segment gut microbial communities from Petit-Saut dam, French Guiana - Lab288 P1 (version 3) (version 3) | ecosystem: Host-associated > Arthropoda: Insects >...
AAAAATTACTAAATGAAATTAAATTTCTTGTACCAAATTACAACTGCCTCCAGAACCCCTGACTAGGGGGCTACCGCCCCCAGATCCCCGTTCTGTCTGTCCTCAACTGAATTTGTTGAACCCCCCCCCCACGAACAAAATTCCCGGGTACGCCACTGATCTGACGGATCACTAACTGGAGCCATTGCTAACTGTAAGTTACATGGTTTGACGCGGGACGTAAATTAAATACGTATTTCTGAAGTTTCCACAGACTGTTGGATATAGGGTGGCTAAGGAAATATTGAACCATTAAACATTGTTTAGCCTCTATTACGTATAGAATGTAGCTCCGAGTACATACTGCTCACCCATTGCAATACAGAAGTATGCATAATTGTTTCTAGTGCGCAGTTTGTTCAATGTGACAACCATTTTGCCTCAAGGCATGTGTAAAACGAGCGTGCGGCACGGTTGGATACTTAGTTAAAGTATTTGGTTCCATTATTACCCCAGGTTTCTTCGTGAATACTCTCTGCTTCAAGAAGTGCCATAGTACAAGGTCCCAGAGTTTGGTATCGGGGCTCGTGGCACGGCGCATAGTGGCGAGTGCTTACTCTGTCACAGCAGTTTTATTAGGAAAAAACAACGACTACGTTATTTAACCGTGGCGTTGGTCCGTACCGTGTAACTCATTGTGTTTGCATTGGCTTTCCAGTAGAAAAAGTTTCGGCATGAATTTGTTACACGTTATGTTCAAACAACGGTCAGAGGTAACCGTGTTATCAAAGAACGAGAGAGGCAAAGTACGTTGTAATGTAACATTAAGGAAAAGAAATAATATTACATATTCTGAGTGTGATATCCAGTACGTAACGCGCATGCGCCGTGTTATATTGTCATCTATGGTCTCCCGGGCTCTACAATATTTTTTCCACATCGTCTCATAAACGGTGCGATTTTCGGAACAAAGATTATTGAACATAATATATGTGTTATAGTTGTCTCTACATATTTTAGCAGAAACATTTCTCATTCTAAAAGAATTCAGCGAGATATTACCCTAAATATGTGGACCGGCTAGCTCAGTCGGTATAGCGACTGACTACGGACTGGACGGTCTGGGATCGAATTCCGGTGGGGACGAGATTTTCCGCTCGTCCAGACCTGCCCTGGTTCCCACCCAGCCTCCTGTAAAATGGGTACCGGGTCTTTCCCGGGAGGTAAAGTGCGACCGAGGCGTGCTGCTGACCACTCATCCCCTTCTAGTGCCGCGGTCATGGAAGAGTAGAGCTATACCTCTACCCACCCTCTGGGCTACAATGGGCCTGTAACGGGATCACTTTACCTCTTATTACCCTAAATATACATAGGTGTTCATGTAAAGTACCTGTTATTCTTGTCAGATTTTAATTGAACTTGCATTTTGTCCACAAATTTTCGAAAGGTACAAACTAAATTTCATGAAAATCTGTCCAGTGGAAGCCGAGTTGTTCCATGCGGGCGGATGGACGGACAGACACGACGAAACTAAGAGTCGCTTTTCGCAATTTTGCCAACGTGCCTAAAAGGGTCCGATTATTCCGTGTCTTGGTGGGAGGGAAAGAAAGCACGAGTACTTCTTAGTCGGAATTTTCTGACCTGTTTACCCCATGGGCCATAGTCGAGCAGTCTTTTTAACGACTCAATACAAATGAAAATCTTTACCAAATACCTTCACTGGCATGAAGATATTACGCTGCACACTAGACTCGTTTCCAATAAATATTACTGTAGCCCGCAAATTTTGATGTTTCTTGTCCGTACTGTGTACTGAAAAGTCACACAGCAAATTATTCAGTATTTTATGCGCCATCTTGTAGTTCTCCGCACTGAACTATAATAGAGCCGTCAGGGAGTAATCTATCAGCAAGCAGTTAAGAGAATTCTGAAATGCAGTTCTGTATAATTTTACTGAACTTCGTGGGAAATTTAGTGTCATACAACGAAATAAGGCTTTGAATTACAACGCTGAATACCGTCCATTTTTTTAGGCCACCGCGTTGTTCTCTTTTAAACTCGAAAAAAAAAGGTCTTACTTTTCACGGATTTCTTGCCACGCAAGATTTGAGATCTATGTGGCTGGTGATGTTTATGCATCAGATTTTGGTACTGATGATGGTAGAGTTCAGTTGAAATGTGATGGCACACGATGACGCACGGTAGGGGAAGTGAAGGGGAAACTGGCGAATGGAGTGGGTAGCCACTACCCTGCACACTACCTCGGAACATGGTGTATCCAGCATTACTACCGCTGACGCGCACAACTCGGCTGCCAGTAGTCTACTGAACTGACGCCCCCGCCGATTTAAATGGACTCGTCCGTTTCGCATAAAGAAAAAAATCTGGTTTCTGCGAGTGTGTCGTCACATTTCAACTGGCCTCTACGAAACTCGACGCTGAAGGCGTGCAGATATGCAGGCCTGTCAGAAATGTCACCCTTTTGTGAACATTATAACGAATGTGTTGTTTCCAGAGTTGTGTGAAGTGGTTGGTATATTCTTTGGTTATTTCAAGGCTTTTTCTTTCACGTACGACTGGTAGGAAGACTGGAAGGGATGTGTTGTGATGTAAGATAATATCCCAGAATTTGCTGTATGGTTCAGTTAAATTGCAAAATACGTTGCTCTAGTCGGTCCCGAATCTCGATCCGAAAAATGGACACTTCGAGCACGAAGCAGTTATTGTGAGATTATTTTTGGAGAGACTGTACATGCAACCAGTTGTGGCTGTATCCTGTGTTGTTTACCGCTTTTAAGAAAGATCACGGTCGGAAAACCACCACGAATGACGAAGAAGGATGAGGGATCCACGTGACGAGAAACCAAAGCTTCCTTTCGAACAAAGTAATGCATGTGGAACAAAAGTAGCCTATAGATGTGCGTAGTTTAGTCTCTGGTTCTCAAATACGAGGCAGGAAGATATCCTGCACTGAAAGATAGCAAGTATTCCCCAGATTTAGGCTTACCTTAAATTCTTCATGAAATCCAATATTCCCCTCCTTATATAAATAATGCGACGAACCATGACTTAGGCGATCAGTCGCTGACCTCTCATCTCGGAGGCCCATATTCCATCCCAGGCACGTTCCTGCGGGATTTATGCTGGACAATGGGGCAGGTTTTTCTCAAAGTACTACGATTTTGCCTCTCCGTGCCATTACACTAAAGCTCCGTAATCATATTTCATTCATCACCGATGTTATATATTCTCCGTAATTAAGAACGTCTTTAAATAAAGCAATGAAAAGCGTTGCGGTCAGTTTTTCAAAATCTTATAATCGGTGAAACTATTCAACATATTCGTAATAATAGGAATGAAACTGTTATAAATATGAATTATTTTAAAGAAACGCGTCGGCAAAATATTCCGTAAAGCAGTGTCTGCAGCAGTAGCAGACTGTGGCGCTATTCGGCAATGCTTTTTCAGCAGGACATGTCTAAATAGCATCGCAACTATATGAGACAAAGCAGTAATTTTATAGGTATTATCCAGTTTTGGCAGTCCCGCTTTGACATTTCTAATGAACATTTAAACGGTAAGTAATTTGCATGTCAGTAGGTGGCGTCCTTCATGCCTCTTGCGTTGTGAAAATCGTTTATGGAAAAATAGACAGGAAGATATGTTTACAAGAAAGCTTCTGTAAAACACGCATTTCTTTGAGGGTTGTTTGACCTTGCATCTTCCTCATGAAATAAAGTGAAATGCCAACTTGATGCAAATAAGTAATTTTATTGATGTACTCTTAGCTCGACATGTTTCGGGTACATAAGTCCATCATCAGGAGCATTAGATGTTGAGTTGCAACATGTGATTTTCTGCACCGAGTTATTGGATGGGTGGTGGTCTTGAGAGCCACTGCGTAGGTCGTGTTTGTTTATACAAGAACTGGCAAGTCCATGAGGCTTGCCAATTGAGTTTTGCTGAGCAGCACATTACATTTGATGTATGTGTGACCGTGCATGCTGATACAATAATATAAACAACCAACTAGATGAAACAATAACAATTTTTTAGTAATTTCAATCAGCCCAACATGTTTCGGGAGATAATTTCGCACATCTTCAGGAACACTAGACTGTGTTTACAGCTTGTGGTATAATACAACGAACAAGTTGCTTGATGACAACTTCTTCGGTGCATTATACCACAAGCTGTAAACACAGTCTATTGCTCCTGATGGGCGAAATTATCGCCTAAAACATGTTGAGCTGATTGAAATTACTAATAAATTGTTTTTGTTGCATCTAGTTGGTTGTTTATAATATAGCACATTACATCTTTACATGTAATGCGGATGTACCGTTTCTAGTGCATATCTAGAGTGTGGTAACAGTCTCCCAATTCACACACGGTATGCTAAGCATGCCATTTTTGGACGATAATAGAATGAGCCATGCAATAGAATTTAGCACCACAGCACTCGAAATACAAATAATCTTCAACTGCAGCATCAGGTACACGTCAAGAAAAACGGGGACACATTTTGTTTTAGCATCGTTTAGAAAGTACTACGATGTAGCAATGCAAGCATTTGAAAACAGAAAATTAGTTTGAGTCTGAAGTTTTGTAGGTACGATCCGTGTTAGTCTGTAAGCTGAAGAAGGAATGAAACATAACACCAGTTACATGCACGAATAACAGCACACACATCTATATTGATGAGTCATAATTTAAAAAAGCAATCCCATTACAGACCCGGGCAGGCCCTGAGGGTTCCAGGAGGTTGAGGTTCCAAGATTTCAAGACAATCGGCACATGAAGGTGTTAAGGTTGTCAGCCCTAGGCACCGGGAGCCTTTGCCCCCAGGAAATATTCCTGCTACTCATTTCTGTTAGCGGCTGAGTCATCGCCAGGGCACGGCACCATCCGCACCTTAAACACGAACTACGCATTGGCTCTCAAGACCACCACCCATCCAATAACTCGGTGCAGAAAACCATATGCTGCAACTGAACATCTAATGTTCCTTATGATGGGCGTATGTACCCGAAACATTTCGAGCTAAGAATACATCTATAACTTACTTACAGAGACTCTCCTTTTCCCATGTCCTAGAGAACGGTATTCGGCTTGGTTTGCGTCATTGTTATTAATAATTCATCATACAATACCTATTGTTATTTGATAACTGATAATGTCATCAGATATCACAGAAGACTTCGGTCGTTATGCGCGAGTGAATTGCATTTTAATATCGTGGGTTGGTAAGTAACATATCTGAACTTCATTAATCTTGTTATATGGTCACTGTTTGTTGACAAGATTACAAATAACTCGCAAATCAGTGATTTATTATTAGCATACGATCCCATCGAATGCAGGACAAAATCACTAAACAAAAATGGTTGTTAATATCTTCAAAAGTACGGCAAAGTTAAAATATGTCAAAGCCGCAGTAATAAATCAAAATTTTCTATTTAAGAGTGTATTGACTGAAATATATGCAGAAATACAATGTTGCCTCTTGTTTCACAAGGGGCGTGAAACTTGGTATGTCACATTAAGGTAGAATATAGGCCGAGAGAGTACGACATTATGGCGGTAAGGAATATTTTTCCGACCTTAGGGTGACGAAGTAAGAGGACAATGGGAAAAACTGCAGGTTGAAGACTTTCGTTTTCTCCACCAAATATTATTCCTGTAATGAAATACTGGGTGATAACATAGGCGCCAAATTCTGTACATTTTGCAGTAAAGAGAAATACATGCAGCATTCTGTTGAAGAGGCCCAAACGAAGGCGATCACTTGGAACCTCTAGGCGCAGAGGGGAGGTTAATATGAAAATAACTTCAATTCCATTCCATATATGGCGCTACAGCCACTTCCGGGCCTTGGCCTCCCCCTTAAGACGCCTCCATTCATCCCTATTTTCAGCTCCTCTCCTCCATCCTCTTATCACCAGCAGTTTTAGTGTATCCCTCTGGACCACATCCGCACATCTGTTTCTTCGTCTTCCCACTGGTCTTGTGGTGTAGAAAATAAATACCAATGGAAAATGGGAAGGAGTGGAGTCGATTCATGTGGATCAGAATACGGACAATTGGCGGTCTGTTGTAAACACGGTATGAACTGGGCAGGAATAATTGAGGGGTGGGACAGCCAAACAGCTGTCCGGAGCACCAACTTACAAGGGGCACTAAGACGTCTGTAAGCCAGTGAATTAAAAGGCAAGTTGGGAGTGCTCCAAACCGTGAGTAAATAGTAGGTGGCAAGGAGTATTCATTTGTTACTGTGGGTGTGGATGGTAAATCTGAGCTTGATGTGTTCTAGTGCAATTAAATATATTTGAAAATGTGATATGAAGAGGCATAATTAAATAAAAACGTGAAGGGCTGGTTGAAAGGCAAATTACAAACGCGGTAAGAAGTTACGCATTTAAAATACAATTCCACACCTAAAAGAAAATTTGATCACCCGTCTGTAGTACCAAGTGGGAAATAAGTGATTGAACGCACACTAGGCCTCGAAAAGGTTTATTAACTTGCGAAATTTCGTGCAAAAATAAATAAATAAATAAATATACGCGTATATATATATATATATATATATATATATATACATATATATATAGATAGATAGACAGATTGATTGACAGATAGACAAACAGACAGATAGATAGACGGATGGATGGACGGATGGATAGATAGATAGAGATAGATAGACAGATAGGTAGGTAGGTAGGTAGGTAGGTAGGTAGATAGGTAGGTAGGTAGGTAGATGGATAGATAATATTTGAAAGTACGCATATCTACGAACAAGTGTTTTCGGCCATGAAAGTTATCAATTAAGAAGTACGGCACATAATTACTTACATTTCAAGTGGAAGTATACAAAACAATTTTTCTATTTCTTACTGTGCCTTCTTCTACCTACTCACTGTAGGTGTACAGAGTTATGTTTCACTTGATCACACTCAATGACATACACACACACACACACACACACACACTCACTCAGTGGAATCGTCTTGATGAGCGATCGGCCTGTCGCAGATACCACGAATAAATAAGGCAAAAATAATTGAGCGGCAATTTGCTTTAAAATGTTTTTATAAACAAGGCGTTCCAACTATCATAACATTAAATTTGTAAAGCAAATCCTTTGTAAGCCTATTCTACACGTAAGAGTAAATAAAGAATCTCTACTTAAGTTAGGGAAGAGTAATTAATATTATTTTCATTATAGAGCGTGTTACACGAAGAGGATGATAGCAAAGTGGTTACGTTTAAGTAATTTTATTTTGTCGAAAAAAGTGGCCTAAACGATAACATGTGTGAATGTTACGTTCTTCTGCTGCACAGTAGTTCAGTGTCGAACATCCAGCCAGCTGAAGTTTACATTCGCGTGAAATATGACGCTGTTTTGATGGAAGAGTAAGTCCCGACGTTCCGAAGAATCATTTACTGATGTTTCGAAGGATCAGAATGTCTTCACAGCCTAGACACTGGCAATGAGGGCAATACGAACGTTTGAAACGTCGGGAAATATTCACCCAACGCTGCGGAGTCACATTCCAGGAGAACTGAAGCTTTAACGCCATCACTGTGAGCACTTCAAATCTTGCATGTCACATATTATTGCAACGTTGTAATGCCTTATTTAACACTTGCTGTCAACAAACGTTCAATTTCTTCGCTGCTTCAAGCAGTGGCGAATCCTGATCTGTGGGTAAGGTCAGGCGAAAGAGTAAATTACGGCTACCTTTTACCCCACATCCCTCCAACAAGTTAAACAGTCGGTCATCCAGCACTGTCCAAGGTAGCACAAGCTGCTACTACTACTACTACTACTACTACTACTACTACTAGTACTCTACTACTACTAGTAGTACATTACTACTACTACTACTACTATTACTACTACTCTACTACTACTACTACTACTACTACTACTACTACTAACAATAATAATAATAATAATAATAATAATGAAGAAGAAAATGTACATGTGATCACAAACAAATCTTTCATTATCGGCAAAGGAGAGAAATCTGTAAACATTACCTGATATATTTGTTCGTTTAAAATAAAATTCCGCTCTCTTATTGTCTGTGTCTGTACCTGTACATGAGCTAAAGGGGAGCAGGGGTCATCAACATTTATTATCCGAAGTTTTACACTACATTTTGTCTGAGAACGGCATACATAATTATACATGAATTACAGTTTTAACAATTTTCACACATCCGTTCTTCAGAGGAAGGGATATTAAACAAAAGAATAATGTACAGTCAGCTTTCTACAACATATTACTATAATGTTACAACACACAAAAAACTCAGTGTGTCTGTACTATCGGCGATCACTTTGAAGAGAACTGAGATCTTACTCAACTTTCGTGGCAGAAACCGTTCCGTCAAATTCCAATTTGGAAGTGAAGGGAGCGTGTCGAAACAATAAACATGTGTGTATTAACACAACCGTTCTGTCACCATGGTCTGCCGGCATTTGGATCGCAACACCATGTGACAGCAGCCATGTACTTAGAATTTTTATTGCCAACATTTGATGTGAAAAATGTACCCATTTATCATTATCGTATCAGTAATATTGCTATAGCCCACACGCATGGAGACCGCCGTTCAAATAATGTGAACACTTCTACCGTGTTTTTCGATTATAGAAAATGAATCATGTCATCAGCGAGACCTAATAAATATTTACTGACTTACTCCATGGTGCAGAATCCTTCTTGAAAAGTCCACCGGTTCTCAGCTAGTCAAGAAATTCCCCGCATTTTACGGAACCCGAAGGTTCATTACCGCACTCACAAGTGCCCGCCACCTGTTCCAATCCTGATTTAACTCCATTCCATCCATAACCCCACATCCCACTTCCTGAAGGGCCATCATAATATTAACCTAACATCTAAGCCTGGGTCGCCCAAGTGGTCTCTTTCAGGTTTCCCTACCAAAAGCCCTGTATACGCCTCTGCAATCCCCCATACACGCTACATACCCCGTCCATCTCGTTCTTCTAGATTTTATCACCCGAAAAATATTGGGTGAGGAGCACAGATCATTAAGCTCCTCATTATATAGTTTTCTCCACTCCCCTGTTACTTTGTCCCCCTTAGGCCCAGTACTCTATTCTCAAACACTCTCAGCCTATGTTCCTCACTCAACGTGAGCGACCAAGTTTCACACCCATACAAAACAACAGGAAAAATATAGTTCTGTATATCTTTATCTTTGTATTTTTAGATAACAACCCATAAAACAAAAAAATTCTACATCGAATGATGGCAGTATTTCCTGACTTCAGTCTGCTCTTAATTTCTTCCTCAATAGAATTTTGATGTGTTAAGTTTGTTTCCAAATATTTTAACACTTCATCCTTTCAAAGGAACTATTATCAATCTTTATCCTATGACTTCGTCCTGCATTCTGATCTCGAGATATGACCTTAAACTTAGTTTTATCAGCATTTACTTCCAGTCCAATCTCCTTACTAGCAACTACTGAAGCTTATGTGTTTTTGTTTATATTATGTACACTTCCTCCCAATATATTGACACTGGCAACATAAACCAGAAGCTGATGTGTACCATTTAATTTCAAGCCATCCTGGTTTTCCTGAACCCTCCTAATGGCGTACTCTAAAGCAAAGTTGAAAAGCAATGGTGATAGAGCGTCTCCTTGTTTCAAACCATTCCTAATAGGAAGCATGTCAGACAAATTCTTGCCTACCCGGACTGTCCTATACTTTTCATTCAGACACATTTTTATTAGCCTTACCAGTTTCATGGGGATATCAAACTCAACGAGAATATTATACAAGACCTCTCTCCTAAATGAATCATAAGCTTTCTTGAAGTCTATAAAAAGCTGATGCACTGCTTCATTGTATTCCCATTTTTTCTCATATATTTGACGAATGCAGAATATATGATCAGTAGTTGACCCGTTGCATCAAAATCCACATTGATGATCCCCAATAATTTCCTCTGCATTTCGAGTTAACCTTGATAACAGGATGTTGGATAAAAATTTGTACGTAGTTGGCGAAAGTGATATGCCTCTATAATTACTACACACTGTTTTATCGCACTTCTTATGGAAAGGTACAATGGTCGACTCCTTCCACTCCTCAGGCAATTCCACCTTATTTCAAATATAAATAATAAGTTTATGGATCTCATGGCGAATTGTTCTACCCCGTGCCTTAATTCTGCAGGGATTTCATCAATACCGGGTGACCTAATAAACAAGAAATGCAATAATCGCAAATAAATGTATTCTTAAGAACATGGAAATCAGTGGTTTGCGGTTTCCATTGCGTGATCTTTGAGGAACCATGTCTTCTGGGTTGTTGCACCCGGTGGTTGAGTAATTTCCTGTAGACGTTTCGAAAAAACGAACCGCGTTCATATTTGGGGTTATGAGTCAAATTACGGGCTCATAACCGCGAAGAAAAAGTTGTAGTTCTTTCAAAACGTCGGTAGGCAATTACCCAGCCACACGGCACAACACCCCACATAACCTGGTGCCTGGATAAGAAAAAACAGGTTTGCAAGTATTAAAAGCCTTCAGTGCTGTCATTTCCAGCGAGCAAGTCGGCAACGGTCCAGCAATACCTGTCGGTCTGAATGATGGATCTTTGCCGTCGTCTTCATCTGTCTCGCTCGTTCGCACGTCACGCTGACGACGTGATGTGCTGCTGTGTTATCTGAGCATTGCTTGCATTAGAGGGAACGGATATGTTAACAGAGGCTACAGACAATAAACCGCATTTGAATTTCTTGCAGTCGGTCAACACGTACACCAAGAAAGATAAAAAAATTTCCTTTTTTATTATATATGTCGTGTTATTGGCTGTAATTCCAGTTGTTTTAACACAATGGGGATGTACCGCTTTCAAGTAATAAACCGCACTGCCTTCTCTCTCTCTCTCTCTCTCTCTCACGCGTGCGTGCTTCAGGCGGCAAGGATGTCGGGGGAATTTCCCACGTCCGTGACTTTGAACAAATGCCTTATACAATTATATAGAACACGAAGTAACGATTTTCGGAAAACATTATTTACACGTTTCCTTTCTTTTTGATAACGAAAGGAAGTCATTTCTTCCATTTCATTGGTATGGTGACGTAGTGTAGCCACTCATCACTGGACTTTCAACGGTACTTTGACAGGAGTAAAGTGGCTCGGGGGATGAAGGTAACCACTTACCTCCGTCTAGTCCCCTCCACAGGTTAAAAATGAGTGAAGCTACACCCCGACCCCCGTCAGTGACAGTACAGTTACTTGTCCACCTGCATTCTACAAATCCTGCTGTCTGTCATGTTCAGGAATTAAGACCAGTGGCGTACCGAGGGGGGGGTGTTCAACCCCCCCCCCCGAAATTCCGAAGGCCCTCCAAAATCGTGCCAAACTCAACCCGACTGTGAAAACTGTTAAAAATTGCTGAATTTAGGACGCTAGCACCCCAAG
>Ga0136643_10015509_pt1 | contig 11449 bp, 7 predicted proteins | sample TergutLab28metaG_FD_96883 | JGI IMG/M metagenome (GOLD analysis project Ga0136643, IMG submission 96883) | Labiotermes labralis P1 segment gut microbial communities from Petit-Saut dam, French Guiana - Lab288 P1 (version 3) (version 3) | ecosystem: Host-associated > Arthropoda: Insects >...
ACATGCTTCTCATGTAGCCCTCCCGACTTAAATCTAGTAGTAACCAATTTCATGTTTTGTTTACATGTAAAATAACCACTGCCACCGGGTAACAACCCAATTGCAGTAAATAAATAAATAAAAATAAATATATATATGTATAAATTTTTTAAGCTAAATTCTCGATAATTCGAAATAATTTCTAATGGAACTCACTGCATTCACGCTGTATCTGACATACTTTATGTATAGTTTTTAACAATACAATGTTCTCAGTTTCCATTCTATACATAAGCGTGAAATTATATCCGTAGCTTTTGTTGTGTCGTAGAATTTTGTGCCTCTGGCACCGACAGTATTCATAAAACACATCATCCCAAATTCTGGCAATTTGACTAATTCTGAGCAACACAGCTGTTGAGCTGATTGTACCTTTATGTTACTGAAATACTTTTCGCTGTATCTGTTATGTTATTAGTTCATAGGGTGTAATGCAGTCAAGTGTGCATGGTGATTAGTGGAAGTCAGTGTCATGCAGTGCAGCACTGGATAAGACAATGGATCAGCGAATAAGCAAGGAGTTAAATACGAATGTGAAATAATGTGTAATTAGTGTAATTAGTCCCGTTGTGGTACATCCATTAAAAACTGATAAATGTGTACCGTCAACCACAACAAATGTTTCGGTATTTACTGACCATCTTCAGACATTTATATACATGATATTTAAAACTCAAAATAAAATGCGAACGAAATCTCACAAATTCTATACGTACGCACTGTATTTGGAGTTTTGTATACCAGTATCTGTGTGTCGTGTAGCTCAGTTGGTATAGCGACTGACTACGGGCTGGACGGTCTGGGATCGAATCCCGGAGGGGACGAGATTTTCCGCCCGCCCATACCGGCCCTGGGGCCCACCCAGCCTCCTGTACAATGTGCAACGGGTCTTTCCCGGGGGTAGAGGCGGCCGGAGCGTGGAGCTGATCCCCACCCCATCTAGAGTGCCGAGGTCCTAGAAAGAGTAGAGCTACACCTCTATTCACCTTAAGGGCCTTCGTGGCCTATGAAAAGGGTGAAAACGTACCTATCTAAATACAATTATTTAACGCCAGAGGACGGTCAGCACTTACCAAAACCTGTAGCATTTGTTGACGAAACTAATAAAATTTGTCGTGGTTGACGGAATGCGTTTATTAGTTTTTAATGGGGTGTAACTCGTTTGGCTAAGGACGGGGTTCAGTGGTGTCCCGTTTTGGACACGGCAAAGAATAATGAGTTTTTTGTAACAGCTGGAGAATTTCTTGACCAATAGCATAAATATTCCTACTCAAGCAGGAACTTGTTTCTCGAAGTCACTTTGAATCTGGCTGGTGTCATCGGCTGTGATGCCTTTAGGAACATGAATTTCATTTCGTCGGTTTTATGACATAGTAGCAATGTTGTATGTGCGCGCAAGGGTACCGTGTCAGCAGTGTCTGTCGAATCGATAGTTGTGCAGTAATTGAGTGCTGACTAGTGTTCCCTGTAATGATCTTTGCTGTGTGAAGGGAGTTCAATTAGAAAGCTGGTTAGTCAAGAAGCCTGAATAATGCCGTCGTGTATGTGTTGTGGTGGCTAAAAATAAGCAGAGACCGCTTAGCTGCCTCTAGTCATATCAAAATATTAGGAATCAGATAAGTGTAAAAGTACGTGTAAAATATTATGCACCGTCAGTACACAACATACATAAAACAAGATGCAATAATTACAATTAGGTGGTATTTGGCTACATGTTTCGGCCGTGACCGGCCATATTTTTACTGTACCTTAATTGTTGTTCTTAGTTGGCCTGAAGATGGCCGGTTAGGCCGAAACATGTGGCCAAATATCATTTAATTGTAATTATTGCATCTTGTTTGATGTATGTTGTGAATTGACGGTGCATAATATATTATACAGATTTGATAATACACAACGGGATTGCCTGTCTCAAAAATAAATGTAAAAGGCCTATTACATGTTGCTTCGAAAATTGTAACACTTAACTGTGCTTACGTACATTAAATTCAGTTGCTGTGCAGGATGCCGTGTTGGTGCTTCAAACAGTTCCAAGCTCCGGTTCACCAACGTCCACACACACTTATCTTGATCTGTTACCAAGTTTCGTTCAGAGCCCTGATTCACCTCCGTGTAGCTTCGACAAGAGACACGTACATAGCTGTTATAAATACAGGCGTGAACTTTTTAAACAAGATGGGATTCAATACTGGCAAACATACATACTTGTAACTCTGTCATGGAGGCGAGTAGACAAGAGGCTAGTCAACTTGTAATAGTGAGATGATTTTGAAGAATTGGAATTTCAGGGTTACTGAATTTGTCTGTGTGGAGTGTTGTCGGTGTGAGGAGATGTAATTTGAACACTTCTATTTTTCGAAGAGATACAAATTCAAAATCGGTATAGTTAGTACTTGGAAGACCCAGGCGTAGATGGGAGGATAATATTAAGATGAATCTGAACGAAATTGGACGGGAACTGGTACTGGATTGTTCTGGCTCAGGATATGGACAGGTGGCGGGTACTTGTAAAGGCGGTAATGACCTAGCGGTTTCCATAAAATGCGGGGAATTTCTTAACTAGATGAGAATCGGTTAGATTCGCAAGGGAGGACTCTGTCTCCAGGGAGTAATTAATTAATATACTGTAAGCTCGCTTTTTGCTTTAAAGTTTATAATTTTTGCATTGTTCAAGATTCATTGCACAGCTTTAATGAACCGCTTTCTTTCCTGCTCACCTGTAAACTATGGTTGGCCGTACGTATATATTTTATTGTCCGTGTTTTGGGCGCAGTTTGGTGAATTAAGGTCGGCGCTTTTAAAATTTTATACATTATTCTGTACTTTATTTTCTGGTTTGCAGGGTCGTATACGGTAGTGTTAACATTCCTTTTCCAACACCCACAGGGGTTGTTCTTTGTTTCATTTTGATGTTTACATCGGGTTATTATGTGTAGTCTCGAATTCAAAATGTACATTTTAAAATTAATCTCAGGAATAAATTAGTAAACCACGAAACTGAGACAGGAAGCCAGTGATATGAAATGGCTGAGGCAATTACTATTACGTTGCGGTTATAGAAATTGCAGTTCTCTCTCTCTTTCTCTGTGTTTGTGTATGTATGTATGTATATATATATATATATATATATATATATATATATATATATATATATATACTTGCGTGAATGCATGCATGCATGCCAGTATACACAGAGGAGAGCCGGTCAGAAAATTTGAAGCATAGATTTGTGTGGTCCTGAAACTTGACCACGTCAGAAAATAGGCCATTAATACTTTAAAGTCTTAAAATGTGTTGTTGCAGAAGGATGGAAAAGATGAGTTGGACCGTTTGTGTGATAAATGAAAAAGTATTACATAGAATCGGGGGGAAAGGAACATACTGCCTAAAATGAAAAAAATTGGAAATTAACTGGTTTGGCCACAACCTGCGTAGGAACTGCGTTCTAAAGTACTTTGTTGAAGGAAAGATAGAAGAGACGGAACGACAAGGAAGAAAACGTAAGCAGCTATTGAATAAACTTAAAGAAAAGATAAAATACTGCAGTTGGAAAAAGGAGGCATTAGATCGCCCTCTTAGCAGAAATAGCTTTCAAAGAGTTTATGGACCTATGACAAGACAAAATACGCAATGAATGGTCAGAAAATAAGATAATTATGCAGAGGTCTGTATTTTGAATTCATTTAATCGACTAATGTAAGAACAGCTTAGTTTAAATCGCTGTGTATTGTCCCCACTTTGCCATATCGTCCTTGCCAAAACTGAAGAATTTGTTACATATAAGCTCTTCAGCTCCCATCCCGACGATCTCGCAATCCTCTTGAAACCTGAGGCCGCCAAGGTGTTTCTTCAGCGCTGCAAACGGATGACAATCACTCGGCGACGAATTCACCCGGTGTGATTGATCGCAGTAATTTTGGATTCTGTTAAACTCAAAATAACCGAAGTTTCTCTACGCATAAACCCATTTCAAACATTTAAAAGTGCAACATGTATTTGAGTTATTTTTGGAACTGCATGAACAGGTAAGCTTCATAGTTAATGAGTGTGACATGGTGTACTATGCGTCCGCTGTCGAGGTTCACTGCAGTTCAAGGTAACTACAGTTGTTGCCCCTTCATACCTCCTGTCACACGTATGGAGATCAAAGTTATTTAATTATGGTGTATGAAACTGACGAGAGATCGAGATGGCACAGCTTAGTTTCAATAATGGACGCATGGGTTCTTTCATCAGGGTTCTAAGAGGGATGTGTTTCAGGGAAGAACGAAGCAGGTGTTAATGATAGGATGACATATGACGAATAAGTAAAAAATTATAACTTCATTTAATTAAAGTTACTTCAGTACGAGTGTAAATTACATTTTAGCGCAGGCATGGTAATCGTACTTCGCGATTTTATGGCAGCAGCCGTACTTTCTCATTGTAGGCGCCGAGTCACAGAGTAACTTCTCGTAATTCTCACTACGTAATTAATTTCAGTTGCTGCTTTCACATTTTGTGCCCCGTATCATTGGGATTATGATTTGCTGCCAAATAGAACTTGTTGTAAAGGTGTTTATGTTAACGATTCTGTGCAGGTACATTACAGTGATACACAGACGTTGCGAATTTTGTCTATGTATATCCATGTAACTGCCAGGCACGGAAGGAAGTTCTGTCGTTGTTTGCTTATAAATTGAGAAACATCTGTTGGCCAATTAAGAGCGAGAATTTGCCTGAAATAGCCCGCAATCAATAAGAGTCATTGGGAAGTCACGTACGTTTCGGGGTTGAACGGTAGCGTTACAGATTCATGGCTAATTAAAGCTGTCAAGACCATATTTTAGATCCGTCCAAGAATAATATCCAAAAGGCCTCTTGTTACCACGGCGAATTCACAATTGTCACAAGTCCAAAAAGGGAGACGAAGAATATCAGTTCATGAGGACTGCTTCAGATTATGGCGAAGTAACAGCTCCATCATTTAACACCTGCTTCCAGAGATTGGGGTATTTCTTTACAATACCATAGTTACCTCTGCGTCTCGATAAATGAGGGTGTCTCACTTGACCCTTCCTGTGTTGTATCAGTGCGTCACAAAGGGGGTAAAGCTATTAATTAGTTTATGCCGGGGCAAATGTGAGTAAAAGTATACTGTTGCTGGATGATCTGTACTTAAACTTTGCGAATGAAGATGGGAACGTGAAGTGTTAAACTCTTATTTTCTGGGAGTTTTGAAGCCATTGCTACTTTCTGTATTTTCAAAATAATTCGTCACATTGTAAATAGCTTTTAGTCTCCTCTGCGTTTGGTTTTGTATTAACATCAATGACTCTCGGAGCCTATAATGACATCACTCCCGAAAAAACATAAGTGTCTGATCCTACGTACGCTATCTGTTCGTCTGTCCATCTTTTCCGGCCGTCCGTCAAAGCCTGGTTCCATTGTATTGTGTTCCATTGTTAGCTTCTAGTATTTTGTTCGTTTATAATCCATATATTTGTAAATAAGTTCTGAAGTTTGCTACTAAGAAAAGTGCGCAGCTTTTATATAAAAACCACGTTGGCGGGAAGCGTGTGACAGCAAGAGTAATGAGTGCGTAATGTAAGGGCTTTAATTTCACAGAAGAGAATAAGAGATAAAATGATTCATGTACCTAAGAAACACTCCGTGGAGGCTAACAGCTAAAATTCACTTAACTTCCACAAGTTTATAATATTGAAATTCCATGGACGTGAATGTTGAGCTTTATTGTCGGGAGAGATAGCTCACAGTATCAAGTGTAATGAGGGTGATGAGTACCAATCTGGACACAGCGATGGTGCACAGAAGGTCTGCTTGTGCCGAGAATTGACTGGAAGAATTAAGTCTGTATGTTGACACCTCCTGGAATGAGGTTCAGAGGTGAGAGTATCGTTATCAGGCAAGACGTAACCAGAGTGTACGTAGCTGGTAAGTGGTTTCTGTGGCTAAAATCATCGTGGGTGATATCACAAAACGTGACTGGACTATAGGACATAACTGCCTGCTAACATGTTGAAATTCTTTGAGTATAGTGTCCTTGTAGTTTAACGCTTCAATGTCGGCCTCGGTGCAGTGCACGGGATTTAATTCTTTATATCCTTTCGGTCTCGAGTTACCCGAGATGGCGAACATATGTATGGTTACTACAAATTAAAAATCCCTCCTTGTTGAGCATTACTTGAAGTTTAAAACCCAGCGTCGTTGAAGGTTTAATGAGAACGGTATTTGCTGCCCACATGTCTCCATTATAATGAAAACGGTATTTTGTGCCCACATGTCTCCGTTATAATGAGAACGGTATTATGTGCCCACATGTCTCCATTATAATGAGAAAAGTATTTTGTGTCCACGGTCTCCATTATAACGAGAACGGTATTTTTTTTCCCACAGTCTCCATTATAATGAGAACGGTATTTTCTGCCCACATGTCTCCATTATAATGAGAACGGTATTTTCTGCCCACATGTCTCCATTATAATGATAAAAGTATTTTGTGCCCACATGTCTCCATTATAATGAGAAGGGTATTGTGTGCTCACGGTCTCCGTTATAATGAGAACGGTATTTCCTGCCCACATATTTATTATAATGAGAACGGGATTTTTTGCCCACAGTCTCCATTATAATGAGAACGGTATTTTGTGCCCACATGTCTCTATTATAATTAGAACGGTATTTTCTGCCCACATGTCTCCATTATAATGATAAAAGTATTTTGTGCCCACATGTCTCCATTATAATGAGAACGGCATTTTCTGTCCACAGTCCCCATTATAATGAGAACGGTATTTTGTGCCCATAGTCTCCATTATAATGAGAACGGTATTTTCTGCCCACATGTCTCTGTTATAATGAGAACGGTATTTTCTGCCCACATGTCTCTATTATAATGAGAACGGTATTTCCTGCCCACGTCTCCATTATAATGAGAACGGCATTTTCTGCACACAGTCTCCATTATAATGAGAAAGGTATTGTCTGCCCACAGTCTCCATTATAATGAGAACGGTATTTTCTGCCCACATGTCTCTATTATAATGAGAACTGTATTTTCTGCCCACATGTCTCCATTATAATGAGAACGGTATTTTCTGCTCACATGTCTCTGTTATAACGAGAACGGTATTTTCTGCCCACATATCTCCATTATAATGATAAAAGTATTTTGTGTCCACATGTCTCCATTATAATGAGAACGGTATTTTGTGCCCACTGTTTCAATTATAATGAGAACGATATTTTCTGCCCACATGTCTCCGTTATAATGAGAACGGTATTTTGTGCCCACAGTCCCTGTTATAATGAGAACGGTATTTTGTGCTCACATGTCTCCATTATAATGAGAAAAGTATTGTGTACCCACGGTCTCCATTATAATGAGAAAAGTATTTTGTGCCCACGGTCTCCATTTTAATGATAACGATATTTTCTGCCCACATGTCTCTATTATAATGAGAACGGTATTTTTTGCCCACATGTCTCTATTATAATGAGAACGGTATTTTTTACCCACAGTCTCTATTATAATGAAAACGGTATTTTCTGCCCACATGCCCCCATAATCTTTCCGGAAAGGCCAAAGTCCACGCTTTCACTGTCCATACACAGTTCGCTTATTCTGGCAGTAACGACACCAGTAACGAAAACGAGAATTTCCTCTGTACATCTCACGGTAGTCTTACGGTTCTAAAAATATATCCTGAAACTGCGGCCAACAGTTCTTTAAAGCATCGCCGATAATTTATTAAGTTGTTGTGTGTCAGACCGAGTAGCCTTAAATACCAAATGAAATGGCTGCTGACAAATGTCAAGTTTTTCGAGCTTTTTAATACCTACACAGATTTAGTGTTAATTTTTTTTTAATTTGGAGGAACAGCCCCCCCCCCCCAAGTGGGCGAGGGCCTCCTCATTCCCGATGTTTCTAGATCACACACAACGACACACCACAGTCTGTAGCACTCCTCTGGATGAGTGATCAACTCGTCGCAGAGACCTCTGCCTGACAACAAACAGCACTCACAACAGACAGACATCCATGCCCCCGGCAGGATTCAAACCCACAATCTCAGCAGGCGAGCGGCCGTAGACCTACGCCTTAGACCGCGCGGCCACTGGAACCGTCAGTGTTAAATTTCTGCATATAAATTTGGATGTCTGACGGTCAAATTTTGCCGTTGCAACACATTTGGTCTTTACCTATTGTAACATCTTGGATAAACCGATTTAGAGTTTTCTGTGCCGTGTCGTAATCAATAATAATATTCTTATGTACACGTATTTGCGCTTATCCTTAAAAAGCGCATTTACTGGTGTGCAAATAATAGTACATATCTATCGACATTTTGCACCTTCGTTTTTCAAAGCTATCTCGTTAGACATACCAAATATTCATTAGCTACAAAACAAATTCATCCGATATCCAAGTATCAAGATACCTAACATTCCGTACTCTTGTACAAAAAGTCAACAAAGACATTGCTTGACGTGGGTCAGCACTATTCAAATGATGGGAAAATTAGAATGTCGCACATCGAAGCTCAGGTCAAATTGGGAAAAAAATTACAGAATTAGCAAAGAAAATTATATTACGAATCAATGAAAATCCAGTACATATTCGACACAATTTAGTGAAAAAATTTCTTATGGAATTTTAGACAAAATTTATTAGTCATTTTATGTGATACGTACTGAAATCCATTTTGTACTCGTACTTAAACTAAGCTTTATTAACAATGAATTAATGTGGCTTAAAATTTGAATTGTCCGGCAAGCGTTAGCGAAAGTATGTGGTGACGAATTAAAAAACCAATATTTTGGAAACTGGAACGTGAAGTGTAAAATGAAAATATATCTGTCGCGAATAAATATATTTGGTTGCTGTTTAATAGCTATAACCAATGAAAAGTTACAGCGGTGCGTCAAGTCGGTGCTTTGATGAATATCGAACAAAAGTACGTGCTTAATTTGAGACGATGCTGGAATACTAACAATTACAAACATGGTGACGATGCGAACTTTTGTAATTTTATTCGGCAGATACAACGAAGGCAGAATATCATTTAAGTACACAGTTTTTCGCAAAAATCAAATTAAACAAAGTAATATTAGCCGTTTGGCCCTGGAGCTGTACATTTACGGTTTAGCACGCCATTTATGTAACATGTGAATATTTTATGAACCAAGAAGAGTAACATTAGGAAATACACGACATTTTGTGGAGGAATAAACGAAGATGGCGAGAGAAAGTATGAAAAAATAATTAAATATGTTTATTGACTAAATATATAAAAAAAGTACTGTGGGGAGTAGCGGTACGTCTGTCCTATATATAGGATGCATGGTGCCTGAAGGTTAATGGACACGTAGAACTAGAAATCTTTGCAGTGAGAAAACAGAATTTATTTTCTCCTCGCTTCTCGTTCATTTTTTGTGACGTGGACAATTTCCATTCTTTTTCTGTCAAAACCACGAATTGTGTTGGCCGACAGATGACTCATTCTAGGCTACAGACATGTTACTTGAGAACTACTAAGGCGTAGGCATGAGTTAGCATACACTCATAGTCAGACACATACACACGTACAGAAAAGTAGTAATAATTCTTCTCCTAGGTTACTTTATGGATGAATGTTTCGCACCTACTGAAAAACTTTATCAGAAAGTGTTTCAGAATTATTGCAGTTAATTTGGAAGTTTAATTTCTCAAATTGAATTTGATGTATTTTGTGTCGCATTTAGTTAACGCGACCGGGAAGTGTGGGGAGTGCGGCCAATACTGGTGTCCCCAGCTCCCCCCCCCCAAAAAAAGCGCAACTAATCATCGCATCCTATGTTTCATGACACTTATGGTCTATATAAGTCACGAAATTGTCCTACGTAGTATTATAATTTGCTCGATCTTCCGCCATTTTAGGTTCAAATATTTTCCTGAGCACTTTGATTGCAGACACTTGTAATTCATATTCTTTCCTCAAAGTAGGATATCATGTTAAACGCCACATGAAAGGAATTACACAATTACTGGTTTGTACAAATAACGCGTAAAGTGAAAACGTACTGACTTTGAAAGAAATCAGGTATAAAATATAATATTGTTTTATATAGAAAGACATAGTTGTCAATTAGTAATCATATATATTAATATTCCCGTGTAGTTCATGGCACTATCAGTCCTTAGGCATAAAACGTGACTTACTCTAACGATTCCGACGACAAAGTAAACAAATACACACGTACTGTTTCGAAAAAACGCTGGGGATTTTAACAGGTGCATTTCAGCGTGTATTTGGATATTTTTGTGGGAGTAAAGCCTTTTTTGTGACAGAGATGCAGACAATCTAACCTGAAAACAGAATTTTCAGCCACCTTGGCTCATCTATAAAGGCCTTTTCAATTTACCATTGTTATTGATCGATGTTTCCCAATATGAATATCGCATTGCACCTGCGCAGAGAAGTGTTAAATTACAAGGTTTGTATTGAGACCTGGACATGTCATCCTAAAAGATGAACGTGTTGAAATATTGACACATGCAAGAACATTAAAAATAAAGCATTTTTTATGTACTATTCCGAAATATGACATTTGGCTCAGTACGCGTGAACCGAAACTTCAGTCAGACCTGGAAGGATGACAGACAGCGCTCCAGTATACAAAGAAGTGGAATTTCACATTATTCGTTCCTCATGTCATATTATTACTCGGATTTCCTATCTTATTTGTCGGTATGTTTTTTTTCCCCCTTTTCGTTACTTTTCTTTGCAAATTTACACTTTCCTTTCTTTTTTGTCTTCTCTTTCTTTTGTTCATCATCTTGCTTTTTCTTCTTCAGATTCTTCTTACTATCGCGATCGTTCCTTTCCATCTTCTTGTTTTACTTGTCCGTCTTCTTATCTTTTTGTTTCGCCTCTCCCTCCTTCGTTTCTTCTTCCTGAGTAGGCAGTGTATCTTTATAGCCCCTTACCACGACACGAGTTGCCACTCCTTCTTGTCGTTTTCCTCTAGACATTTCTCTCTTTCCACTGTCATAACCTGTAATATTGCTGTCGCTTTTCCTGAACCTTTTGCATGTCAGATTATCAGCCGCACGCTCTTTGGAGCCTAGGCGCTCAACAGTTCGTATTTTAATTCTGTGCTAAAAGGTCGTAAATCTTAGTCTAAACTAATCGAGCTGCCCCTATTTTAGCATTTAAAAATATCGTTTGAAATTCAGCAATAAATATGAAAGTCATTATATTATGTGCATTGCGCGCCACAGCTAGCGACTTTTGTACGCTCCCCAAGAACGCTCCACGCATTCCTGTATAACTGATCCGAAAGTCCAGTCACAACCTGAAGATGGCCCACATATAGGGCCGAAACATGTCGTCGTTATAATCCTCCTGTAATACTAGAGGCAAATATA
>Ga0136643_10015514_pt1 | contig 11446 bp, 4 predicted proteins | sample TergutLab28metaG_FD_96883 | JGI IMG/M metagenome (GOLD analysis project Ga0136643, IMG submission 96883) | Labiotermes labralis P1 segment gut microbial communities from Petit-Saut dam, French Guiana - Lab288 P1 (version 3) (version 3) | ecosystem: Host-associated > Arthropoda: Insects >...
GCAAGAAGCCCCCACTGTTCTCTGGCCATTATCTCCGTAACCGTTCAACTTTGGATATAGGTGTTTTGGGTTATATCGGTATACTTTAACATAAGGAACACTCTCCCGAAGTCTGGCACATTCTTCCTGGGACACCTTGTATACACACACACATATATATATATATGTACACATGCATATAATTGTAACTGCAAAGAAATAGCAGTGCTGACAGTGTCACTGCTGGCAGTAAAGGATATGTAAACAAACCAGTCCACTTCCTAAGTTCTGATGTGAGAGTATTTCCAACATATACTATTAAATGCTGGGATCAGAACAAAAAAAAAATTGTTTGGTGCCCTGATGCTATAATGTTCTCTAACAACTTATGGGGGTGGGTAGGGTGTGGATCTGATGGTTGTACAAACTGCACTGCACAGAACAAGAGTCAGGTCCATATATGGCACCATCATGTCTCTCCATTTTATTCATATGGTGCTTGTAAATTTATCTTCTCTACAGAGAATATTGTACATTATGTGACATAAGGAAGGATTAGTTGCTTCTTTTTGAAGCAAAGTTGTGACACTTTCCTGTTAGGAAAACATAAGGGATGTCAACAGCAGAGGAAGACCTGTGTTCATCGTCCTGGGAAAGTAAAACTGAACTCAAGAAAGGGGTCTAATTCCACTCCACTCCCATTCAAAGGTTTCAGTATCTAATCATGTTTTGTTAAATATATCATAAATAAAACAACTCAATCCATATCACCTCTCAAACACAGAGGCCTTATTCTTCAAAGTAATTGGATGTGCATCATGGGGTCAATGTCATAGTGTGTACTGGTGATTACATTGAGAGATAGTCATTTTCCCATGAAGCAGTTAGATATTCAACATGCCAAACACCAGTATATGCACTGTCACACAGTGCCAAAGATAGTTCACAACCCACCTTTCAGGTATATGAAATGATACAGTAAACTCTTTAATTATCCACATTCAGATTACCCATACACACTTACTTCATAATGGCATACAAAGGCCTTCCTTATGCAGATCTCATTTAAATTCCTGTCTCCTGCACCTCACACAAGACATTTTGCCAAAGGGTTAATCTTGGAACTATAATGGAATATACAGCTACATTTAACATATCCTGAGCTTATATTACTATGAACCAAATTTAGCTGTGCCCCTACACAAGTGCCAGAATAAAATAAAGGTTAACAATCACAGAAAGTTAACACTTGTTTTTGGTATAATGTCTAAACACAATGGATGGAATCGGTTAATGCAGCTTTGCTGCTTAGTATTAATTAGATCATAGGAGAGTATATGCACTGTCACACAGTGCCAAAGATAGTTCACAACCCACCTTTCAGGTATATGAAATGATACAGTAAACTCTTTAATTATCCACATTCAGATTACCCATACACACTTACTTCATGAACTGTCCTAAGGCTTATAAAACCAAACCTTATTTTATAAAAAGGTACACGTTAACATATTGCTCCCACTAACCTCAACAAAAACCGTGATTCTTCTGACAGTACAAAAGCATTTACTGTCTCTAATGTACTAATTCAACGTATAAGTTGGACATAAAATTATTTGAAGATTTCTGTCTTTTGGGATGTGGTACCATGTTGTCTGGTAGATACATAAAACTATTTTAGAGGACTTGCTGCCCCCATATTTAGGGCACAAGAATTCTTCTACCCTAAAGATAGGGGCAGGAGGTCCTCTGAAACATGAGTACATATATATATCAGACTACATGACATCACATCCCAGAAGACAGTGTCACAGGAATCTCAAATCTCAAAATAATAAGGATCATCATCATCATACTTTGATTAAACAGTCCGATCTGGAATTCGAAGCCTGGATCAACTTTCCTGAGGTATAAGGCAAACTAGGTGACTGACACAATCCTGGTTTACATACAAATTAAGTTTATTTTACACTGTGTAGTCAATTTATTTTAGACTGTCTAGAAATTTTGTATCACAAGTCATTTGGAAATTTGGCTGAAGGATACTGGCTTGTGCAAAGTAGCAGCTGACCCCTTGGAGCCATAATTTATTGTCTCTACAGTTTCAGTGTCAATGACAGTGGAATGAGGACCAGCCTATTGATTGTCATACACCAAAATTACATTTAGGAGGGCAGAAAGTTATTTGTTGCTAGGTGCTAAAAATTTCATACAAGCCAGCTGGCAATTTTTTACATCACACAGATGATTTGGAACTGTGGTGAATGTGACAGCTTGTACAAATTCAAATTTTCTGGAGCTCTTAGGGATATATTTTAATCTAAAATTTTGAGGCATAAGACACGCACACTGTTTTGGCATCCCAAGGACCATGCAGCCTAGTAAAAGCAGTGAAATAATACTGATGATTTGGGGCATGCGGTAGCACAGTTAGCTGAGGCACTGTGCTAAAAGCCAGCAGGTCATGGGTTTGATTCAACCTCTAACAGTAATGTGTACCATGAATATTTCCTGGGCTGTAAAGGCAGCCAGTGCATAGGGCTGACAATCTTACCACCTTCATGCGCTGACTGTCTCAGAATCTGGCAGCCTCAACCTCCTGGAACCCCCTGGGCCTGTAATAGGCCTCTACAGGGATTGCTTTTAATACTGGTGATGATCTGTCATGAGCTGTAAATTTCAATTTGATGACTCTTGGATTAGGCAATGGACTGAACAATTAAGAGTGGACCTGAGCTGACGAGCACACATCAAACTGATTACATACAAAGTAACAACAGTAATGTGAAACACAAACTCTCAGGATTCACGACTATAGGGACCACTCACATCATCACCACTAAGAGCATCTTTGGACTGTTGCCTGAGGAGAGCATTAAATGCTTCAGGTGATTGTATCTTCTGTTGCCATAATTCAAAATACTGCTTGGCAGAGATATCTGCTGGCTCACCCATACCTTCCTCGCGTAAAAACTCACGCCAGACCTGGTTCAGCAGAAGAGTTTGTGTTAAAAGAAACATTATGTTAAACATAAACTTTGCATATGCCACAATGCTGTTTGATTTCCATTTATTTTGAAATTAAATTTCAAATGTTTCAGAAGATATGAAAATTCAGTCAAAATTACAGAAAATCAGCAAATTAATAAGACAAAAACAGGAAGAAAAACAGAATACCAAAACATAGCATACAAACTGGGACAAAGACATTTAGGAAGACCACTAAAAATGAAGATATGATACCATTACACTCACATGGCCTAACACTCACGATGATAAACTTAAAAGTTTGTGCTTGAAGTCAAATTTATACATTTCTTCTACCTGCATATGTGTGTGCACTTACATACACACACACACACACACACACACACACACACAAGTCTTCATACAAAATCTGTAGACATCTGTATAATATAATATCACTAAATCTGTGTTTTGTGATGATATATTATGACTACCATTAACTTAAATTTGACTTCGAAAACTGCACAGGCTACCAGTTAAGATACAATCTATAGTGTAGCGCACACAGTTACCAAAAACATTTTTTACACTTTTGAAATCTGATACCACATTCTAGTTTATTTTCAATGGCAAGTCAAATGAAAAATCAAGATCCTACTTTGTGCAGCTGTAGGCACAACACCATCAACGTACATTAGAGACACGTACTTTTTATGGCAGATATGGCAACATAGGCTTCATGATGTCAGCACAGTGTGGTGGCTGTTCTACTGGAAGCATGCATGAAGGAAGAACATCATTATCATCTGTTTTTTGGTTAGTTAGGGTAACAAACTGGTCAAACCCATCACCACATGAAGCTGCAGAGTGATAATGTGTGCTGAATTCTGCAGCACATGAATGAATGGAGGAGGAAGTTAAAAATACTGCACCTGGTGTCACAGACACTATCAGACCATACCAAGCCTGCATAATCTTCATGCCACATGCAACTGCAGAGGTTGAATGCATCATTCGAGAAAATCATCATGTAAAGGTAAATGATGTGGTTGCCACGCTGGACATCAGTCATGGTTCAGCTCACCATACCATTCGTGGGGTACTGCAGTTCTACCATGTCTCTGTAAGGTGTGTGCCTAGACAACCGACTCCTGTACTGAAAGAATGACGGTTGGATGCCTGCCAGGAACCTCTATAGTGGTGTGGAACATCTAGTGCTGAGGTTAAAAACAAGTGGTGCTGTACTGATGTTCCCTCTCTCTGCCTTAATGGCATGGACAAGGACAAATTTACCTTTTATTAAACAGAAGACAATGGCTTCCTGAAGCACCCACTGACTGGGCATGAAGGGTGGGTCCACTACTTTCTGCCTGAAATGAAGAGGGAAAGCAAAGAATGGTGCACACTGCAGCTCACCGAAATTTCCCAGAAAATTCCACATGCAGGCATCTGCAGGAGGGATGTTGCCACTGTTTGGAAGAGCACTACCCTGATACTATGATCACCAAGGTATCATCACAAGCCATCAGATCCAAACATCATGGACTGCTCAGTATCGGTGTCTTTTTGCAGTATGACAATGCTAAGTGCCTGTGTGACAGCTGAGCTGATCAAGGACATTCATTTTGAGCATCTCCCTCAACCTCCACACTGACCTGAACATCTAACCTTGCCCCTTGTGACTACTACATCTTCGGGCCAATTAAGATGACTCTTGGTGGAAAGACTTTTCAATCCAATGAGGAAGTGCAAGAGTTGGTGCACAAGTGTCTATGCAAGCAGCCAAAAGAATTGCATTCATAATGAATTCAGGCATTAGTGAACACAACAGAGACTACGTTAAAAATGACAAAGATGTACCAAACCTTTATGCACCAAATCAGCTCGTAAAATGCTTTTAAGATTTTCACGTGACTAGCCTTTGTGCATTTCCTTAAAACTGAAACATGTGGTACTCTGGTTACTGTCATTAAATATGGAGAAAAGTCTGTTTCTCCATTACTTGGTAGGCACCCATCTACCAAACTACCTAGTGTCAAGACCCACTAGACCCAACATGAATCTCCAGTGTTGTTAAAATCTCAGCTCCTATAAACCTTTGTGGCTTATTTTATGATGCCGTCTCTATCTGACATGATGCAGCACTAACTGGTAGAATGACCGATTTATAAGGATGGATTTATTTGGAAGCCTAATGAAAGAAAAATCTCCCTATGTGCCTTTAGGGACTCTGGAAAACCACAATAAACCTCATGACAGATGATATTCCAGGTGAGATTAAAACAGGGCACCTCATTAAAGGCAGTCTGGTGTTATCATTATCTACTAACCTGCTTGGTACATCTGTAAATGATATGTGATTACAAAGGGAGAATGTTACCTGATCATCGGATACCGGCACTGTTGGTGGCAGACTACCAAGAGTCCCACCATGGTGAACAACTCTGACACAGTACAAAAGATAGTCATACAGATAGAACTTGTCGGGTTCTATGCCGCTGAAAGTTATCATCTTGTCACTGTAGCAACCTGGAGTCTAAAGAGACAATGAATTAAAGTTACAAGTGATGTAATAGAAAAGGAAGGGAAGATTAAAAGTCACACACAACATATGAACACAGAACACACACAGTTTATTGTCCGACCATTTGGAAACTGACTTAACGGAAAGGCCCATGATACTGCGGATACAGTACTACATGCAAGGTGCACAAATGCTGGGTGCCAGGTCATTTGGGCAACTGAATTTTGGATGTTAATACCTAATATATGTGGGTCTTCAGTATGGAACTTGCTTCACATCACCCTTCTGGTGCCTAGAATTTTGAGTTGGCTTTTACATCTTTGGAGAATTTGTGGACCCCTATGCTATACTGCACATTTATTATGAAATGCAGCCATGTTAAGTAACACATCTAAAACATCTGAGAATTAAACTATTTATACATTTGTAGTACATTTAATGATGCTGTCACTAATAGTCTATGTATTGTCGCATAACTGTATGATGGTGTATAATTAACTGAAACGAATATGAAAGCAAGCAGCTGTAGCCTCATGTACAGTATTATCCCAGAATCTGCTTAGAGGGGACTAAGGAAAATCATGAAAAACTTCCACTATTCCAACCAAGATTTGAACCTCATACCTCCTTAATGCAAGTTACCTGCAATACCACTTGAGCCAACTTACATATAACGCAATGTATGGGTTGTAGCACAGGTAAGGACCTAAATTACACACATCACCATTATAGATTAAACACTGAAATCTGTCAAGTGGACTGAGAGATTAAATATGTGAGTTAATGTTCAAGATTTCTGATAATGTAATCCCTTTATACCTTCATGAAAAGAACATGTACAAATTCAGAAAAGATAACAAAGCCATGACACTCAAAAATAACTTTCCACTAACACGTTTTAATCTTCTCAATATTGACTTAGGTACTATGGCCAACAGCGGTACATGGTGGCGCAGTTGGTTGAGGCACTGCATTACAAGTTGGAAGGTTACGGGCTTGATTCCCAGAGGTGTCATTGGAATTCTTCATTGACATAATCCTTCAGGCCACACTATGGCCCTGGGGTTGACTCAGCCTCTAACAGAAATGAGGACCAGGAATATTTCCTGGGGGGTAAAGGTGGCCAGTGCGTATGGGTGACAACCTTACCACCTTCATGTGCTGACTGTCCTGAAATCTGGGAGCCTCAACCTCCTGGAGCAATATGGGCCTGTCCAGGCCTGTAATGGTATTGCTTTTACTACGGACAACAGGGGATGAAAATGTGAAGCTTTAACAGATCTGCACAACCATAAAAATTTGATGTAATACAAACATATGAACACTGTAGATGTTTAACAAAACAGCACGTGTAACGTAAAACTGTGAAAAAGCAGTAAGTATTAAATACTCTGTGTGTGTATGTATTCTTGCCTTATTTATCCAGCGTGCAAAGTGCGTGCACTGTATTATATTGTCATATGTGGCCTGTCTGGCTTTACCACATTTTCCCACATTATCTGATAAATGGCATGATTTTCAGGAAACACTTTTTAACATAAAATGTGTTTTCTGATTTTCTCTACAACTTCTGACTGAAACATTTCTCATTCTAAGACGAGTTCAGTGAGATATCAAAAAAGTACAAAGGCCTTCAAGTAGAGTACCTATTATTCTTGTCAAATTTTAATGGAACTTGGGACTTCTAAACTCAATCACATCTCTTGCTGAACAATATAATAATGAGATTTAAGGTCCTCACGAGAGTGAACAGTAAGATTACGGTTTTCTGAGACATAGCTCCGTGCAGTATTTGGATCTAGTTGATACACCTTCTAATGCAACAGCAGTATAAATAATGATGCAGTTTGTCAGTTGAAGTTCAAAAGATACAAACATACCTTCATTCTATGGAAACCAAATTTCATCACCATCATGACAGAAGTCTCTGATTGCTACCTTGAGCCAGTTCAGTCCAGTTCTAATCTCCACAATATATTTAAGATCCAATTTAATATCATTCTCCCATCACCAACTAGGTATCCAAATTTGTCCCAGCCCACAAAGTTCCCCAAAGTTGTACATACATTATTATTCTTTCCATGTACTACCAGTATGTTCTGCTCTGCCTACTTCATACCACCTCTTGAGAAAAACAGCCTCTTAACGAACACAGCACAAGTACAGTATAGATATGATACCATGTAACTTGGTAGACGAGTGTTTTAGAGGAGTATGCTGCCTATACCTTGAGGGTAGATACCAAACTACATGACATCACACACCTCAGAATATTGTTATTTCCATGCTCAGTGCTGTGTGGACCTCTGACTAGTACATACACTCACTCCTACAATCACTATGGAACAAAGCAAAATACAATATGGAGGACTTACCATCTTTTTGGATAAACTGCGTGTGGATGAAGAAAGTGAATGTGTCTGTGTGCCCATTACATAATTGACATTGTAGCGCTGAAACCGTTTACAGCCAGAATTATCTGTTGTGTCTGCAGGAGTGATCCCCATTTGACCCAAATATTTTCCTGTAATGGAAATAACGTTACATTCCTTAAGGTTGAATCATGTATTAGAAGATTCATATTAAAGCTTAGAATTAGTCTATAACTTCAAATTTGAATTCAGAGTCATTTAGTTTTAAAATTCACTTGCACTGATGCATATGTCAATGGTTATGGTGTACATGTATTGCTGTTACATATCTTGTTAATGGCGTAGACACAGATTAAATTCTTGATTAATTTAAAGACACATTGCCAAATACATGAGCAGACTGATACAATTATGGTGAATGATGAATTAGGAAGCATATGAAAGGAGACAGATGTGGCCTATTTTTAAGCACTATTCCAGCATTCTTGATTTCAAACTTTTGTTGTGTTCTGAATATTGTATGCTTTCTTCTGGGTAATTCCCTGGCATCTGAATTTTATATGCCAACATTTCAGAACACTCTGTCTGTTCCATCTTCATAGGCGGGTAGGCCTATGAAGATGGGACAGTGTGTTCCAAAACGTTGGCATACAAAATTCAGACACTGAGGAATTACCCTATTCCAGCAGTTTTCTGAAGGGACTAAGTAAGGACATGAATATGTCAGAATAGTTGATGAGTTTGCAGTTATTCAATGTGGGACTTACTGAGCAACTTAACTTGTCCCACAGAATTCAGTGACATGAGATATTAAACTAAACAGATGAATAAATTGGTTTTCTCCTTTACCCTGTTACAAAAGTTCAAGTGAGGTAAACACTACACATCTTAATGAAGTTCACCTATTCTGCCATGTACCAACTTCTGGTACAGTGAGCTGTTTTTTTTAGTAAAGTTCAATTCAATACAAATGCACAGTAGGGGTTATAATGGACAGCTATGTATACAAGCAAAATTAGGCAGACAGATCTTGGTGCAGACTCCCATTACCAATAAAAATCTTTCTTTCTGATAAGTTTCTATGTATTTGGGAGCTCAAACAGTAAAACAACTAGCTATGGGTTAGTTAACATGGGTTTGATTTCCAACAGAAGCAGACATTTCCCTCTTTGCTACCATGTCCAAACCAGTTCTGGCAACCACCAAACCTCATATCCAATGGGTTACAGAGCCTCTTTGCCTTGGGTGGGAAGGGTAAAAAGGTTACAGCATTAAGCTATCATTAACCTACATGTGGTGTTAAAGTTAAGAATGTATGAGCCCATACCCCCAATTTCCCTTACTTCTTTATATTCCAAATCAATCCTGTAGCTGCACAGTTTCACTGAGCACATAATAAATGGTACCGAGTTTATACTAACAAACACGTGTGATCACAAACGTAACCTCTATACAGTCAACACAACAAACAGCTATAATCAGTTACTACTACACTATGTGTTCCCAGTGACATAAGCACCATCTTAGGCCCTAAATGTGCTCCAGTGTCGCAGTACAAACTTCCAACTAATATGCCGACAACACAGGCATGCGAAATTACAACAACAACAAAATGTAAACTATCTCTTACAGATGGAAGCAATACAAGTATATACACTAAAACATAAAAGCATAAATAAAGCAGAGTCCTAATTATATGTATTAGTGGTAAATGGCAGGACTACCGAAAACATCCGATAATGCATAACAGATCACAAATTAAATGGACCGTGCAGTATAAGTACAAATTTGGGTTTCTAATAATTATTCTGCAATACACTAATGTAATAGAATACAGAACTGTCATATGAATAATAAATATAAGTCATGTAAACTGAACAATGGACTATAAAACAAATTCATGAGTGGCACAGAACTGTATATACCACATCATGTGGTTATGTCGGATAACTGAAGGTCTGATAATCGGGATTATAGTATGGCGTTTACTGCATGTGCAGTTGAGACCAAGTCCCTTGGTATGTACTTTGGTATAAAATGGGACTCCTGTTACAGCCTCTGATCATAGATTTAGTAGAGAGCACAGATGGGATGATAACAGGCAGGGGAAAATGAAAGTGTTCCGGGAAAAACCTGCCCAGTCACTTTGCTCACCACAAAACCCATATGGAGTACTGTGGGGATCAACCCAGGCCTCTGTGGTGAAAAGACAGTGGCTGTATGGCACCGTTAAGTAAATAAATACTTTTACTAATTAAGATTAAAATGTTAGTCTGAAATACTTCTTTGACTTTAGGTTGAGGTACAAGTGTTGACAAGAATAATCAAATACAGCTTACACGAAATTTTGTTTGTCAAGACAAGGAAATTATGAAAAATTATCCATAAGGAATTAATATTACCAATACATATAAGGAGGCGAAAGAGAGATTTAATATCATGTCATGAATAGACTCTACAGAAAGTTGATAACTTTCATCTGAGTTTAATATTGAGCAGAGACATTGCAGTGAAGTGATATGGACCAGAATGACATTAAGGTACTGCACAATTTCGGTTTACAGGGTTTTGCTACACAGCACATTGAAACTGCTGCAACATTTTAGCACATACTGCAGCCACAACTTCACGCTAAATGAGGTGGAAGAGAATGTGGACCAAGAGAGCTATGCTATTCTGGGATATTACATAGTGTATAGTACAAATTCCTGACCAATGTTATGAGACAACCTATCTGTCCCAACTTCAAGGGCCAAGAAAATCTGAGATGATGAGGCCGATAGGTTGTCCTGATATGTTGGTATGGAATTACCACTATATGCTGTGTGATATCCCAGAAGAACACAGATCTCATCTACTTTGCAGTGGAAGCCTGAAATAATGCAGTGTGGACCAAGCCTTTCAGTATCACTGAGGGTGAGACTGTAATTAATGATGCTATTCAATGGCAAGAAACCATGTGACCATGTGGTTAAGCCGAAGGTTTGGAAGAAAAGAGGTGAAACCAAATCTGACACAGTTTACAGCAGCCTTGACAACTTCCTATGCTGAATGGTTTGAAATAAGGATATGCTTTATCAGCACTGCTTTACAATTTTCCTTTTGTATAAGTAATTAGCAGCCAATTCTGGTGGCTGTGCAGTCTAACCCACAATCTCAGCAGGTCAGTGGCCTGCTGAGATTGTGGGTTCAAATCCTGCTGGGGGCATGGTTGTTTGGGAACGTTGTGTGCTGTCCGGTAGAGGTCTCTGCGATGAGCTGATAACTTGTCCACAGGAGTCCTACCAACTGGTGCATCGTGTGTGTGATCTAGAAACCTCAAGAATGAGGAGGCCATGGCCCACATTGGGCTGAAGTGAAAAAAAAATGTAATCGAAACACCAAAAAAGAAACAGTGAAGATGAAACTGAAGCTTAAGCATATTGGACTGTGCATCATCTTGATATTTGAATAAAGGACATAACACCTACACGCCTCAAGTCAGCCTACACAACAACGCAACAAGTAGTCGCAAGCTCCTGAAGATGGATGTATTAACATCCGAAACATGTTGAGCAGTAAATTGACATAATAAAGCAAGTGTCATCTAGTTGGTCTACCTTTA
>Ga0136643_10015517_pt1 | contig 11445 bp, 5 predicted proteins | sample TergutLab28metaG_FD_96883 | JGI IMG/M metagenome (GOLD analysis project Ga0136643, IMG submission 96883) | Labiotermes labralis P1 segment gut microbial communities from Petit-Saut dam, French Guiana - Lab288 P1 (version 3) (version 3) | ecosystem: Host-associated > Arthropoda: Insects >...
TGTTCTTCTTGTTCTTCTTGTTCTTCTTGTTCTTCCTCCTCACTATTGGATTCGTAGTTGCTTTCATCATCTTTATCGTTAAGCTTTGGCTCATCTCCTTCCGTATTTTCAGGTTCTTGGCTACTGTCTTCTATATCGTCATATCCAATATCTTCCTCTGCATACTCGAATTCAATAGCTACTTCATCCGTGTTTTCATACTCAAAAACATCCTCATTTACATATACATTGTCGTAATCGGAGAAATCTCCCTCTTCCATTCCCAAATATTCACTCTGGTGTACATCAACATCCACAAATGCTGCTATCGGCAAATTAGAGCCAACTAAAAGACACAATGTTAAAACAATTGATATACAACGGTTCATTGCTGCTTTCCTCCTTTCTCAAATTTAAAGATTCATAAATATTTATGCTTCAATTATACTTGTGCCGGAAATTCAAACTACACCCAAAAGGATAAAATATTCAAATGCCATAGCAATATAAATTTGTATTGCGTTAAACTATATAGCCAGTTATAATCGAGTTATCATGCATAGAAAACAAACTATCCAACCACAAGAAGTTGGATAGCTTTGTAATATAAAACCGGGAGGGAACAAGTAACATATGCTAAATGTCTCAAATGAACTCAACAATCCAAATCTGAAAACATCTTACATATCACGTCCCAGACTTGATAAAATTTTCGATCTGGCAACTCGCTGCAAGCTTGTTTATGTAATCGCAGGTACAGGTTATGGAAAAACTCAGGCAGTACGCCATTATATCGAACAGCAGCAAGACACGTTTATCCGATGGATGCAGATTACAGAAAGCGACAACATAAGCTCGCGCTATTGGGAAAATCTTGTGCATACAGTGTCTATTGACAACCCGGTTATGGCTGATCAACTGCGTAGGCTTGGATTTCCGGAAACACCTGCCGGCTTTAAACAATTTACCGAAATTATAAGAGCCACGGAACACCGCTCCCGCAGAATGATTTTTGTGCTTGATGACTTTCATCTGATACATTCCAAAGACATGCTTACCTTTACGGAGCGCTGCGCGCAACTGCAAGTCCCCAGTGAATGTGTAATCATCATCTCCAGAAATGAACCCGAAATTAATGTTGCCGCCCTGCGTTCAAAGGGCAACGTCAGCATTATAACAGAAGACGAACTCCGCTTTACATCCGAGGAAGCTGCAGAGTTCTTTTGGAAAAATGGAGAGCAATTTTCCCGACAGGAGCTTTCACAATTAATAGACTCTACAAAAGGCTGGGCGTTGGCAATAAACATACTTTCTTTAATTTTAAAAAGAATGCCCAATAACCTTAAACTTGCACTCGAGATTATGGTTCAGAATGTCTTTAAGCTGTTAGAAATCGAAGCATGGGGAGATTTCCCCGAAGATGTTCAAAAGACGGTGGTTAAGCTATCACTGCTGTCCGATTTACCCATATTGCCGCCTCAAGAAATTTCTAACAAACCGGAGTTCTTGCAAAATATTCCGGGACTTGCATCATTTGTATGGTTCAACAGCTTTACGAACGATTTTAAAATCCACCCGCTTTATCTTGAATTCTTACAAAGCAAGCATCATATTTTGTCTGATGAAGAAAAGCAAGAGGTGTACCAACAAGCCGTACAATGGTGTTCAGAAAACAATTTCAATATGTATACCATGAACTATTATGCAAAACTTAGGCAGTTTGATTGTATGATTAAAACACTTCTTTCCTACCCCTTTAAACTGCCTAACGATACCAGCGAATACTTTTTGAATATCATAGAAACTTTGAATCCAAACAGCGAAGAACAGAATTCAGCCGCTCTCTTGTTTTTAAAGAACTATTTCATACCTCTTCTTCTTGTGGGAGCGAGGAGATATGAGGAAGCAAAAGAACGAGCTTTGGCTGTAATAAAAGAATGGGAGCATGTTGACAGCCCTCTTGCTACTTTATTCATTTATACCTCCTACAGCAATTTAGCATATATAGATATGTATATCTGCACAACCACCCATAAATACAACGCTCCAGAATACACAAGAAAGTATGTGGAGCATTTCAAGCTTTCTTCTATTCCGCCCGAAGAAACAGTAGGAGCTTTTATCAATCCCGATATACGCTCTTTCGCATGCCTGGTGGGAGAAGGCGCAACTTCGCATAATTTAGATGAATTTTTGGAGGCTGCAAGGCAAACCGCTGTGTATATCGAAGAAACCCCTTTCAATATATATTCCGGATATGCCGACTTGGTCGCTTGCGAATGTGCATTTTTTAAAAATCAACCCAATATCGCAAGGAATCATGCTCATAATGCAATTTTAAAGGCCAGAGAGAAAAAGCAATACAGTATCGCGATGATGGCGGATAATTATCTGCTGCGTATCGCAGCACAAGATGGTGACGTTCCTCTGGCGAAGGAAATATTAAAAAATATGCGCTCGTATCTGGATAATACTGATTTTTGGAACCGTCAACTGTATTACGACTTATACACAGGGGCATTTTATGCTCTGATCGGGCTTCCTGAGATTACCCCAAAATGGCTGATTATGGATGAAAAAGAAACTGCATCCGGGTTTCGCCTTCCGGCAAGAGAGCTGATAGTAAGCGCCTTTTATTATACAGCTTCCAAAAAATATCAACAAACCCTTGCCGTCTTATCCAATTCCTACCCCAGAGAGCCGTATGAGAGATTTTTATTTGGAGAAATAAAACTCTTGCTGCTGAATTCCATAGCAAGAGTAAAAACCGGTGACACGCATGGTGCAGTAGCTGATTTTGAAAGAGCCTACCAAATGTCGTTTAATGGCGTACTTGAAATGTTTTTCATCGAACATGGCAAAGAACTGCATCCATTGGTTGTTGCTGCGCAAAATTATACAGATTGTACCATTCCGGATGAATGGCTTAAATCAATTGACCGCAAGGCATCTATTTACGCAAAAAAAGCCGCTGTTATCACAAATGCCTTCAAAAGAAAAAGGAACATCAACGAATCCGTTTCATTATCAGATCGAGAAAAAGAGGTCTTGGTAGATTTGTACCACGGCCTGTCTCGTGAGGAAATAGCAGCTAACCGATACCTGTCGATAAATACTGTTAAGAAAACCTTGCAATCCATATACACAAAGCTGGATGCCCACAATAATGTAGATGCTGTTAGGATTGCCCTTGAAATGGAGTTAATTGAATAGAGATTTTTCTCGCACTTTCATTTACCGGAGATAGGCTGCATGGCCATAGTGTTTTCCCGTTAAAACAGCTCCCTGTTGTAGTTTGTTTACATTCTGCAATAGGGAGCTGTAATTCATCACACAAAAACGGCATAGCTGTCGGATAAACTCCGACATCTGTGCCGTTTTCCTTACTATTTATAGTCGCATAAGTTAAAACGGCTTATACGACCTATCGTTATTATTACATCCGAATGTACCGTACTTTTGGATATCCCAAATTTTTTCGCAGTTTCTCTTACAGTTGCGTTCGACCTAATGATAAAATTAGCAACCTCTACAGCTCTTTCTTCGATATACGCCTTCAAGAAATTGCCCTCCCTTTTCTTCGCTCTCTAAATACTATGCGAGAAAAAATTGGGATATGACTGCACCAAACCGAATTGGAGTATCAACATCAACCACAGTATTATAACAGCAGTTTTATAATTCGCCGTATTTACCGTGCAAAAGTTGCAAACGACATTCTGACGCGAACCAAAGTACCGCTGGCTGCATCAAAAGTAAAGTCAAATCCCGAGGTTCTAAGGTCGTTGCTTACTGTAGGAGTAAATGACGCCTCCCAAAACGGATGATACGTTAAGCGAGTTTCTGTAGATTCTCCGGGTTCACCAAACATATTTAAAATTTCTTGTCGGGTTGTAACTCCCATTCGTATTCCGTTAGTGAAAACTATGTTGTCGAAATGCTCTCCGCCTTGTCCGCGAGAAGCATCTATTACTAAAGTTTCTACAATCCCATCACGGACTAAGATACCGTCAGTACCGGTATTTCGTACAGTAGCGGTTATAGCCGGCGAAATACGTATTCTATCGCCGTCAAGGTTATGCACTCCAACCATAGCTGAACCATTCGAGCCTATGCTATTGGTCAAAACGCCCTCATCCCTAAGGTAAAACCCGGGTCTGAGAAGTTCACTAAACCTCATGCCGGGGGCAAAGCGGACACCATCAAGCTCAACCCAGTAATTTGCAAAATCCGTTAAATCAGTGCTTATTTGCGCTGACGGCCGGCCGGCAGCAGTTCCTTGGACAGTTGTTAATACAACGGTTTGCGTTGCGCCGTTCCAATCAACATCTACCCCGAAACTTTCCCCAACAGCACGAGCGGGAACTAACGTTGCTCCATCAATAATTCTTGGGGCTACATCAAGCGTTACACTTGCATTATTAACGGTAATTACAGGGTTACCGACCTGCATAACAACGGTTGTATAATTTCTTACTGCGGTAACAGTTTGAGTTTGCCCGTCCCAGACAATATCTGCACCCAATGCTTCAAAAATAGCACGTAAAGGTACTAAGGTGCGGCCTTCAATCATTTGCGGAGGAACACCAAATTGAATTTGCGTTCCATCCAGTGTAACGCTGATATTGTTAGCGTAAACAGAGGCCGCAGGGGCAAGAGCAGAAATAATTATTGCTGCAATAAACGCTTGTAAATATCTTTTCATAAAATTGTCTCCTTAATATTTGGTTTATATATAACAGCATTCCCGACCCCGATGAGGCCGGGAGTGCTGAAAAAGGGGGTCCGGATAAGCAAATTTAAAACTGTTTTTATTTCGTTACCCCAGCACAAGCTCCATAAAGACATCGTTAATTCTCTCGGCTTCATCCATATACACATCCATAAGTTTGGCTGCGTATTCGTTATATACGGCTTCACTGCCTATACCGCGCACAACCCAGAGGTTTGCCATTTCTAACATCCCATCCGTGCTTATTTCCGCTAAAGCCGTAAGCTTATCAACAGATATTTCCGCAAGCCTTGTTATGTCAGTGATTCCGTCTGCGGCAGCCCTAAACTCCGCTATGATAACAGGTGTTGCTGCCCTTAACTTAGCCGTGTACTCATCTAAAATTTGCCGATAAGAAGCAAATTCAACAGTTGATGCTGCCGTCTGCTGTGTTTGCTGTTGTGCCGGTGTTGGTTGTGATATTGCCGCAGCCGCATTCGCGGCAGTACCTGCAGTGTCACGAACCTGCAGTTCAAGCCCAAAACTTTCACTGATAAAGTTCAACGGCACGAATGTGAAATTATCTATAATTTGTGTAGGTGCGTCTAAGGCAACCACTTCGCCGTTTATTATTGCCGCCCTGCTGTCAACAGCCAGCATAATCACGGTGTTGCCTTGTGTAAGAGTTACTTGTCTTGTTTCATTATTCCGCTCAAGCGCAACCCCTGAAGTTTCACCCAGACGGCATACAGGCACGAGTGTATGATTGTCAACAACTACTCCGTTAGTTCCCAAGAGTTGCCCGCCTAATAATATCTGCACCTCTCCGGCATATGCGGTTACGGCAGTTAAAGTCAGCAGCATGGTTATCACTAAAACGCTAAAGGCCATTTTCTTCATATTTTGTATATCCTCCTTAAACTACATTTTTCTTTTTTGTCTTTCTTATCATCAGGAACATACCGCCAAATGACAGCAGCAGGCCTGCCGCCGACAGAATTATTCCGACCGTACTGAAACCATCGCCTGTCAGCGGATTTATGCGTGTTTCAAGGTTTCCTTCAATTGAACCGTCTGCATGGTTTCCTTCTACAGCAACGATTAACGGAAGCTGCTCTCCATCCGCTACACCGTAAACAAGCGGTAAGGTTACAAAATCTTGCTGATCGGTTTCCTGCACAAGAGTTCCCTGTGCAGTTACACCGTATTGCTGTCCGCTCATTCCGCCTACAGGAGGAATACCGTAGAAAGATCCGCCGCCAAAGCTCGGTGCGCCGCCCGGTATTCCCGGCGGTACAACAATCGGCTGATACGGGCTGCCGCCCTCTTCCTCGATATAGTCATACCTTATAAAGAATCTGTTTATGAGTATATTGCCGGGTGCATTGTTTCCAACTACAAAGGTCATGACGATTTCATCGCCGAGGCCGAATTCAACCGGAACATCACCGAAGAACAGACCGATATCTGTGTAGTGTAAGCTGCCCGTCTGCGGCAAGCTGAACGTAAATGGCCTGCTTGCGTCAACTCCTGCTGCTTGTGTATGCCATTCATTACTGCCGGCAACTCTGTATCTGACATCGTACGTGATGCCTTCACCGTTGTTAAACGCCGGAATACTTGCAGATTGGAAATTCAAGCCCTGACCCGGCATATCAACGATAGTAAAGTTTGCAACATAGTCATCCGCAGGGTTGTGGAAACCTCTCAGCGTCCAGTTGATAGTCTCGCCAACGCTGACTTGCATTCTGTCAGGACCTTTGAAGAGACGTCTTGATGTAAGATATACGGGCGGAGTATTGAAACCGTTAACCCCGGCCACATTTCTGAATACCATCTCGTAGGTGCCTTCAGGCATTTGGTCAACCGTAACTTGGAAGGAAACTTCAACCGATGTACCTGCCGGGATAGAAGAAACTATCCAGCTAATCGTCTGTCCTGTAATGCTTGGTATAATTGTACCGATGACTGAACCGTCAACACGGGCAACCGCGCTGCCCTGAACAAATGTCATGCCGTCTGGAATAGTGTCTTCGATAAGAACATTTGCTTGCGCACCGCTGCCGATGTTCCACGCTGAGATAGTGTAGGTTACTGTTTGGCCTATTCTTACATGCCCGCCGTTTGGAATATCGGCTGTCTTGTTAAGCACAAGGTTTGGTGTACCGTTACCACCACCGCCGCTGCCGTTGCCGCCGATGGTTACAGGAATATTAACCGGAGGTGTTTGAATTGGCGGAGGAAGAGTGTCTCCCGGGTTTCGCGGGGGAACTTGCAGAACTGCCACGTTTGTTACTGCTTCATCTGCTGCCGCTGCCAACACTTCAACTTCGAATGCGATAACCGTTTCGCTTTCAGCCGGCAATCCATGAAATGTTACCTGAACAGTACCTGCCACTGAAAGATCTGCCGTGAACTCGGCTGACGGAATGTTCACTCCATCGCGGGTTACCGTAAGTGAACCCAGAACAAATTGTACGAACGCAGTATCCAGCACATCTGTTACAATAAAATCACCCGTACGAGCATGCTCACCGTTATTTATAACTGTTATCGTGTACTCAACTTCATCACCGACAACCGCGCTGCTTACATTAGCTGCTTTTGCAATATCAGGGTTTACGTACACTTCAACAACCGGTGTCCTGATTGGCGGAGGTGTTATACCGTCATCACCCGCAGGCACTTGCAGATTCGCGCGGTTGCCTATCACCGCGCCTTCCGACCCGGCTGACACACGCACATCAAAACCGATGACCGTAGTGCTGCTTGCCGGCAAACCATTGAATGTAACGGTGATAAGGCCGTCTGCTGCGGTATAGTTAAAATCTACACCTGCCGTAAGCGTTTCAGTGCCGCGCGTTACTTGCATTGAACCCGCAGCAAAGCTGACAAATCTGCTGTCGAGCCGGTCTGTTACAACAAACTGTCCTGTAAGAGGAATATTGTAATTGTTTCTGACTGTAATGGTATATTCAACCGTTTCGCCTACATTTGTAATGCCCGTACCTTGAGCTGACTTTTCCAAGCTTGGGTTATCAAGCATCAAACGGAAGTTTACGTCATAGTTATTAAGCTGATGCACTTGATGTGCCGCTACAGAAGGAGAAGTACCGTCACCGCGGATAGGTGTAATATTCCAATTGCTCGGAGGAGTGAACGAACCGTTACCCGCCGTATTGCCGAAGAATACTACCTCTTCGCTTGTAGTGACATTGCTGTATGCACCGGCCGACAGAACGCGGCTATAGTCGTACGTCTCTGTGAAAATACCGCCGCCGTCAGCACCGGCAAGGTTGTTGATTATTGAGCCTGCGTTTGCCGTAAAAGTCGAGGTATCACTGACCCACACGCCGCCGCCATAACTCGCTTCGTTGGATTCGATTATACCACCGAACATAGTAACGGTTGCGTACGATGCGGCTTTCACACCTCCGCCATAAAGCGCTGCGTTGTTATATACTGCAGCAAGGGCGGACATAGTGAAAGTAGAACCGTCAATTACACCGACACCGCCGGCATAGCTTGCAAGATTGTCATTTATTATTCCGCCTGCCATATTGAATGTTGAAGAGTTTGCAACCCAAACTCCGCCGCCTTCGATTGCAGAGCAAAATTCAATTGCGCCGCCGTTCATGGTGAATGCAGAACCGTCTACACTTACACCACCGCCATAGTACGCACCATTGGTATGCATATTGCCATCATGCATGGTGAAACTTCCGTTGTTCATTACGGCAACACCGCCGCCGGAATTCAAAGCTCCGTTATTAACGATTACAGAATCCCCTGACATGGTAAACATTGCGTTGTCCACAGCGATTCCACCGCCGTTTTGTGCCATGTTTAAATGCTCGTACAGGGCTCCGCCGATTGTGACATCTGTCGCAGTTAAATTTGCGCTCCGATCAATAAAGATACCGCCGCCGTTATTATCCGCCGTATTGCCGCGAATTTCACCGCCTGATATAGTGAATGTGATATGGCTTGCGGCTATGCCGCCGCCGTTTTGGCCCGCTGTGTTGTCTTCAATTGTGCCGCCTGTCATTGTAAACTCGGTATTGGCACCTGTGACAGATACGCCTCCGCCGTCTAAGGCCGCTGTGTTATTTTGGATTACGCCGTCAATCAATTCAAAAACCGCACCGATGTTGACATTTACACCGCCGCCATTACCGTTGATTGCCTCATTGCCATATATAGTGCCTGTTTCCATGCGCATAAAGGCATTAGTTGCCACATGTATGCCGCCGCCGTTTTCAGCTGCCTCATTATGTTGAATAGTACCGTCCAGCATATAAAACCGACCCGGAACGGTCTCGTTTCCGCCTGAACCAATGTGGACAGCACCGCCCATTCTTCCGCTTTCATTAATGCTCATCTCACCGCCATACATACGCATAACACTGCCGCGGTTAAACATCACACCGCCGCCGTGGCTTAACGTGGTATTACGCGAAATGCTTCCGCCGGTCATTACAAAGCTTGCATTATCTATCATACGCACACCGCCGCCGCCGGCTCCCGTATTGTTGCTGTTTGCTGTGTTTCGGTAGATTTGGCCGCCGGACATCCCGAATTCGGCATTATCCATAACAAATACACCTGCACCGGCTATAGCTGTATTATCGTAAATTGTGCCGTCAATCAGGTCGAAGATACTGCCTGCACCCATGACAAACACACCGCCGCCGCCCTGGAGAGGTGGTGCTGCTCCGTTCGCCGCATTTCTTTGAATCATCGCATCCTCACCATTCATGGTAAAGCTGCTGCCGGCACCGGTTACAAATACGCCGCCACCGTTTTGGGCTGCCGTATTTCCCAATATGCTGCCGTTTTGCATCACAAATGAGCCTCCGCCCGTTACATGCACACCACCGCCGTTGCCTGTGTTGTCAATTGCAGGCGTTCTGACTGCACGGTTACCGAGCGCAGGGTTCGTATGCCCGATTGTTCCGCCGGCCATAGTGAATGAGCCTGTAACCGCAGGGATGTTTAACCCTGTATTTGCAGCTCTGCCACCTTGAAGAGCCACACCGCCGCCATTATTTGTCGTCTCGTTGTTATATATTTGCCCACCGTTCATGATAAAGGTGGTTCTCACGGAAACACCGCCGCCGCCGTTACTGTTTGCAGTTTCATTATTGCGAATGACACCGTCGTTCATAGTGAACGTACCATCAAACACGCGTACACCACCGCCGCCGCCGGTGCTGTTGCCATTGCCGCCGAACGACCGGTTAAACTCTATATAACCACCATGCATATAAAATTCGGGTTCTGCCGTGTTGGCAAAAACACCTCTAACCAATTGTACACCGCCGCCCGCGGCATGCGATGTATTATTATGGATTCTGCCGCCGTAAAGATTGAAAACCGCACCGTCTTCTACACGTACACCTGCACCGCCGCTTTCACTTCCGGGAAGAATATTATGGGCAATTTCCCCGCCGCGCATTGTGAAAGTGCTGCCTGAGTTTATTACATGTACACCGCCGCCGAAACGGTCCGCAGTATTATTTCTTATACTGCCGGTACTTTCTGCAGGCATAGTAAAACTTCCGCCTGCCGAAATATATACACCGCCGCCGATATCAGCACTGTTGCCTTCAATTGTTCCGCCCGACATTTCAAAAGTGCTGCCTTCGCCTGTAACAATAACGCCACTGCTGCCTGCGCCTGTAATAGTACCGGCAAACATTTCAAAAGTACCGCCGTTTTGCACTATCACTGTTCCTGTGATAGTAAGGTTTGGGGCATCAAAGATAAGCGTACCTTCAACAGTAACATTCCCTGTTATGTTTTCGGTTACGTATTCGCTTACACCAACAGGAACGGTAAAATCGCCAATGCCGCCTATTGCCGCCACTATAGAGGCTTGAGGCATAAGTATTTCTTCTTCCTCTTCTTCTACATAGTAGTCATCGTCTTCGTAGTTGTAATTGTTCTCGTTATAACCGCCATCGTATTCGTTGTCATTATCGATATAGCCGTTGTCGGAACCTGCACCGACGCAGTTATCGCCGTACGGATAATCGCCGTTGTCTGCATCTTCACCCGTAGATTCATTTGTAGGTTCATCTAAGCCGATGTCCGTTTCGTAGCCAGCGTTCTGTTCGCTTTCTGTTGAAATATAGATATCATTATAGCTTACACCGTCGGCGAAAATCGGCATATGAACAGCACTAACAGTCAGTGCAATTGTTAAAACCAACGCAAGCAAACGCTTAGGTGTATTCAAGTTTATCATACTTATCATTTTAAAACTCCTTTTCATTTTAGGTTGCTTTGTATCAATCAGTTAAGGTAAAATGCGGCATCAATTGCTATATGCCATCCATCCAAATCAAGAGTTCCGATATATCTAAAGGCCGCTGTCTGTTATTGTAATGCTCAAAATTCATGCGGCGGTAATTCTGCTCATATTCATGGGCGGCTATTCCAATCAGTATATCCCCGCTGCCTTCGTCCAGCACATAAAATCTAAACCTTTCACCACCCGAACCCAACATTTGAGTTGCAAGCCTAAAGCCGTAGTAAGTGATAATTCTGTTAACCTCACTATCGGTTGCGGCGGCTTCAAGTTCCGCCAAAATCTCTTGTGTTCTGTCAATCGGGATTGGGTCAGGTTCATAAAGCTCGTCCTTCTCTTCAGGCTCTTCTATCGCCTCTAATTCTTCTGATATCTTCGGTTCTTCCGGTTCTTCTTCTAAAAAATATGGTTCTTCCTTCTCGATGTCATTTTCCGGAGATAA
>Ga0136643_10015519_pt1 | contig 11444 bp, 7 predicted proteins | sample TergutLab28metaG_FD_96883 | JGI IMG/M metagenome (GOLD analysis project Ga0136643, IMG submission 96883) | Labiotermes labralis P1 segment gut microbial communities from Petit-Saut dam, French Guiana - Lab288 P1 (version 3) (version 3) | ecosystem: Host-associated > Arthropoda: Insects >...
AGACTAAAAGTAACTTTATTAGGTACGAACTTGCTCCCTGATGATGGTTTTATAAAAAAAACCGAAACATGTTGGAGTTTTAATATCATAATTTTTATCTTTTAATGTTTTTAATGTGTTAGCATTAATATTGATCGATTTACAAGTGCATATGTTGGTGAAATAAAAAGTGGATTTGAGTCAAATGCACGGTGCAACAATGAAAGTTACGTATTTTATGTTTTGTTGACTGCGCATCCTTGTCTAATTTCGTAAATAAAGCCAACTAGGTGCACAATTTTTCTTAGTATGTTTATTTATTTTCTCTACATGTTTCGGGCGACTATGTGCACATCATCAGGAGAAATAACTGTATCTATGCGACACTTGGTATTTGTCACTCTGTGTGGATGACTGTCTGGTTTGCAGGATGGAATGACATTCATTCCAACCTGCATACCAGACAGTCGTCCACACATGGTGACAAATACCATGTGTCGCATAGATACAGTTATTTCTCCTGATGATGGGCACATAGTCGCCCGAAACAAGTAGAGAAAAGAAGTAAACATACTAAGAAAAATTGTGCACCAAGTTAGCTTTGTTTACAACGCTTACGTACTTATGAATTTTGTCATTTATCCCGACTTCTTTAACCAATACATACTGACATAATCATATTTGGTTTCAAATTATTAGGAGCGTTCGCAAAATTGCGAAAGCGACTGTTAACTTCGTCACGTCTCTGTCCGTCCGTCTGTCCACATGGAACAACTCGGCTCCCACTTGGCGGATTTTCATGAAATTTGATATCTGAGCATTTTTTTTTTTCGATTATCTGTCCAGAAAACTCATGTTTAATTTAAATCTGACAAGAGTAACGGGCATTTTACATGAAAATCGATGTAAATTTGTGATATCTCAATGAATTCTTCTGCGAACGATAAATGTTTCAGATAAAAACTGTAGAGAAATTCAAAACACACATTTCATGTTCAATAATATTTTTTATGCTGTACCGTTTATGAGATAATGCGAAACATAAGATACGGCCAGATAAGCCACAGATGACAGTAAAATGCTGCACACGCCCTTTGCATGCTAGATAGCTAAGGCTTCAGACACACACTCAGAATATGCCATTCCCCCCCACATCAACCACGGTTACTCGAAAGTGCCACTATGTTACGTTATACATACATCGCCCGTCTTGTGAGGTAAAGCAGTCCCATTACAGGCCCGAGATGCCCAGAGGGTTCCAGGAAATTAAGGTTCCCAGATTACGTAACAATAGCCCAGGATGGTGGTAAGGTTGTCAGCCTTACGCACCGGCCGCTTTTACCCCATTACCCCAGGAAATACTCTTGGTACTCATTTCTGTAGGGGACCGCGGTACCACAGTGGGTAAGGTGCTGTGCTACAAATCGGAAGGTCGCTGGTTCGATCCCAGCTAGTGTCAGTGGATTTTTCATTGACATAAAATCCTTCCGATCCCACTATGGCCCTGGGGTCGACTCAGCCTCTAACAGAAATGAGTACCAGGAGTATTTCCTGGGGGTAAAGGCGACCGATGCGTAAGGCTGACGAAATATGGGAACCTTAACTTCCTGGAACCCTCTGGGCCTGTCCAGGCCTGTAATGGGACTGTTTTACCTTTACTAATTTCTGTTAGAGGTTGAGTCGACCCCAGGGCCATAGTGCGATCGGAAGGATTATGTCAATGAAAAATTCCCATGACACCATCTGGAATGGAACCAGCGACCTTCCAATTTGTAGCGCAGCACCTTAACCACTGTGCTACCGTGGTCCCCCATCGCCTGTCTTGCAAGTTTCTAAATTATGGGCTTAAAAAATGGTGCTAAGTGGAGAAAAGTGCGGGGAAAAAGAGACTAAAAAACGGGGCGGGGGGAGAGCAAAATTTGTTCGTCTGGGGCGGCAGAAAACACACAGCGAGTGTTTAATGCACTTTCGGGTACCGTTAAAATTCAGGGAATATTGAAGATAAGAGCGTTTAGTCACTTCTCACAAAAGGGCTCTGCTCGTACGGTCAGTGTCACTGTCGTCGTTAAACGTCACGCACCAGAATTCCTGCATTTCACTATCACACTTGAAGAAAAGCAATCCCAACACAATCACGAATCTGTACCGTTCTCCGAAGGGCCGTGGCATGATTCAGGTCGACTGTGTTGCTGGATATCAGTCAAAATGTATTGCAGTAGCTGGATTACGTTTCTCTCAATGAAAGTGCACAAACAGGGCCGACTGGCTGTGGTCTCCCACGCCCCATCCATTGTCTATCTCGCGGTCTCAACCCACCGTTCACGCGACTACCGCAGGGCCTTGACCCACCCGACGTGAAATATTACAACACTTTGTAGTGCCAAACACATGGCCTTCGAAAAGCAAACGACCTACACTTAACGTCCGGTGAGTTGGTTCCGTCAGGGCTTTAACTGGCATCGAACACTGAACCATTCTACACAGACAACACCTCAGCCATTCGAGAAACCGTTGTGTACGTAGTTCAGGCGACAGGCAGCTTCGTTTGGCCACCGTGCGAAAATAGATGACGTCGGTAATTTCGGTTACGGATGGAAGACTACTGCAGGGCAGTGGCCAGGCCATGAACATAGTGGGTGCAGCGACTTATAGTGCGGCAGCTTATATATAGAAAAAGGTAACGTTCACCCTAGAACAGACCATTAAGGCACAGAGCGGGATTTCATGCAGAGCTCTACTCCTTCTTTAACCTCGGCGCTAGATGGGGTGGGTGGTCAGCGCCACGCTCCGGCCGCTTTACACTCGGAAATGAGACCCGGTACCCATTGTAAGGAGGTTAGTTGGGCCCCAGGACCGGTCTGGACGGGTGTGGAAAATGACCATGTAATGGATGAAACACGCAGCCGCACATGTATGTGACATAATATAATATAATATAATATAATATAATATAATTCCACTAGTGTTAATAACAACTAAGTTGCCACTACGTGCTACTCATGTAGCCCTCCCGACTTAAATTTATTATTAACCAATTTCATATTTTGTACACATGTAAAATAACCACTGCCACCGGGTGACAACCCAATTGCAGGCAATAATAATAATAATAATTATTATTATTATTATTGTAACTAGTTTATCACCGAGATGTAGGTAGTTAGATGGACAATTTCAGAAAATATTAGCTTAAAAACAAATCTTCATGCCATAATACTGGTCATGCAACGACATGACACAGTCTCTAAGACAACAGTGTTGGTCTCTCAGCTGTCTACGGTTGTTTCAATGTGCGATGATGACATCTGGTCTAGAAACAAGTGTGTGGTCCCTGCCCTCTCCGACTTTCACTTGCAATCACAAAGCGGGCCCTGAAGGCTCCCTCACCAATTAGAACCCGGAAGTTGACAAACGTCTATGCACACAGTGTGCTAAACGCTTCCTGTGATTCCCACTCAAGAAAGCGCGGGTAAATACACATTTACTCGCTCGTGGAATATATGACCGCAAGAGATGAGTGCATAAGAATGGTTGTCGCTGATTCTGCAAACATTACAGTCATGCGCAGCATAATGACGTTTCGGCTGACGACGGATCTCATATACGACGGTGGTCCCATTAGATCATAATATTATAATATATTATAATATAAAATTATAATATTTACCACTGTGTTACAAATGCCTACAGTATTCAGTACAGTAACATGCTGTACAGGTTTGTAACGTAGGTGCAATAGGCTATACCGTATAGCGTAGGTGTGTAGTAGGCTATACTATCTGGGTTTATGTAAGTACACGTTCGCACAACGACGAAATCGCCTAAAGACGCATTTCTCAGAACGTATCCCCGTCGTTAAGCGACGCATATCTGTACATATTCAAGCACCATATATCACGTCTTTACCGCCGGAGCACGGCTCACGGTTCTTGTCACCTAAGAAGTTGCCACACAACCATCAGTCACGGAAACCTCATATGCAATATACCGGACAGTGTGCACTGGCGTAACGTGTAACGTGAGGTGGGGGGGGGGTGCAAAGGTGAGGGGGCAATGCCCCTACAACAGTTTTCTTAGCTACTGAGTTGAAGAGCGGCAAATAAAAAAAACATAAATACCAAGAACGATTATTTAGGTGGCGCAAATATAGAAAAAAATTACACGAAACAATCTCCCCCTCCTCCCTTCCTTAACTTGCGTTATAAGCCGAGACGGGCCTTTGCAAGTGTTGACAAAGCGTATATGCATAAAAGACGACGTCTTTCACAGAAAGTGTTTTCACAGAGTTGTCTTCTGGCTTGTGCACAGTGCAGTTTTGTGGATCAACCCACAAGTCTCACTGCTGACTTCTTTACACTGATAAAACATTCACGATGTCCATCCACGGATCGGAAAGGGTGACGGAGTTCTTGGACTGCACTAACAGCATTGCGGACCGTAAAAGATCCGGGATTCGCTCTGTTACGCACTGCATACCTGGCCACAAGGCTCTCCTACTTGACTGAACGTTACTGTATCACTCCGCCATCAGGCCGAGGCGGATTAACACGTTAAAGCAATTAATTCGACAACTCACACAACGATATTTATTCAAAATATCACTCTTGCTTCCCAAGGGTGTCGATCTGGTGTTTGGTGCGTCAAGCCAATTACAAGCTGCTCAAGAAATTTTCGCTTATGGAACACACAGGTTCTTTACCGTGTTCACAACAGCCCACCACTCGTACCTATCCAAAAGTGGACAACTGCAGTCCATAATCTCCATTCCGCGTATTTAAGGCCCTGTATAACATTTCCCTCGCATCTGTATCTAGACCAGGAGCCCACATACTTTCCAAAAACCTAGAAGCAAAGTCAAAGTTCTAGGCACCAGAGGGGCTCAAGTGAAACAAGTTCCAAACTGAGGTCCCACAAACACTGGGCGTCACCGTACAACAGTCAGTCCCTCGGCGACCCGACGCCCGGGATTTGCGCACCCCTAATCTACGCCCCTCCTAAGGTTTTCCATCTAAAATATATACGCACAACAAACAAACAAACGGGGGGGGGGGGCGACCAGTTAAGGATGTTCATTTTAATTGCCAATCTACAAACGAACTCTTAATAACATTTCAACACACAGGAAAACAAATTTCTCCAAAAACAATCTGGCACAGCTAAGTCCGAAATGAACAAACAATTCAACAGAAATTTTAAAGACAACTTGCCCGGTAACAAGAATTCTGTTCAGACGGAAACAAAATGTCTTGTTAATCTTCATCTGAAACCTCTTTGTACGGCAACACGGTACTTTGTTTCAGGTGGGCTGAAGGTCAGCGTGAAGAAGACTCGTGCGCCGGTTGACCTCGAAGAGAATCTCGACGACAGGAACGTGCCGGCGGCTGAACCCAGTACACTTCCACCTGGTTTTCTTAGTCCGTCCGTAAAAGAATACCTCGAGTTAGGCAAATCCATACCAGGTAATAAATAAGCTGTATTTTCAAAACTTGCCGTGCGAGTATTCATACAAATAAATGTCTACATTTCCTGTTTATCCCAAACACCACCCAAACAGCTATTGCTCAACACATCACAACGAACAACAGTGCTAGCCAATATCTTTAAATACGGCTATTGTTCTGAACAGCAAAGCCCACCAAATCTACCGAAAGTAGAAACTAGTGTCATTTCCACGTACAACAGCTAATTATAGCACTTCAAGCTAAAAACACAGGGATTCGAATCCCGGATCGTCTAGCCCTTAGTGTGGTCACTACAATGACTACTACATGTACGACTGTCTCGAAACAGGGAACTATTTCCTACGGTATGCACCCCCGTGATGTCATAAATTCGGCGCCAAATTTACAACGCAAGTCGACCAACTATCAGTCTCGAAGACAAAGTATCTGCAGTGAAATCTAAGGTATTGTAAATGGACAAATTCTTATGGCCCATTGCATTTCACTCTCCGTATGCACAGTAAGATGGTGTGGGTTCAAATTTATGGTTGAATACAATATACGTGCTCGACTGAAAACTGTGTCACGCCGTCTGAAATACAAATCGCATGGACGGATTTCCTGAAGGGACTGCTGATGTCTGCACAATTTTACTCACTATCCGTGTGCAGTGAGTTAAATGACGACAGTTCACGCGCTGAGGTAAGCTGGAGGTCATACGGGCTCGGTGTAATGAATGCAATACAGGCATAAGTCAAGTATCTGAAGTAAGTCAAGGATTTATCACGCATGCACATGGTGTAGCACAGCGTATAAAATCATACTCTCATAGCACACAACTCCACGAAGACAACTTTCACCCGCTGCCACAATTTCAAATTTTTGTAATTCGTTGAAGAAGTTACAGTTTCAGGTCCAGATACAGTGTCCATCCCCTCCCACACAAAAAATATCACACGTCTTAGGAAACTAGCAATGCCTGGTTAACGTGCCACATGTTTCAAAACGTGGCTGAATGCGTAAAGTAGTCCCTCTGCACACCACAACGGCATATAGGGGACAGGACGTACAGCTCCACTCATTCTTAATCTCAGCACTAGATGGGCATGGGTAGCTTTATGCCCCCCACCGCTTTACCCTCAAGGAAAGAAGCCCCGGGTACCCCTTGAATAAGAGGCTGCGGGGGGCCCCACGGTCGGTCTGGACGTTCCGGTGAAGAGAAAAAGCTATTGTCCCTGCCAGGAATCGAGACATGATTTCTCTTGGTCGTCCACTCCCTAGCCTATTCACTTTACCGACCGAGACATTACTACTACTACTAACTGCAATTGAGTTGTCACTCGGTGGCAGTAGTCCTTACACTAGTACAGACAAAACAAATAAGAATAATATACATAAAGGAAACAATACAAAAACACAGTACAAACAACACAAAACACAGTAAATACAAGTACACATATTACCAAAACACCCACACATTACAAAACACACAAATACACATACACACACACACACATTACAAAACAAGTTAAAACAAACCACAGTACAAATTAAAACAAACACAGTACAAGATACAAGCAAATGAAATAGTCACAATATAATCACGTACCTTCAGTACAAGGCCACCCTATGTACACGGCACTTTTATCCCCAGGAACTACATCGTAACTCACTTCACGTCATTTCAATTCAGTTCACTTCAAAATAAAATCACTTCACATCCCGGATCGCCTATCGAATCTTAACTTTATGCATCCCGTAGTGTTGGAGATACAAATACAAAGCATACTGACATCCATAAAAAAAAAAGTAGACGACTGAGACATTATTTGTTATGTTTGGATGGTTATCAGTTTGCTTTTTATTCATATCTCCGGTCCAAGTATGTTCACGGATATGCTAACGCACTGACCTTAACTCGCCCCCACCCGGATCGAATCCCGGCGTTGGGAGAGATTTTCCGCACCTGTCCAGAACGGCCCTGGGCCCAATGTCTCCAATACAATGGGCACCGGGTCTTTCCCGGGGGTAAAGCGGCCGAGGCGTGGTGTTAACCACCCACTCCTTCTAGCGCCGAAGTTAAAGAAAGAGTATAGCTACACCTCAACTCCCCCTCTGGGCCGTCGTGGCCTGTTTTAGGGTGAACTTTACCTTTACATTTACTTTAGCTCTTCGTAGATGTTGCGCAGACTAGGTTCGGTGTTGGTTACCGACATTTCGGGATAACATATCGGTCCTACCTTCAAGGGTCAAGCAGTCCAAGAAGTGGTCATGATGCGGGGTACGCAGATCAGATGTAGCCTACATTTGCTCTGCTTGTACCCTAGCACCTGACGGTAAGCCTTACGATATTTTTAAGGTTCTCACAGCGGTGACGGAAGGTAACAGTTTGCTGGCAAGTAACGCCGTTTAGACTGGTAGAAATTTAACGTTTGAGGGGAAACCAATGCCCCCAGACATTTGTTAAGTTCAGCCAGACCGGACGGCGTCACATCGCATACGAGAATAATCTTCAGGTAAGTCTCTTCATAATATTCAGTACTGTCCATGGTCCTTACAATATGTCAGGAACAGTCGGAAGCAGAAGTACACAAATCCCGTGCGCCTGGTCGCCTAGGTGACTGTATTCTGCAAGGGGGCGCCTACAATTTTCAACGTAATTATTACTGTTTATGCCCCTATTACGTATAAAATATGTGTCAGTTAACATACACCAAGCATAAAGCGCCACACAACAGTGAGGTTCACAGGTCAATGCAGGGCTGTTGGTCCACAGTATGGGACTTGCTTCATGTCACACTTACTTACTTACTTACTCCATGGAGCAGTCCTTCTTGAGAAGCTACCCGGTTTGCAGATGGCCACGAAATTCCCCGCGTTTTATGGAACCCGAAGGTTCATCACCGCATTCACAAGTGCCCGCCACCTGTCCCTATCCTGATTCAGCTCGATTCAGTCCATACCCCCCCCCCACATCCCACTTCCTAAAGATTCATCTTAACTTTATCTTCCCATCTACGCCTGGTTCTTCCAAGTGGTCTCTTTCGGTCAGGTTTCCCCACCAAAACCCTGTATACGCCTCTCCTCTCCCCCATACGCGCTTCATGCCCCGCCCACTTCATTGTTCTCGATTTTATCACCCGTACAACATTGGGTGAGGAGTACAGATCATTAAGCCACTCATTATGCAGTTTTCTCCACTCCCATGTTGCCTCGTCCTTCTTTGGATCAAATATTCTCCTCAACACCCTATTCTCAAACACCTTCAGCCTACGTTCCTCCCTCAATGTGAGCAACCAAGTTTCACACCCACACAAAAAAAAACAGGCAAAATTATTGTTCTCTATATCTAAATCTTCAAATTTTTGGATAGCAAAGTGGACGACAAATGACTCTGAACCGAATTATACATGTCACCCTTCTAGCGCCAATAATTTCGAAGTGGGGGCCTATATTTTTTTTCGAAAATCTGTGCACCCCTTAACACTGTCATAGCAGCAGACTCTCTCGGGTATGACTGTAATGTCTTAAACTGACACTTTCGGGATGTGGGTAGTCTCGACAGCGCCGTCCACTGACGCTCGATTTTTTTCTTTCCGCAGGCCGGCCCGGCACGGATTACCCAGTTCTATCAGCAGTACCATACACAAATTTCTACTGCGACTCGCAACCATACCCAGGTTTCTTCGCCGACATGGAAACGAGATGCCAAGCGTGGCACTACTGCGACATCGACGGTCGCCAGGCGACTTTCCTGTGTCCCAACGGCACCCAGTTCTCGCAAGCCGTATTTGTTTGCGACTGGTGGTTCAACGTGCGATGCGAACTCAGCCCGGCTCTATATGCAATTAACAGTCGCCTATATGGCACACCTAGAGAAGACCCCACACGACCACACAGACTTATCACAAAAGAACTTTTACAAAACATATTTGTATGAACGCGTGCATTACACGTGTGGCAATGTCGTGTACAGGCAAGAGACACGAGGTTAGAAGTGCAGAGATGGCTATTTCACAAATTCGAAATTGAAGAAAAATTTTAAAGTTTTTCAAGGCTCAGTAAGAAGCAACATAAGCTGCGGGTTTATGTCAAGAAAACAACGAAAGACCTGAGTTTCTTCGGCGAAGATGTCTGAATGGAACCATTCTGTGGGTCTGGCACATAAAAACAAATTGAGCACACGGAATACGAATGAAAAGTTAGTTATGTTTACGCTTCGCAAAGCCAAACTTTCATGTCAGGGAAGTGAACCCAAGCGTAGTAATTCCGTTCAGTCTGCCACGTATTTCAATAACAGGAAAACGGACAAGTTGAAACAACACGGAAACGAGCGTATTTGAATGTTCCAGAAAACAGCTGTGTCCTCGTGCTTCCAAAGGAACAGTATCAACGCATCCCACCACTACAAACAGGGCAAGAAAAGTTAAAAGACATTCAATATTGTACAGTTCGCGGTGTCTAGTCAAGTGTAAATAACGCAGAGAAGTTATTACTACCGTCTGGTGGTCGATCTAACGGGCTTATGTTCGATTTTTAACTTGTTTGAAGGCAACGTCACAAATGCGGCAATTAAAAGCTGATAATGGCATGGAAAGATGATAATGAATCATGAACAGAGAAGGAACGGCTAGGAAAAGAGGGCGTCGGTGCCTATTCCAAGACACCGAGCCGGATGTCATCTGGGAGGACTGAGGCAAGCAACCCAACGTACAGAGCGCCATCATGGAATAATAAATCCGAGGGGGTGTATACATTACAAAACTTGCTTAAGGATTTATATCACTAATCTTCATTTCATTGCTAACAAGCACATATAAAAAAATCAAAGCCAGTACACTAAATTAAAATCCTTTACAAGTAAATACGCAGTAAATGTCACAGTTAAAAAAAAACACGCTGTAACGACTCTGAATAAATTTCCAGATAATTCTGGAATGACTTATAAGGTAACCTTCAGTTTATACTTCCAGTTAAGTACAGTCCAGTCTTGATCAGCGGTACTGGGACGAATCTTTTATGGAAGGGGGATAAGACGCCCGAACTAAAGGCCAAAGCGGTTAATCCAAATAATTTCCTTTTTTGATGTTGTGAATCCAGTTGAGTTCATAGATTTCATTGATCGAAAGCAGTTAATAGTGCCGTCTACACTGATAACGGCTGCTGCTACTAACTACTATTAACTAAATTCCTTCTAATGCTCTCTCCCTTGCAGATCCCGGTGGCCGCGCGGTCTAAGACGTGGGTCTGCGGCCGCTCGCTTACTGGGATTGTGGGTTTGAATCCCACATTGTGCATGAATGTTTGTCTCTTGTGAGTGTTGTGTATTGTCAGGTGGAGGTCTCTGCGTCGCGCAAATCACCCGTCCAGAGGAGTCCTACCGAGTGTGGTGTGTGTGAGTGTGATCGTGAAGCCTCGACAATGAGGAGGCCCTGGCCTGTTAGGGGCTGTCGCGCCATGGGGAAACGCTCCCTTATGGCAGAGGGACTGACGGCATCCATCATGTTTCTGCTTCCCATGTTTGATCTTCGCGTCACACCTGTATGCACTGTGGCACTTCCAGAGAGATTTCTCCTATCTGGACGCGTTAAAGCCTGCAGAACTAAATCCGGATGATGCGATGTGCGATAAGGAACAATGGGACACAAGAAGTGTTAACGTCAGATGGTAGACGTTGCAGTGCCCAAGGATGGAACTATACCGTGACACAACTCAGTTCCTCCACACTTTGTGTTAGGGACACCTTACGACTGTCATGTCAGATGTCCACTCCTACAGGACCGTTTGTCACTTCCTACTGGCTCACTTATCACATTAGCGTAGCCCACTCAGCTGACTTAAGCAAGGTGGAAGACCGGCGAAACTAGAAAAGCTGTATGTCAGATAACACAAGGACCCTGCACTGCAAACGCCAATAATGACAGCGCCCATTCCTCAATGTACCACGCCGACAAAGGGTGGGGCTGGGTCATCTTCCTCCGAATTTCGACCATTACCAAAGAAGCAACCGAAATATCCTCAAAG